>CEUP01036523.1_pt1 | contig 17001 bp, 26 predicted proteins | sample 531371 | NCBI WGS metagenome assembly CEUP01 (sample SAMEA2622738, study PRJEB7988) | marine metagenome | biome: marine biome (ENVO:00000447); feature: marine epipelagic mixed layer (ENVO:xxxxxxxxx); material: "saline water (ENVO:00002010), including plankton (ENVO:xxxxxxxx)" | depth 150 m
TAACAACCCTACATCAAACCCTGCTCCAAACAACTTCGTTGAAGGTGTTATCGCTAACACAGTATTCAACAGTGCTAACAGTCTTTCAGACGGTGGTACTAGAAACCTAGTAATGACTATCAGAAATGGTGGTTCTGGTTTCGATGCTACTTACGGTGGTATTAGACAACTTGCATTTACAGACAATGACAACATGTGGATCAGAGGTTCTGGTACAGGTGTTTCTACATTCGGTTCATGGGGTAAGGTTTGGACATCACTTAACGATGGTGTAGATTCAGATCTTGATGCTGACAGATTAGATAATAGACAAGGTGATTGGTATCAGAATGCTTACAACTTGAACTCTGGTATTATGTCTGATAACAGACTACCAGGATTCATTAGTCCTAGATCTTATCAAGATAGATTAGTAGTCAAGACATTTAATGGTGATGCTAAGTATCAGATCTATGTACAAGGTTTAATCCTTAACAGTTCACCATTCACACCAGGTAACCCAGTCAACCTATACAATGCTAACGCACAGGCAGTTGGTAGTTTCACAATTGATGCTATTACTATTAACGATGACGTTAATGATAATTTCAATGATTACAGTATTCTAATTGGTAGATTAACTTCTGGTAACTTTACTGGTGCTCTAACAATTGGTACTGCAAGTAACAGAGTTCCATTCCAAGACTTCACTATTGAAGATGATAACACCTTCGAGGTAACTAGACTTGAGAGTGATTCTGGTACTGCAAAACTAAGACTTGGTAGAAAGGATGGTCAGGCATCTAGTCCTGCTGTTTACTTCAACTCTTCTGCATCTGCTGCATCAAACTATAACGTTGCTTTGATTGCTGCTGGTGGTACTACAACTGATGGTTCTGGTACATTAGAAGTTAAAGTTGCTAATGCTGATGGTTTAGAAGTTAATGGTTCTACTGTATGGAACGCAGGTAACATTGTATTCCAAGTTAATAACATTGCTGATACTGCTGTTAAGAGAGATGGTTCAGGTAACTTCTCTGCTGGTACTATTACTGGTACATTATCAGGTGCTGCATCACTTAACGTATTGAAGACTGGTGATACCATGACTGGTTCATTGGCACTTGCTGGTGCATCTTCCAACTTAACTGTTGGTGGTACAGTTGGTGTTACTGGTATTACAACTCTAAGTAATGACTTAAATGTTGATGCTGGAGTTCTATTCGTTGATGCGAGTGCTAATAGAGTTGGTATTAACGTAGGTACTTCTCCTTCTGCTGCTCTAGATATTCGCAGTGATGAAGGTATATTACTTAAATCAGCAACCAATGCTCCTGCTACAGGTGCAAGAATTAGATTTACAGATGTTTCTGACTTCTCTCAAGTTGGTACTATTAGATACAATCATTCAGATTCACAATCACCTAACAGTGAGTATGGAAATACTTTCACAGTAGAAGGTACTGAATCAGAATTAGCGTTCCGTGTTGTTGGTGATATTATTGCATCTAGAAACTTAGGTGTTGGTATTAACCGTGAACCAGACTTCGCATTAGAAGTTGCTGGTACTGCAATGATTACTGGTACACTTAACATTGATCAGGATGATGATAACTCTGGTGCAAGAATAAACTTACGTGGTTCTTCTTCTTATAGAAACTTCAGAGTTAGTAACCAGACAGTAGGTAATCATTACTTTGCAATCCAAGCATCTACTGACAACGGTGGAACAACTTGGAATACTACACCAGCAATTGCTGTTGATGGTAGTAACAATAGAGTTTCTATTAACACTACTACAAACTCTGGTACTGATCCAAACAACAATACAAATAGAACTTATCAGTTAACCGTACAAGGTGATATGAACCTTAACGGTCAGTTCTTCCAGAACAATGCTGAGTTTGTTACTTCACGTTGGACAGAATCTTCTAACGGAACTGACATTCATAGAATGTCTAAGGTTGGTATCAATCAGGCAAACCCATCATACACATTAGATGTTGGTGGTACTGCTAACTTCAGAGGAATTGGTTATGTTAACGGAGACCAAATGTGGATTGATACTTATGGAATCTTTAAGTCTAACAGAAACACAGTCTCTGAAAACGTCACTATACCTGCTAACGTCAACTGCGTTAGTGCAGGTCCAATGACAATTGCAAACGGTTATACAGTCACTATAAATAGTGGTGGTAACTGGGCTATCGTATAAGGAAATAAAATGGCTGGAATATTAAAAGTAGACCAGATCCAAAACTCCGCAGGAGTTAATATAATGGATCTGCAAAACGATGAATTAAGAATATGGAATGGCAGTAGTTATTCTGCGATGACAACACCTGGTGCTTTAATTGGCATTCAAGTATATACATCACAGAATGGATCATGGTCATCTAGATCAACCTCTGGTGGATCTGGTACGTGGACAAAACCAGCTGGTTGCGGTCATGTATTAGTTTACGTCACTGGTGGAGGCGGTGGTTGTCGTTGTAATGACAATAACTATCGTGGTGCTGGTGGTGGCGGTGGTGCTACTGCAATTAAATATATTGATGTTTCTAGTGTAAACAGTGTCAACTACACATATGGTGGTGGAGGTGGATATGCTAGAAATGGTGGACGTGGAGGTTCAGGAGGATCTTCATCTTTTGGTTCATATTGTACTGCTTCTGGTGGTGCTGGTGGTTACACAGATAACCCATATGAAGGTGGAAGAGGAGGAGATGCTTCTGGTGGAGATATAAACTTACCTGGCGGACCTGGTGAAATGTCACACGGTTCCAACAGAGAAGGTTGTAGTGGATCTACATTCTGGCATAAGGCAGGATCAAACCATCATAACTCAAGTGATGGTGCTGAAAGTACTCATGGACAATGGGGTTCTGGTGGTGCTTATGGATATTATTCACAAAATGGACATGCACATAACAACGGCAACGGCGGTGCTGGTTGCGTAATAGTATGGGAGTATACCTAAAATGTATCAAGTACTTGTAAACAAAGAAAACGGAACTGTCCTTCAGTTCATAAAAGGTTCTCAGGATGAAAGGTTTGAGGTACACTCAAATTTCATGTGGGTTGAATGGCTAGGTGAAGTAGGTGCTGGTCAAGATATTGCTGACTTTACATATAATTTGGCATTGCAGCAAGTTCAAAAAATCGAACATTCTCCACCTGCTTATGATCTTGCTCGTAGAGTCGAGTACCCAGATATCGCAGAGCAGTTCGATAAACTTTGGCATGATATGGAACAAGGGGTAGTTCCTGGAAAAGATGGTCAGTGGTATCAATCTGTCGCTGCTGTCAAAGATAAATACCCTAAGTCATAAATAGAATTAATAAAGATAGGTAGTCATGTCTCAATTAACAGTTGGAACTGTTGTTACAGGTAATGCGTCACTTCAGACTCAAGGTTTGAAGTTGCCGTCTTTTGCCAGTGGCAGTAGACCTGCATCTCCTAATATAGGTCAGATGATTTGGAACTCTAGTGATGCGAAAGCACAGATTTGGAATGGTTCTGAATGGGATGACGTAGGAGGTGGTGTACCAGGAGCAACTAATGAGACAAGGGGTGCTTATCTGGTATCTGATGGAGAGAACGGAACTTTCTGGGCTTATCCTGGTATGAACAATGCTGTTTCTTCACCCTTAACAGGATTTAGATACAGAAGTTTAATTACACATGGTTACTTGGTTGCTGGATATAAAGGATCTAATCCTTGGAGAACAGTAAACAAAACTTGGCACGCTACAGACGTTACTTTCTACTGTGGTGAGCAAATTGATAGAGCACTAACATATGCTGACGTTACTTGGAGTGATTACTTTGGGTATGGTCATGGATGTGTTAACGCATTCACTGGATCATCAAACCATACATCTTCGATCAACCTCCATACTGGAATGAGACGAATGTTTGGTACATCAGGTAGTAACCCTGGTGGTGGTACATATTCACCTCACAACTACGGTTGGGAAGGAGATGACCCAAGAGGAATCATGGGTTATGGTACTGTTGGTGGTTGGAACATGCCTGTTAACAGAGACAGAAACTCATGTGCATCTGCACAAAAACAACAGCATGGATACAACTTGGGTGGAGGTAACTCTGCTGTAGGTAAGTTACACTTCCCTTCAGAGATCATGTATCAGGCAGGTAACTCACCTTCTGGTAATGATCATACTGCTTCATGTGCTGATGAAGATAGAACATGGGCTTCATTCTCAGGTAACAGATATTACTGTGATCATTCTAACGATAGTTGGGGTAACTGGTCTTCATCTGCTGCTCCTGATGGAGTTTGTAAACCGCTACCTTCTAAGTGGGGTCACTTCTACTGTGGTACTGGTAACAACGTTACAACTCCTTGGACTAAGTACAATGGTTCTTCAGGATCTGGTATTAAGAATGGATCTAAGGTTCGTTCTTACGGAGAAGAGAACATGATGATGGGTCAGGACTGGGGTTATATGATGGGACAATATGACGGTCAGCAGAACAACCATACTACTAAGTGGGATTATTCAACTGACGTTGAGACTAATATGGGTGCAACAACAAGACCCAAAGGACATTATGGACAATCATCAGGTGGTTGCTGTTCAGCAGCAGCATCTGTTACAGCTAGATACGCACAATAAACAATGAGATACTTAATCGTCAACGAAAGAGAAATCAAGCCTGAGCAGTATGTCAATATTGCTGAGACTGCTGACTCTAGACTTCATTACAACGAAATATTTTCGTTGATGCATTTCGCATGTGTAGAAATAAGTGAGAATATATTCCAAGTTATCTCTAAAGAGTGGGAACATAAGTATAAGGAAGTTACCAAAAAGCAAGCACTAAATGGATCTAACTTCTTCTCAGAAGTTAGACCTTATGGTAAGGTTATGGCAACTGTTAACCAACAAGGTGTTGCTCAAGCATGGACTCCTGCTGGCGGTGTTCTTAAAGTACCAGTAGAATTAACAGATGAAATCAAAAAAGAAATTACTGATTTCATGAAACTTTTTGCTATAGAAATTATTGATGATGAGTTTAATGTAAGGATTAAAAATTTAAGAGATACAACAGAATTAGAAACTGCTTCTTGGGAAATACAGAAGCATGAAGCAAGAGAATGGTTGAGAGAAAAAGGAGCTAATGGAAGTAAAACTCCATTCCTTGATTATCTTGCTGAGAAAAGAAGTATAACTAAAACAGATTTGTCTAATAAAATTTTGACTAAGGCAGAAGAATATGAAGATAATCTGTCTACCATGCTTGTCACGTATCAAGAACTTAAGAAGAAGTTTGAAAATGCGGATTCTGTATGGGACCTAAATATATTATATGAAGATCACATCGGTATTATGATGCCTCAGATGCAAGCAATTGAAATGGGTCGCACTATATCTGATACTGACTGGGATCGTAAACCAGAGTATGAGGTAGACGCATATGTCTTTAAGTTCTGAATTAACAAACAGAGATCCAAAGAAAACTAGATTATCCTATAACGCAGAATTATCTGATATCATTGCTGATGTTAATAACATAGTCAGTTCTGATACTGGAGAGATAAGTTTAGCTAAGTCTTTCGTTGAGGAATTTGATTTCTCAAAGGAAGATTTTGATATCTTAGAAGGTTGTATGCGTTTCAATAGCGGTATGACTGAATATCAAAGTCAGCATTTTGTTGTTGATATGCAACTGACTCCATGGAGAAAAGTGCGTCAGGCATTAATGGAGTTAGAAACTAGGTATCATGCTTATATAGAAAATAGGCATAGTCTTAGAAAAGCAGAATTATTAAGAAAGAAATTCCTTCGTACTCTTGATAATATAGAGGAAGAAGGTGGAGATGAAATTGATGCTGGATTTGTTCAGATTGATTTAGAAAAGAATGATTATGACATAGGTATTTGGAAAAGAAAACTACGTCAGTCAGAAATAGAAATGACACATTTCTTGAAAGTTGTTCATGAACATATTGATGAACAGCATCCTTTAGAATATTTCATAGAAGAACAAGAAGAGGAAGAAAGAATATACTGGATTGCTCGTATGGGTAAACAGGCTGCTATGGACATTGTATCATATGGTAGAATAGGTACTGGTAACATGACTTCTATTTTGGATATGCCAGAACAGGATCAAGTTAAGTGTTTAGAAGTAGCAATACAATTCTCTGCTCTTGTTGGTGGTGGTATGGATAAATTAAATAAAACATTCGCTCCTGCTATAAAAGCACAGATAGAATCAGAAGGTATAACAATGCCTAAGTTTGAAGCACATAAATATACAGGACAGCTACATTTAAAAGAGGGGGAAAAATAGATGGCAGGTGTTTGGCACGCTGATGCAGAACGGTATGATGAGCTTCTGCCTATTGTACATTTCATGATGTATGATAAGTACAATCTTGAAAATAAAGATAAGGATCTAGACAGAGTAAAACTCAGACAAATCGCAATGGAGAACAAGCAACTCCTAGTAGAACATAGTGACAACGAAGGTATTTTTATTAATAAAGTTCTAGAAGAATATGGTACAAAGGTTCTCGATCCCGCTGAATACAAAATTACCTGAAGATTTTGTAGTAGGAACTTTTATACCGTTCCTGAATCAGTATAAGAAACATATTTACGACATATATTTTACATGTCGAATGCCTCCATTCGTTCAAGACGCAATGGGGGATACTATTGATGGGGATATGAGAGAGACAACATTCAATGCTCTTTACGTTTCTCAAGAAACAGGTATTCCATTATCAGCAACATTTAATAATATTCAAGTTCTTCCTAATCAAAAGAATTTGGATCTTTTTATTGAGAATTTTAAAGGAGTATATGATATGGGTGTTCGTATTGCTACGATACCTCATACAACATGGTTGTTAACTGGACAGATACAGAAAGAATTTCCAGAACTCTATATTAAAAATACTATACTAAGAGAAGTAACAAGAGCAAATGAGATAGTTAATTTAGCAAAGGCAGGATTTAATTATATTAATTTAGATCGTGATCTAATGAGAGATCATGATCAACTACTAAGAATTAAGAAAGCAAAAGAATATTGTGCTGAGATAGGTAAACCAGTTAAGATATCATTACTTGCTAATGAATGGTGTTGGGGTGGATGTCCGATCATGCCAGAACACTATCATTACAACATGGAGAGAGGTGAAGATGATCCTCAGTATTTTAATGATTCTATTAGTAGAGTGTCATGTTCTGGATGGGATGAAAGAGATCCAGCTAATGCTTTAAAGCAAGCAGCATTACCTCCATGGAAAGAAGATTGGGAAGAGTTTGTTGATTTAGGTATTGATGTATTCAAGATGCATGGTAGAGAAAATGCTATGCGTCTAATGGAATCAATGGAGATCATTAAGAGATGGGATACTAATGAAGAATTATTATTTCCTCAGTTTAATGAATACATTGAAGATACTACATTACAAGAGAAACCCATTGATATCTGGAGAGATAAGATTAAGACATGTAAGTTTGATTGTTGGGATTGTAATTATTGCGATTCAGTTATTCATTCTAGGATGAAGAAGAATGAAAGAACTATGGATAAGGATATAGAACTAGTTCTCGATTCTATTAATAAGGCTGCAATAGGAGAGAGTAAGTTTAATCCAGAAGGATTTAATTACGAAGGTTTATCATCAAATATTATTAGACATTTTCTGAATAACTTATGTTCCAAAGAAGATGCTGTGTATTTAGAATTAGGTGTTGCTGCTGGCAGTACATTCTTTGCTGCAACAATGGATAGAGATATACCAGCGTTTGCTGTTGATAATTATTCAGAAGAAGACATTGCTCCATTCCGTGACGAGGATAGTTGGGATAGTGGTGGTAAAGTATATGGACATAAAGGATTTAAAATGAATAATCCTAAAGGTGCATTCTTTAAAGGTATGAAAAAGAATCAGGTCTTTCATGAGAAAAGTATTCAGGATCTAACTCAGGCAGATTTTAATATTATTCGTGATGAACATACTATGGAAAATAAGAAAGCAAATATTATTTTCTATGATGCTGATCATGACCCACAGCAACAATATGATAATTTAACATACCTCTATACAATTATGGATGATCAGTTTATAATAGTAATAGATGATGCTAATTTTATGGGTGTAGTAGAGTCAGCAAATATATGGGTTAAAGAAAATGATCTTAAAGTTATGTTTGATCGTAAGATATTAACTGGTATACCAGAAGATCCTAATGGATGGTGGAATGGTGTTCATATAATGGTGTGTCAAAAATGAATTCATTTAAACACCAGTATATAATCATCAATATGGAAGATGAATATTTTGATCTTATAGAGAGACAACTTAAAAAATGTCAAGGTACAGATCGTGAAAGTAAACCTATAGATGATTATGAATCTTCTAAGGTAGAAGGTTTAGAAAATAAAGGAGAACTTGATCTAGTAAATAGAGAATCAAAATCTCGTTTTATAGATGATGAACGATTGTATGGATTAGTAGATGGGTTTATTAGATTTGCTAATGAAAAATGTGAATGGAATTATGATATTGATTTCATAGAACCTATGCAAGATACTGTATATGAAAAGGGTGGTTACTATGATTGGCATATAGATGAATCTAATTGGATGCAAGGTAAGAGACAGAATAATAGAATACGTAAGATTAGTTTTACTATACTATTGAATGATGATTTTGAAGGTGGTGAATTTGAAATGGTGATAGATGAGAAGAAGATTATTCCATTAAAGAAAAAAGATGCTATAATATTCATGAGTGACACACCACATAGAGTAAGAGAAGTTACTTCTGGGTGTAGAAAATCCTTAGTAGGATGGGTACAAGGTCCGCCATACAAATGAATTTTATTAACGAATATCAATTAGAAGATCCTAGTATATGTGATAAACTCATAGAGCTTTTTCACATAGCTGATAAAGGTGAGATGACATATGCTGGTAGAGTTGGTGGTGGGAGTATAATTCCAGATATTAAGAAGAGTACAGATTTCTCTATAAGTGATGCTGGAAAGTTTGGAAAACCTAGTGACTTTAAATATGATGAATATCAAAAAGCATTGGATGGTTTTATACAAGAATACTTACAAACCTTAGAAGTTGGAAACCAAGAGTTTACAATGAAACAGTTACCACAGATACAATATTATAAACCTGGTGAAGGTTTTTATACATGGCATGTGGATGCATCTGGTTTAGATGGTTGTGATAAAGCTTTTGTTTTTATTACATACTTGAATGATGTTCCTAATGGAGGAACTCAATTCTATTATCAGGATTATACTGTAGAAGCAAAGAAAGGTAACACAGTTTTATTTCCTGCTGGATTAACTCATAAACACAGAGGACAAATATCAGAGGAACATGAGAAATATATTATTACAGGATGGTTATGGTGGGGCAAATGAACGAACCTATTGTTATTGAAACTGTTTTAAGCAGAGAAGAGTTTGAAGGTCTTTGGCAATACTTTGACCGTACTCAACCTGCTGTAAATAGTCTAGCTATATGGACACTTAACAATGCATCTTATGGTAAAGGTGATCCAGTATCATGGCAACATCCTTTAAGAACAGATTTGATGTTTGCAAAATGTGCTACTACAATTAAATTAAAGATGATGAAGCATCTTAAAAAACCATTGAAGTTATGTAAGATTCATGCGAACGGACAAACTCCTGGACAGAATACATTATTTCATAAAGATTATCCATTAGATGAGGTATGGACATTTATATTGTTTAATCAAATGCGGTGGAATCATGAGTGGGGTGGTGAGTTTGTTTGTAAGAGTCCAGATGGTAAACTTCATTATACACCGTATATTCCTAACACTGGTGTATTCATTCCATCTAATTGGGAACACAAAGGTCATTCACCAAATAGTTTAATTGGTAATGGTTATAGAACTACAGTAGCATTCTCATTTTGTATTCCTGAAATTCATGATCACATTAACAGTAAACAATCAAGACGATGGTATTAGGTATTAAAGAATATCCTTGTCAATTAGATAATGATGAGGTAGATACTCTTATAAATTTTATTAATAATACAGAGTATCAAGATAATCCTATTGTTGCAAAAACTGAGGATACCTTTTTAGATTATCAAATTCCAGTTATTGAAAAACTTAGATTATCTTATTACGATTCATGTTCTAGATATTGGAATATGAATGTATTTGATTATAAAATAAGTTCGTGGATATATGTTGATTGGAAAGGAAATACTAAAGAACCATATATGCACGCTCACAATTTGGAAAATCCATATACCTTATCTGGTATAATGTATTTAAAATTACCTGGATCATCTGGAACTGCTATGTTCCCTATGCCAAATCATGATCCATACCATCTACCTAAGAAATTATTTACATGGTTTATATTTCCATCAAACTTACCACACATGGCAGGTAAAGGAACGGAAGATGAAAAACGTTACTCATTAAGTGCAGATTTATATTCATGAAAGACAGTAATATACACAGTCAAAGTAATTTAAACTTTATAGCAGAGAAACTTCCACAAGACATCTACTATAGTCTTCTTGATTATACTAGGAAAAGAAGATTGGATGAGGTATGGAATATGAATTCCAGATTGGCTGGTGCTCTAGATCAACAATCAAGTTTAAGTGAATGGAAATATGAATGTCCAGGATTAGAAGAATATCTTTTAGATCGTGTTAATGGAATATGGGATTGGGTGTATACCACATGTCCATGGGAGTTTAATAAGACAAAGGATATCACTCGGTTCATAAGGTTGCATAATTTGTGGGTGAATTATCAGAAGAAAGATCAATACAATCCAGTGCATGTTCATTCTGGTGTTGTTAGTTTTGTGATATTTGTTGATATACCATATGGTCCTGAAGAGAGGGACAATTTTTATAGTGATGGAGCGTTTCAATTGGAAAAGGAAGTGCTGCCAGTAGATAGTTCATGGAACGGTACACTTCTTATGTTCCCATCAACAACAAATCATGCTGTATATCCATTTAGATCAACTGATAAGGAGAGAACAACTGTGTCTGGAAATATTGCTTGGAATGTAGAGGGTCCTGATGAAGAACATTATTGATGACTGTATTAACCCAAACTATCAAAATCTAATTGAAGAGACTCTAAGACTTGATACTGATTTTAGATGGGTGTATCATGATAACCTTGTTGAAGATGGATCAGATCAATTAGTAGGATTCTCTCATATGCTTTTGTTGGATGGTAAATCAACTAGCGACTATACTGGTTTGTTCCTTCCATTAGTATTTGAAGCATGTCACAATGCAGATCAAAGTATATCTAAGGTTATACGAGCAAGGTGTTTCCTACAAACTCCTGGTAATAGAACCAAAGAATATGATCAGATGCATGTTGACATACCAGAGGATCATATGGTATGCTTATACTACGTAAATGACAGTGACGGAGATACGTACTTCAGTGAAAAGAGGTACGGAGATCCTATGGGTGAGTACGGTATAAATAAGACTGTCTCTCCAAAGAAAGGTAGATGTGTTATATTTGATGGATTAACATTCCATGCAAGTAGTAAACCTACACAGAAACCTAGATTTGTAATAAACTATAACTTCATTCCTTGATTAGATATGGATCCAGCACAACTGAAACAAAACTTTACTGAACAGATTGAAAAGACAGAAGTTCAGATAAGAGAACTCGAAGAGAATCTCGCAAAGGCAAAAGAATACAAATTAAAATTAACAGGTGGTCTAGAAACACTGGGATTACTGGAAGAAAAACCAGAAGAAGGTGCTCCTCCTATCACTCCAGACATAGCAAATCCACCAGCAGAATAGTCTTAAAGTCCCTTCTACTAAATAGTATGAAGGGATTTTTAGTATCTAATGGCATCACCTACATCAAAAGCAGAACTAATAACGTACTGCAAGAGGCAATTGGGTGAACCTGTGTTGCAGGTTAATATTGATGATGAGCAAGTAAATAACGTTATTGATGACACATTTCAATTCTTTAATGAGAATTGCTACAATGGTCAGGAACGGTGCTATATGTACCATGCAATAACTGCTGATGATAAAACTCGTCTTGCAGCACAGTCTGATTCTACTAAGGTAGAAGGTGCTGTAACAACTACATGGTCAGAAGATACAAATTATATTCCCATACCAGCTCATGTAGTTGGTATTAGTAAAGTGTATGGATTGGTTGGTAACTCTATTCGTTCTAACTTATTTGGTATAGAGTATCGAATGTTCTTGAATGACTTATACGCATTTGGATCATTAGATATCTTAAATTATTTTATGACTAAACAATATCTTGAAACATTAGATATGGTTTTGAACAATGGTTCGTTCCAACAGTTTAGATATACACAACGTCGTGATCGTTTATACTTAGATATTGATAAGGATTTCCTAGAAGTAGGAACTAACTTATTAATAGAGTGTCATAGGATGATTGATCCAACTGATGCTACTGAGATGTATAATGATATGTTTGTTAAAAGATATGCTACTGCTTTAATGAAGAAGCAGTGGGGTCAGAACTTGATTAAATATCAGAATGTTCAATTACCAGGCGGTATGAATCTTAATGGTAAAGAAATATATGACGATGGTGTAGCAGCTGTCAGAATGATTGAAGGAGAAGTTCTATCTAAATATGCAATACCACCAATGGATATGATCGGATAAAATGCCTACTAGTCCTTACTTCCCAACTTATTACGCTGGTCACGTCGGTGAACAGAACCTGTATCAGGATCTGGCTGACGAACAGATCAAGCTGTTTGGAACTGATATCTATTATCTTCCTAGAACTATTCTAAAAGATAATACATTGGATGATGTCATCTATTCTAAGTATCAAGATGAATTCCAAGTAGAGATGCTACTACAAAACGTAGCAGGTTGGGGTGATAACAATGAGATCATTAGTAAATTTGGTTTAACAATAAGTGATGAGATCATTTTTAAAGTATCTACTAGACGTTGGGATGAGGCAGTAGCAGCTAATACTCCTACTCTAACAGTTGCTGGTAGACCTAATGAGGGAGACTTATTGTACTTCCCATTAACAAAAGATTTGTATGAAATTAAATACGTTCAATTAGAAAATCCATTCTATCAGTTTGGTAAGATTCAGTTCTATTCTATCACTGCTGAACTATACATTGGTCAGTCAGACGAGATCAATACTGGTGTTGCAGAAATTGATGAGATAGAAACTATATACTCTAGTGCCATTGCATTAACACTAGGTGTTGGTGGAACTGGAGACTTTACTGTTGGTGAGATAGTTACTGGTGGTACAACTGGAGTTGAAGCAGAAGTTAAGTCTTGGGATAATTCTACAAGAATACTTCAGGTCATTAATAGAAAAGGAACCTTCTCTGCTAATGAATCTTTAACTGGTGATAGTAGTGGTGCTGTTTGGGTAGTGTCTACATTTGACACTCTACAAAATACAAACAGTGAGTATGATGCAAATAGAGAAATCGAGGATGCTGCTGACAATCTTATTGATTGGACAGAAGGTAATCCATTCGGTGAATTTGGTAACTTTACAGGTAGTATCTGATGTTAGGATCACATTTTTATAACGAGGTAACTCGTAAATCAATTATTGCTTTTGGTACTCTCTTTAATAATATTAGTATAAAGAAGAAAGATCCAAGCACAGGAGCTGTCCTTGAGGAGAGTAAAGTTCCTTTAGCTTATGGTCCTAGACAGAAGTTTCTTGTTCGTTTAGAACAGATGGTGTCTGCGACACGCAAGGTTTCTATTACTGTTCCTCGTCTTTACTTTGAGATGAACAGTATTGATTATGATCCTCAAAGAAAGACTTCTCCTATACAGAAGTACAAAACTATTATTAATGATAATCAAGATGAAGTAAGAACTCAGTATGTACCTGTACCTTATAATCTTGGATTTGAATTAGGTATCATCGCACAGTCACAAGATGATGCCCTACAAATATTAGAATCAATTCTTCCTTATTTCCAACCATCATTTTCAATAACATTGAATATGATTCCTGATATGAATGAGAAGAGAGATATAGCAATCGTTTTAAATAACATTAACTACGAAGATGAGTGGGATGAAAGTTTCTTAAACAGAAGGTGGATTACATATACACTCAACTTCACTCTTAAGACATATATGTACGGTCCTTACAGTACATCTGATGTTATTAACAAGGCAATTATTCACGAGACTATTGGTGATGCTGCGGTAAGTAGAAGAACTATTACTCGTACATATACACCTAAAGCAAAGACTGACATTAACCAAGACGGAAACATTGATGCTGCTGATGATTTACTGGTAACAGCAGATGATGATTTCGGATTTAATGAAGGCATTACATACTTATAATTATGAATAACCTAGAAGATAATATGGAAAACATTCTTAATCTTGAAGTATCTGATACACCTGAGAATGGTTGTACAACTAGGAAGAGTAACTTAAAGGATGTTACAGAGGATAGAGAAAAGGACTATGAATATACTAGAGGAGAACTTTATTCTCTTATAGATCAGGGTCAGGAGGCAGTCAGAGGTGCTTTAGAGGTTGCTCAGGAGAGTGGTCACCCTAGAGCATTTGAAGTTGCTGTAAACGCAATGAAGAATGTAGCAGACATGACTGATAAACTTGCTGACTTACATAAAAAAATGAAAGACTTGGATGAAGATAAGTCAGGACCATCTAAGGTCACTAACAATGCTATGTTTGTAGGATCTACATCAGAACTACAGAAGATGCTTAAGCAAATGAACGGAGGTAAACGCTAATGGCAAATATGGATTGGTTACAGAGAAATCATGATAACTCTTTAGCGGATCCAGCATTAGGATTCACAGTTGTCAATCGTTTTTCAGGTAATGAGGGATGGGCTACTAAACAGTACAAGGATCATAATGCTGATTATGTCGCAAGAAATCACGACAACAGCACAAGAACTCCTGGAACATTTCAAGCGAGAACGGTTGCTAATGCAACAAGAACTCCTGCTGCATATCAGCGTCACAACTCTAGTAATTCAGCAGTGTCAGCATAGGTACACACTAGCTTGACTTGTAGTAAGTTATACTTATAACTAGTATTAGATTACATTATGATATGAGACTTACCGAAGAAGATGTTTTACGCTTAATTACTGCATGTAAAACCTATCAGGAACAAACTGGTTCGGAATACATGTGGGATGAATACGAGCATTTAAAAGATAAGTTACAAACTCTATGTGAACAAGGGTACTGTGCTATAAGCAAATGACTCACTATACCGTAGGTTACCACGATACGGAACAACATCATTACGAAGTATGCGAGTATGCAGAAACTGCATATGATGCAATCGAACACTCAAAAGAGGATGTCTCCTACTTAAAGGAGCATCCTCATTTTATTGACTATTGTATGAAGGAGTAGTATAATGTCTACTATAACAAAATACAAACATGAAATTATGTGGTGGATGAGCAGACTTACAATAATGTTAACATCATTATTCCTTTCTTTTACATTAGCATCAACAGCATATGCTACTGAGAATACTATGTCAATGGACATTCAAATGGGATACAAAGGTAATCTTGTTTATGAACCAAATGAAATGACAGTTAAAGTAGGTGATACAGTTACTTTTATGATTGGTGATTTACCACCTCATAATATAGTATTCCTCAACAACCCAGAGTTGTCACATCCTGATCTAGCATTTAGTAGTGGAGAGAAATTCCCTGTTACTTTTGATAAGGCAGGTGAATATGAATTCCAATGTGAACCTCATGCAGGTGCTGGAATGAAAGGTGTTATACATGTCGTTTGATTTTAACGAAGAAGAACTATTGTGTTTACAAGTGTGCTTACAAAATGCACCAACACCATATCATATCTCTAAGAAGAAGATAGTATCAGAACTTGAGGATAAGATAGGCAAACCACCTAAAGTGGAACATGAACCATTGAAGTTGCCTAAGTATGATTTAACAAAATACGGAATTTATGATTGAAAAAGGTGATAAGATTATGAAGATGCTTCTGTTAAATTCACATGAAGCAGACTTCTTATATAAAAAAGAGGATGGTACATTCTATACATGTCATCATAGAAAGGGTGGTGACACATATTCTATACCTGAGATACAATTAGAAATGTTTCCACCGCCACCACCTAAGAAGATAAAGGTGAATGAAGATGCACCACACCATAATATACTAGAGAGATACTATGGTAAGGATTGGAAACCTACACCAGTTGAAGGACTAGAGGATCATTACTGATGAATGATGTGGTTTGGTCTATTAATATAATGTGTGCTATACTATTAGTATTAGTAGGTGTTTCAATTTACTACATATTTAAGTATGATGAATTTTGGCCAAATGACGGAGCACAGTCAAGAAACGAAGATCGCAATATTGGAAGCGAAGGTGGAACACATGATGGGTCATGTGAAGGAACTGACTCTTAGAGTTCGTGCTAATGAAAAAGTAGTTGCTATTGTTAGTGCTATTGGTATTGGTGCTGGTGGTATTATAGGATCTACTGCATTTGCACCAGAGGCAGAAGCACACATGGGTCATGACTTTCCTACAGATCAGTGGATCCAGAAGATAAGAGATCATGAGTCTAAGAAAGATAGGACTCCCATAGAAGATATGATAAATAGCTCACTTAAGGAATTCAATTATGGGAGCGATGATACCACCAAGTCGGAAGAGTTGTTACAACTTTCGAGTGACAAAGATAGACAAAGTTTTAGATGGAGACACGATAGATGTCACGATAGATCTTGGTTTCGACCTTTACAAAAAAGAGAGGGTAAGGATTGCTGGCGTGGACACCCCAGAGAAGAGAACGAGAGATTTAGAAGAGAAAGCACTGGGCCTCGACGCTACGAATTGGCTGAAAGGAAAACTAACTGAAACAATTAAAGGTGAAGATGAACTCACTATTAGAACTGAACTTAAGGGTGGCGTTGGGAAGTA
>CEUP01105082.1_pt1 | contig 16878 bp, 14 predicted proteins | sample 531371 | NCBI WGS metagenome assembly CEUP01 (sample SAMEA2622738, study PRJEB7988) | marine metagenome | biome: marine biome (ENVO:00000447); feature: marine epipelagic mixed layer (ENVO:xxxxxxxxx); material: "saline water (ENVO:00002010), including plankton (ENVO:xxxxxxxx)" | depth 150 m
TGTTAGAGAGCAACAATCTAATGCTGGCTTAACCAGATCTGAGGTTACTTAGCAAAACTAAGTTTTAGAAGTCGCCAATTAGGTTGAAATCATCAAGGCAGTAAAACCATGACCACAAAAAGCACACTTGAGCGCCCGTCACAAGCATTAGTCTAACTTTGAGGGCTAAATTGCCCGACTAATGAACAGACGCAAACCACAATGGTTTAGTCACACAAAATAAACAACAATGGACTTGAGGTAGGGTGGCTTGACACCTTATCCGGTCGATGTATTATGCTCACTGCAATAAAATTCACTTGCAGGAACAATGAGTATGAAGGTTGAAGCGGTAAAAGTTCGCAGGTTATACATAGATGTAGCCGGCCAAATTGAAGCTTTAATTCGTAAAGGTGAAATTAAACCAGGTGAGAGATTACCTTCAGAACGGGACCTCGCAAGTAGTTTTGAAGTAAGTCGTCCTACTATAAGAGAAGCAATGATAGCGCTTGAATTAGCTGGATTGGTTGAAATAAGAACGGGTTCAGGTATTTATGCGTTGCACATTTCTAAAGAAAGTGGCCCTAACGGTATTGATGATGTGCCTGGTCCGTTCGAAGTTCTTGAAGCTAGGCTACTTATAGAGTCTGAGGCTGTTAGTTTGGCCGCTGCTAGAATAACAAAGGAACAACTTGCTTCACTAGAAGGTGCCTTACTCGTAATGAGTAATACAGATTCAACGGAGAAAGAAAAGGAAAGCGCAGATGAGCTTTTTCACTGCACAATTGCTGCCGCAACCGGAAACAGTGCAATTTCTTCTTGCGTTAAGTGGCTTTGGGAATTACGAAATCAGAGTGTTCTCAGCTCAACGTTTCATCAGCGTGTACGTGATTTAGGTGTTCATCCTTATGCTGATGAACATCGTAAAATACTTAACGCACTTAAATTACGAGATCCCGTGCGAGCTCGCGCTGCAATGCATAACCATATATCAAATGCCATTGAGCAGGACATGAGCGTTTTAGAAGTAGATGATTAATCGTATATCTGATATGAAATAGAACAAAAACTAATTTCATGATTCAATTGGCCTTACCATCTATCCAATAATTCAGGAAATTCATCTATTATGTTAAAGTCCCCTAACCTCAGTGCGCAAAAAATCTTTGGTGCCGGCCCCGTAGTGCCGGTGCTAGTTGTCGATGATTTGCATGAGGCTCATGAAATAACATCAGCATTGGAAGCTGGGGGAGTAAAGGTAATTGAAGTTACTCTTCGTACTCCTCAGGCGTTAGAAATTCTAAGGGCTTTATGCGTTTCCTTTCCACATCTTCTTATCGGAGCAGGAACCGTCACTACTCCAGAGCAATATAAACAAGCCGAATTTGCAGGTGCGACATTTTGCATCAGTCCTGGTTGCAGTGTTGAACTATTACAAGCTGGAAATGAAGGCATGATTCCTTTAATACCTGGTGTTAGCTCTACATCAGAGGCAATGCTTGCAAAAAATTTGGGATATCGATTTCTTAAGTTTTTTCCTGCCGTTGCCTCTGGTGGAACAGCAATGCTTAGTGCGCTGCGCGGCCCATTTCCTGAGTTGGTTTTTTGCCCCACGGGTGGGATTAGTCAATCTAACGCGAATCAATTTTTAGCGTTACCCAATGTCAAATGTGTTGGAGGTTCTTGGCTTGCACCAAAAGACGCTGTAACAGAAAAAAATTGGGGTGCAATAACAGAATTGGCCATTCAGTCCAGAGAATTGAGTTAACTACACTCTATCTAATATTGGCCAGACCAGGTTTGGCTGAGTTAACAAAAAAGCCAGCATACTATGTTGGCTTTTTTGTATAGCTATTTACAATTCCATTCTTTCTAAACTGATGATAAATAAAGATTATATTTTTTATTTTATAAATTTATTAAAATGTAAGTGTGAAAATTAAGCGATATTTTGTAAATGTATTGTTGACAGTCATGTTGTTTTTTTCTACATTGGCCTTACCACATGGCCATATGGCTGGTCGGATAACTAAACGAACGAGGACACATCATGTTTAGCGCCAATAAATCACTTATCGCGATAGTTGTAACAGGGGCTTTCGTACATGGCTCACTGCTGGCCCAGGAAGAAAAGAAAGTCGATGAAAAGGAACTCGAAGTAATTATGGTATCTGCGCAAAAGCGCTCCGAGTCATTACAAAAAGTTCCTGTCGCAGTTTCAGCATATTCTAGTGATGGCCTGGAGCGTATGGGTGTCAAAGATTTTGGTGATCTGACAAAAGCATCTCCATCATTGACGATTTCTGAAACTGGCGGGAACAAGAATGAAAATCCTGTAAGTCTTCGTGGTATCGGTACCTATGCATTTTCAGTTGGGATTGAGTCGAGTGTTGCTCTCATCGTGGACGATGTACCAGTAGCTAGATCTGGAGCATTTTTTAATGCACTCAATGATGTCGCTACAATTGAGATTTTGAGGGGGCCCCAGAGCACACTTTTCGGTAAAAACTCGTCTGCCGGATTAATAAGTGTCCATACAAAAGATCCAACTGATGACTACGAAGGTCAAATAGAGGCTCAATTTACCAGTGATGGTGAACGCAGTTATAAAGGAATGTTTTCTGGGCCTATTACAAATGACCTGGGCTTCCGTATTACTGCATACGACAACAGTATTGATGGCTGGATTAAGAATTTGACGACAGGTACTGATCTAGGGGATAGCAGCAGTAAAGGTGCTCGGGCAAAATTTTTATGGGATGCAAGTGACGATCTATCGCTCACATTTATTGCAGAAACAAATGAATCAGATGACAAATGTTGTTATGCAGTATTTGTTGATGTTGAGGATAGTTACAGTTCATTTGGAACACCTGCAAGCAAAATAACCGAAGGAATGAGTACTAACACTAATAATCGTTCGGTTCGCTCTGCTGCGGATCCTGTGTCGAACAGTGAGGACACAGCATTTAGCTTAAAAGTAGAGTATGACTTAAATGACTTCACAATTACTTCCGTAACGGCAAAACGTGATTGGGATTATTTCTGGTCCACAAATCTTGTGCCTCATGACCAATTGACCGTAGTTCAAAGCGGTCCATATACCAGCGAACAATTTACACAAGAGCTGAGATTAACTTCTCCTGCATCAGATGATTTTCAATATGTATTAGGGGCTTACTATACTGATATCCAAAGTAATCGAGCGTTCGAGCGCGGGCCTATCGCTTTTGCTAAATGGGATGCACAAACATATTCGAAGTCTACAGCTTTGTTTGGGCAAGTAGAAAAGAGCCTGTCTGAAAAATTATCCATGATCGTGGGGTTACGTTACAACCACGAAAAATTTGGAATTGAATTTGATAAATACCATGTAGATCCAAACGAGCATTACGAAGCAGATGATTCGGATAGTGCTGTTTTTGGTAAAGCAGTCCTGAACTATGATTACAGCGATGACACTATGGTTTATGCCAGCTACTCCCAAGGGTATAAGGCCGGGGGATATGATATTAGCAGTTCCTTTAGCCAGAACACTGCGGATAACCCAGTTGGTGCTGAAACTGTTGATTCATATGAGATCGGAGCAAAACAAACCTTCATGAGAGGAAGTGTAAGCGTCAATACGTCTTTGTTCTATTCCAAGTTTAAGGATTTTCAAGCACAAGCGACCAAAATCATGCCTGACGATACGCTCGAATTCATTTTGTACAATGTTGGAGACTTAAAGACATCTGGTATCGATATCGATGTGCGTGCTCTGTTGGGGGAGTACTGGATGCTGAACGGTGGTTTTTCGTATACCGATGCAATGATTGAGTCATTCGTAGGTGCTGACTGTTATGCAGGTCAAACAGAAGAGCAAGGTTGTATTAGTGGCAAGCAAGACTTGAGTGGTAAAGAGCTGAGTAATTCTCCTGATTTTAAAACGTCATTCGCACTTGAATACAACAGACTAATTGATGATTGGGAACTAGAAGTTTTCGGCAGCATAGCTTATCAGTGGCAGAGTAGCACTCATTTCAGCTTACTTAACAATCCTGCTACTGCAGTAGGGTCTTATGGTGTTGCTAATTTTAATTTCGGAGTTAAAGACTGGGATGAGGTATACAAAGTAACCTTCTTTGCTAACAACATTACAAATCAGTACTATCCGTCCGGTATATCTGATTTTAGTAACTTCATTGCAAGTGGTGGTGGAAAGGCAATTGCTCACTTTATTCCAAGAGCAGCTGACCGCTACTACGGTATTCGTCTCCAGTATAACTTCTAACTAATGAGGATCACGAAAATGTATAGAACTTTACTCAATCGCAGCCTATTCGTTTTGGCTATGATTGCGCTGGTATCCAGTGCTATGAATGCCTCGGCAACCGAAAAAAAGGGTGCTAAGAAAGATGAGGAAGGGCTTTTTAAAGCAGCCAAATTAAATTTTCCAGAAACTGAACCCGTTATGGGATTTGTAGATTCCAGAAATAATGTGTCGCTAAATGGTAACTGGCACATCATTGTAGATCCAATGGGTGCCGGAACACCTGGTGGATTTATGAACTACACCAGTGGGGTTCGTAATGTCGATGGTATGACACTAGTTGAGTATGATTTTGAAAAATCGGACCAGATACGGGTTCCTGGAGACTTTAACACTCAAAGTGAGAGACTATTTTTTTATCAGGGATGGGTGTGGTACTACAAAAAAATTACCAAGCCCAAAGTAGAAGACAATGAAACACTACACCTTTGGTTTGGTGGTGTAAATTTTGCGACAGAAGTGTTCATTAATGGCAACCCCGCTGGCAAACATGTTGGTGGATATGTCCCGTTTTCTTTCGATGTCACAGACATGTTACACGAAGGAGAAAATGAATTAATCGTCCGTGTTAACAGTAGTTTAGATACTGAATCAGTCCCAACATACAGAACGGATTGGTGGCCTTATGGAGGGTTAATTCGTGATGTCTCGCTTATAACTACACCCAAAAACTACATTGTGAATGCAAAAGTCTCATTGTCAGATGCTTCTAATGACAAAATTGCTGTAGATATTAAGACAAACGGAAAACTTAATGCGCCAGTAACTGTAAACATTCCAGAGTTAAATGTTTCTGGCACAGCAACAACCAACAGCGAAGGTAAAGCAAAACTAGTTCTTAACGCCAATCCTGCGTTATGGTCGCCAGACAATCCAAAACTTTATCAAGTTAACATTGCGTATGGAGCTGATTTTGTCTCGGACCGGATTGGATTCAAGCGCATAGAAACACGTGGTAAACAAATCTTACTCAATGGCCAGCCAATTAAATTTAAGGGCATCTCTACTCATGAAGAGCCAATTGGTGAACCCGGAGTGGCATACAATGAAGCGCAGATAGAAAAAGTATTATCAGAAGCAAAAAAATTGGGTGTTAATTTCGTTCGTGCTGCTCACTACCCGTACTCTCGTTATTTAGCAAAGGTTGCTGATCGAATGGGTATCATGTTGTGGGAAGAAATTCCGGTTTACTGGAATATCTCCTGGGAAAATCCTGAAACACTAAAAGTTGCACGAGACCAAATGAAACGATTGGTACAGAGGGACTGGAATCGAAGTTCAGTTACCGTATGGTCTGTAGCGAATGAAACGCCATACTCTGAACCGAGAATGAAGTTTCTTGGCACTTTGATCAATGATGTTCGGAAAATGGATAGTACGCGTTTAGTAAGCGCTGCACTACTTGGGGGCACCCATTCAATTGATGCAATTGCATTGCACACTGCTGCAAAAGGTGCTGTAGACCAATCACTCTCCTCAAATGATCGGACGCTGTTTGCTGCGTACTTAGATAAACAGAAAGGGGACATTCCCAGCGCAAACGACCACTATAACCATATTATCGATGATCCACTTGGTGAACTCTGTGACATTGTTTCATATAACGAATATTTTGGTTGGTATTACTCTGCTATGCTGCGCAAAAAAATTGGTGTATCGGAAGCTGCTATGAGACACGTTATGTTTAAGCACATGGCAGACATGACAATCTCTTCAGTCTATAACAAGCCTATTCACATTTCCGAGTTTGGAGCTGGTGCGAAAGCTGGAAATAAGGGCGGGGAAGCGCTTTTATGGACGGAAGAATATCAGGCGTTGGTATACCAGGCACAGACTGACATGCTTGCAAATAGTCCACAAGTTCAAGGAATGACACCATGGATTTTGAAAGATTTTCGAGCCATGCTGCGCACGTTACCGGGTATCCAGGACTACTATAACCGTAAAGGTTTGATTAGTCCGGATGGAGAACGTAAGCAGGCATATTATATTCTGCAGGATTTCTACAATAGTAAGTGGTACTGATTTCTCACTTTTAAGGGTGCTGCTTTTCCAAGCAGTACCTTTTTCATTTTAGCTATTTAGCTGGTAGTCTACTATCATATTGGTAAGGCCAGTGCAGGGGCTTGCCCCATTTTCTTATTTTCCTCCTTTTTTCTTTTATCGTCGCATGTACTTTTCTATGCTTTTGTTTTTTATTGGTTAAAGATTTCTATTCACTAAATTTTGGAAATTGATTTAAACAAGAAAAATCTTTGACATTTAATTTACATGTTGACTAATTTTAAACTTTCGCTCATAATTGGCCTTACCACCTAGCAGGTGGGTATGTTTTATGAAACCCGAGTAAAAGGTGAATATCATGCAAGAAACATGGCGTTGGTTTGGACCGTCCGACATTATTTCATTACGCCAAATTCGTCAGGCAGGTGCGACAGGAATAGTGTCCTCGCTGCATGATCTCCCTGCGGGAGCCATTTGGCCTCTCAGCGATATAATCCGGCATAAAACTTTAATTGAAGATGCTGGAATGGTTTGGTCTGTAGTTGAGAGCGTGCCTTTACATAATGACGTTAAGACTCGTTCTGGAAATTATGTTGAGTACATTAAAAATTACCAACAAACGATTATTAATCTTGGAAAGGCGGGGATAACCACTGTTTGCTATAACTTTATGCCAGTAGTCGATTGGACAAGAACAAATCTGAGCTACTCGTTGCCAAATACATCTCAGGCTCTTCGCTTCGAAATGACGGATTTCATCGCTTATGACGTGTATATGTTACAAAGAGATAACGCTGAGAATGACTATACTGCTGAGCAGCTAAGCATTGCGAGAAATCGTTTTGATTCTCTAACTGACACCGAACGAACGCTTCTTGAGAAAAACATAATTGCAGGCTTGCCAGGTGGTGAGGGCTCTTATGACCGAGAAGGCATTAGAGAGGCAATTGCGGAGTTTATTGCCCTCGGAACGGAGGGTTACAGAGCAAATTTATTCGCCTTTTTGCACGACATTATTCCAGTTGCGGAAGAAGCTGGAGTGAAAATGTGTATTCATCCAGATGATCCCCCATTTTCTCTGTTTGGTCTTCCAAGAGTGGTTTCAACAGCTGATGACGCTCGGGCAATTCTCAATGCAGTCGAGAGCGAAAGTAACGGTTTGACCCTTTGTGCGGGGTCTTTTGGTGCTCGAGCAGATAACGACTTGGTTGATATGGTGAAGGCCTTCGGCCCAAGCATTTTCTTTGTACATTTGCGAAATGTTAAGCGGGAACCTGACGGATCGTTTTATGAATCCGATCATTTGGATGGTGACAATGACATGATTGGACTGATTAACGCTCTTTTAGATGAAGAGCTAAAGCGAGGCTCTCGAGATAGTATTCCTATGCGCCCTGATCATGGCCATCTAATGGATGATGAAATGAACAAGCCTGGAGTACGTCCTGGGTATTCATACACAGGAAGAATGAAATCATTAGCCGAATTACGTGGTGTTATCCACGTATTAGAGAAGTTACGCACCCGATCGTAACATGAGTGCTGTTAAGGAATGTCTATGAGCGCAAAATTTAAACTAACAGCTAAATTCTGTCTTGTTTTTATGTTGGTTTCGACACTAATTGCCTGCGAACAACAAGACCATGAAAAGCTGGTTTTACGTGTTGGGCATTCGCTGGATTCGCAGCATTCAGTTCATAAAGCGCTTATGTATATGAGCGAACGATTGGTTAAATATTCACATGGAACCATGTCACTAAAAATATACCCTAGTGGTCAACTTGGTTCTGAAAGAGAGATGATCGAATTGCTTCAGATCGGGTCACTTGCAATGACTAAAGTCTCGGCAAGTCCTTTGGAAGGTTTTGTTCCGGCAATGAAAGTTTTTAGTGTTCCTTACATCTTTAGAGGTAACGAGCACTACTGGAATGTTCTCAATAGCGAAGTAGGTAATTTACTCTTAAGCGAATTAACTCCATATCGTCTTCATGGCCTTGGTTATTTTGATGCCGGCAGCCGAAGTTTCTATACAACCGAGAGACCTATATACACTCCGGACGATTTAACAGGTCTTAAAATTCGAGTGCTAAATAGTCCAACAGCAGTTGAAATGATCAGAACTCTCGGTGCTGCTGCTACCCCTGTTTCTTGGGGGGAATTATACACTGCACTGCAACAAGGAGTGGTGGATGGCGCAGAGAACAACCCACCAAGCTATTACTTGTCTCGTCACTATGAAATTGCAAACTATCTAACTCTAGATGAGCATACCTCCGTGCCTGATATTGTCCTTTGTTCGAAAAGGATATGGGACAGCCTAACAACTGAGCAAAAAAAGTGGTTATCAATGGCAATGAAAGATGCCACTGATTTCCAGAGAAAATTATGGCAATCATCGACAAAAGCATCGCTTGAAGAAGTTAAAAGCGCAGGCGTTGAGGTGATATTTCCAGACAAAACAGTCTTCGCTAGAAAAGTAGCGCCTATGCATCGTGAGCTTGAGGGGACTCCCGTAGGTGACATTTTAAAAAGAATAGAGGCAATGTGATTTATGAAGAAGCTAGTTGCCTGGATTGACAAGACGTTAAAATTTTTACTTGCCGTAGCTATGAGTAGCATATTGTTGGCCGTGATTTGGCAAGTTATTTCTCGCTATTTGATGGACGATCCTGCTTCATTTACTGAAGAGTTTGCGCGTTTCCTTTTGATTTGGATTGGTATTTTAGGTGCTGCGCTGGCTTACCGAGAAAGAGCACATTTGGGGTTCAACTTACTAGTTGAAAGAGCAGGTTCGTATCAAAAGATATTGCTCACAATTATAGAAGTCATAGTGTTCCTATTTTGCCTTTTAGTATTAGTAAATGGTGGTGCATTGCTTGTTAATCTGACGCTGGAACTGGAGCAGATTTCTGCTTCTTTGGGAGTCAAGATAGGTTATGTATACAGTGTCCTTCCCTTGTCGGGTCTTCTTATTATGTTTTATTGCGTAGTCAATATACATAACCTCTGGCAGCCAGATGAAGCGAGGAAATGGTAATGTTAACAACAGTTTTTGTGCTTCTCGCTATTTTCGTACTTCTTCTATTAATTAATGTGCCTGTTTCAATTTGTATTGGGTTCGCGACCTTGGTTGCGATGTTAATTAATATAGATTACGGCCCTGCGGTGACGACTATTGCCCAACGTATGTCAGGTGGAATTGATTCATTTGCATTATTAGCAATCCCGTTTTTTGTTCTGTCCGGATTAATAATGGGAAGAGGAGGGATTGCAAAACGACTGATTGAATGTGCAATGGCTATTATTGGCAGTCTGCCTGGTGGCTTAGCACTAGTTAATGTGATTTCGTGCATGTTATTCGGTGCAATTTCAGGTTCAGCTGCTGCTGCGACCTCGGCAATTGGCAGTTTCATGTTGCCTGAGATGAAAAAGCAGGGATACGACAATTCGTTTAGTGCAGCATTAACTGCCGCTGCTTCAACGACTGGAATGCTGATTCCACCAAGCAACATTTTAATTATCTATGCCATTGCCAGTGGTGGAGTGTCTATTGCTGCATTGTTTATCGCTGGTTATATACCCGGTATCTTAGTCGGTTTAGCATTAATGATTGTTAGCTATTTTTACGCCAAACTCAACGGATATCCGATGTCTCCGCGTCTACCGCTGAAACTGGTCTTGGTTAAAGTGATGGCAGCACTTCCCAGTTTGTTTCTCATTGTTCTGGTTATTGGCGGAATAATAGGTGGGATATTTACTGCGACGGAGGCTGGAGCTATCGCCGTAGTTTATTCTTTGGTTTTGTCCGTTGTTATGTACAGGGAGGTAAGCATAAAAGAACTCCCCGACATACTGATTAAATCGGCGGAGACAACAGCCATCGTGATGTTGTTGATTAGTACTTCAAGCGCAATGTCATGGTTACTTTCATTCGAAAATATCCCATCCGCGTTCAGCGAGTTTATGCTAGGTGTCAGTGACAACCCTATTATTATATTGCTGTTAATGAATCTGGTGTTGATCTTGGTTGGAGCGTTTCTGGATATGACTCCCGCTGTACTAATTTTCACACCAATTTTTCTGCCTATAGCGACAGATATAGGAATGTCGCCATTACAGTTCGGCATAATGATTGTACTTAATCTCTCAATAGGATTGTGCTCACCACCAGTTGGCTCTGTGCTGTTTATTACCTGTGCAATTGCCAAAACCAAACTAGAAGAGATCATTAAACCTCTTATTCCACTCTACTTGGCGATGTTTGCAGTGTTGATGTTAATTACTTACGTACCCTGGTTTAGTGAAGCATTGCCTCATTTCTTAGGCTTTTTACAAAGCTGACTTCTTTATTAACGCGAAAGGTAACTCAATGAGAACAATACTGCTCCATGAAGACCGATTGTTTCCCAGTGACTTGTACACTAGGGAAATTGCTCGTGAATTATACAACGGTATAAGAGACCTTCCGATCGTTAGTCCCCATGGACATACAGAGCCACGTTGGTTTGCGGAAGATAAGAACTTTTCAAATGCAACAGAGCTCTTTATTACTCCTGACCATTATGTCTTTAGAATGTTGTACAGTCAGGGAATTTCACTCGAACAGCTTGGCATTTCGAACATTAGTGGACGAGTGACCCAAAAGGACCCGCTAAAGGTATGGCAAATATTTGCACAGCATTATTATCTGTTTGCGGGAACACCATCTCGAATGTGGCTTGATACGGTATTCAAAACTGTCTTTGGCCTAACTGATATGCTCTGTACTGAAAACGCCAAAATGTATTACGAGCACATTACAGATTTATTGCAAACTCCAGATTTTAAGCCTCGTGCATTAATGGAACGATTCAATATTGAACTTATTGCAACAACAGAAGGTGCAGTTGATCCGTTAACTCACCACAAAAAGCTCAAAGGTACAGGTTGGGAAAAGCGAGTAATAACTACGTTTAGACCTGATGATATCGTTGACCCCTCAAGAGAAGACTTTCTAGGCAATATTGAAGAACTAGCTACCTTAACCTCTGAAGATACAAAAAGCTGGAAGGGTTATCTGAACGCAATTCGTAAACGCAGAGGAGCCTTTCGTGAATGTGGAGCTACAGCGACAGATCATGGTCACCCAACACCTGCCACTGCCGATCTGTCAGAGTTACAAGCATCGACGTTGTATGCAAAAGTGCTAACAGGAAAAAGTAGTCTTCAGGAACAAGAGTTATTCAGAGCACAAATGCTGACGGAAATGGCCGGAATGAGTATTGAGGACGGTATGGTTATGCAGATACATCCCGGCTCTCATCGAAACCACAATCAACCTTTGTTCCAAGAGTTTGGCAGGGACAAAGGTCATGACATCCCTGTTCGTACTGAATATGTTGAAAATTTAAAACCTTTATTAAATAAATATGGAAACGACAAACGTCTAAGCGCGATTCTCTTTACTTTAGATGAGTCTACATATTCAAGAGAACTTGCTCCGCTCGCTGGGCACTACCCGAGTTTGAAACTAGGCCCAGCCTGGTGGTTTCATGATTCACCAGAAGGCATGTTGCGATTTCGACAACAGGTTACGGAAACAGCTGGCTTTTATAACACGGTAGGTTTCAATGATGATACTCGTGCGTTTCTTTCTATCCCGGCACGGCATGATGTGGCTCGACGAATAGATTGTCGATTCCTCGCACAATTGGTCGCTGAACATAGAATCGGAATGGAGGAAGCTCAGAGTTTAGCTTATGAGCTAACCTATGGGTTGGTGAAACGTGCATATAAGTTGGATGGCAGCAATGAATAATTTATCACTCAATACATTGCTATCCTTACCACAATCGGTGCAAATCCCTCCTTACGATATTGAAAATACTGGCTCGGGAATAGTGCATCTGGGCCCTGGTGCTTTTCATCGCGGACATCAAGCCGTGTACACTGACCTAGCTATGAAATACGGTGGTAATTGGCGAATTACCGCTGTGTCTATGCGCAGCTCTGTTCTAAAAGAGAAACTTATGTCACAGGATAATCTTTATTCTTTGATGGTATTAGACAATGAGCCTTATATTAAAGTGGTGGGCGCACTTAAGTCTATTTTGGTGTTAGATGAGGATCGAGATGAAGTCATGCAAGCACTTGTCTCTCCTGATACCTACATTGCTACTATCACCGTAACTGAAAAGGGATACTGCTTAAATCCGGATGGCACATTAAACCTTGAACATAAAGATATAGTCCATGATTTAAGCAATTTTAATTCACCTATTTCTGTGATTGGCTTATTGGTAAAAGCGTTACTAATTCGCTTTCAAGAGAAGCAAAACCTGTTTACGGTGATAAGTTGCGATAATCTTCCAAACAATGGTGACAAGCTAAAAGCAGCAGTACTGAAGTTTGCGGAGCAAATTTCAGATCAACTTGTTGATTGGATTTCACACTCTATTCAGTTTCCTAATACCATGGTTGACAGTATTACTCCTGCTACTGATGAGTCTGTCATTGAGCAATGCCAGCAGCAATTAGGTGTAAAGGATGCCTGGCCAGTCCAGCGAGAGGGGTTTTCGCAATGGGTTATTGAAAACAAATTCAGTGGACCATGTCCTGCGTGGGATAGGGTTGGAGTGACCATAACCAACAATGTTGAGGCGTTTGAAAAGGCCAAATTGCGTATTCTTAATGGAACTCACAGTACGTTGGCATATCTTGGTGGACTGGTTGGTATTGAGACTGTTTACGAAGCTATTAGTAGGCCGTCGATTGAAGCCTTCATCCGGAAATTACTAGAGGAGGAAATCATTCCTTCAATTGGAAAAGCGCCAGAAGTTGATTTGACCTACTACGCTTATCTCATTATCAATCGGTTTCATAACAAGCATATTCGTCATTTGTTGTCGCAAATCGCATGCGATGGATCACAGAAAATCCCGGTAAGAATTCTCAACCCAATTAGAGAGAATATTCAAGCTAATAGACCAAATCGATTGCTGTGTACCACAGTTGCTACATGGATATTATATTTATATCAATCATTTAAGAATGATATTCATGTGATTGATCCAATGGAAGATACGTTAAAATCAATATACCAGCGTTCATCTTCTCCAAAGACGTTTGCACAATTACTTGTGGGTGAAACAGAAATTTTTGTTGGACTTTTTCATCAATCTCAATTTGTGAAGCCACTGTTTGAGCAATTAGATAAATTGGGTCAAATCGATGATAAATGGGTAACGCAATGCTTAGTCGAACTGTGAGAAATGTAGTTATATTCGGCGAATGTATGCTGGAATTATCAGATGCTGGGCATGGGTTATACAAGCGTCAGTTTGCTGGTGATACGTTTAATACGGCAGTGTATTTAAAGCGGTGTTTGCAGAGTGTAAATGTTAGCTATTTTACCGCTATAGGTTATGACTCATTGAGTGAAGCCTTTGAAACTACATTATTGGGAGAGGGTATTGATTCATCTCTCCTATTGAGAACTGATGATCATCATCTCGGCTGTTATTTAGTAAATACTGATCCAGAAGGCGAACGTACATTTCTTTATTGGCGCGACAATTCAGCAGCTCGTCAAACCTTTAATTTATATCAAGGTACACTTCCTCAAACTGATTTGTTTTATTTCAGTGGTATTTCATTGGCTATTCTCGATGATAGCCAAAGACACCGCCTCTTTGAGCTAGTTGGGAAGCTCAAGGAGGCGGGATGTCTTATTGCTTTTGATACAAATTATCGTGCAAGTTTGTGGTCCTCAAAAGGGGCTGCAATGGAATGGATTAACAAAGCTTATTCATGTTCAGATATAGCTTTTGTTGGCGGCGATGATCATCGTTCGCTTTTTGGTCACACCGATTCGGCGTCAATTTTTGCTCACCTCTTACCCTACAAGATTCAAGAAATCGTGAACAAAAATGGCGCCGACGGTGCTCTAATTTCTATGGATAGGCAAACCTATTCGGTGCCGGTTCAGTTTGTAGAAAAGGTTGTTGATTCCACTGGCGCAGGTGATTCATTTAATGGTGCATATTTAGCCGCACGAATTAGAGGACTAAGTGCGTTGAAATCTGCCTCCTATGGTGCAAGTTTGGCTTCAGTCGTGATTCAGCGAAAAGGCGCGATCATTACTCGAGATGATTTTACTTCGCAAATTGACTTGATCTAGCTTGATAAATAGTGCCATTCGACAAACGATTTCACGGCGAAGCCAGATATGGTTGAGTACTTTTTGCAACTTTGGTTTAGTCAATTTCTAAACGCTCTGAAAACAGAAATCTGGGTGTGGCTGAGAATTCAATTTGAGTCTAGGAGTATGGGGGGGCTGAAGAAAATCAGGTATGAAATTTCCTTAAAAGGAGTTGTAGTAAGGTCTTTTATTCCAATTCTAAAAGTGTACTAGTGTGATTACGTCAAAATCGCTTGGTACTTATATCGTCAGTATCCCTTGGTAATCACACTAATTCACTAAAAGAGTAGAAATGATGATTTTGTGTGATTCAACCCAGCCATTCACGTACAAATATCAAAATGTCCGCTCCTGACCAAATTGAGACAATCGGTCAGCGTCGGTCTAACAGTGATATTGCTAAGTTTAACGTCTCGATTACGTCATCGAAGGGAATAATGAATCTATCATCTTCTACGTGTCGTAATGACACTAAATTACGAAGTAAGACTTCAATTTGCTCAGCTCTATTATTTGAGCATAGCGCTAGGTTAAAAGCTGTATCTTTCTCTGCGTCATATTCGATAAACGGCATCTCAGAGTCTCCTTGCTTTAAAGACTCTTATGTTAATTGTTTGCCAGTTTTGAAATAATGTACTCACGGATAGAATCGATTGACAGCAACTTCTTTCTCGTTGAATAAAAATCGTTCACAATGCCCTGCAGCAATAATTTGTTTTTAATGCTGTAGCTGTTCGGTGGAGCTGTTCGGAACCGGCCGGAATATGTACAGTAAGTGGGTGAAATACTAATTTCCATTTTACGAAGTTGGAAGCCTATCGATCGGCATAGTTAAAAATAAAATAATTCAGCGTCTTAAAGTAATTGCTCATTCCCCGTCTCAGAAAATTCAAGCAATATTAGAAGAGGTAAACTACCTACAATCTTTGCCCTTAAAAGAACAACCTAAATCCATCATCGAAAGCTGCGAAAGATTAATTAAACAAGCAGAATCAATGCAAGAAAAGCACTATTGGGAAGCTCCTGTACTTCTTTCTAGAGCAAAACATCTTCTCTACACCAACCAATTCAAGCAAGCTTCTGACATGTATAAAGCAGTGCTACAAGCATGTGAATACAGAAATTATGGGGATCTGAGAGGATTAGTCGCACGAGACATTCTGGCTACAGAAATGCAACTTACTCAAATTAATCAAAATAATCACGAAAAGTACCTCCGAGAAATGCTTGCCAATAATGTGTTTGAGAATCTTCCGGGGATACCAAAGCTCTCCGATATTACTGATATGCTGAAAAATTTCTTTTGGAAATCTTTGTATAAACCGTACAAAGGGATAAAAAAAATCCACAGACCTGCTCATAACTAATTCAACTAAGCAAATTACTCTTGAAATTATTTGGCTAGATCCTATTTCACAATTCGATTTTTGCAATCAACAATTAGAAGGATTTTCAACAAGATGACTATGAATAAGTTTTTCATCCTGTCGCCAATTTGTCTACTTGTAAGCTGTGGAGTGAACTCCGACGCCACTAATAGTGCAGAGGGGCAACCACGCACTCCCTTTATTAACCAAGGAGGAACTTTTAGCGATCCATCCCCTTTAAGTTTCGATTTCCCCAATGCCATAAGTGATGTCAGCGCTAATAACTACTTTTCTTTCAGTTCAGAATCCGGTACACAACTAATTTTGCACGCGGAATTAAGCAGTCCGCTTGATATGCAAAATTATGTGAGGTGCGCCGATGCCAGCTCCTATATAAGAGATATTTACTATGCTGGCATGATTATTGAGGATACCTGGCAGTCTTGCTCTATAGATCTCTCTTATCAATTCAACACTGCCGATGAACACGTGCTACGCGTGGCTTATCCTTATAACAACCCAGGTGAATTTAACGCAGCTCTGTTTATTCCAGAAGAAATAAAAAACGCTCCAATCAGCCCTGAAGCGACAGGCCGCCCGGATAACCCAATGATGATCAAAGAAGGCACTGACAATAATTTACAGGCAAATAACTTTTACAATTACTATGCTATACCGCTTAATGCTGGGGACGAAATTCGGTTACACACCTACCCTAATAACTTGCCAAGTGGACAAGAGCAATCTAGGTGTGAATCAACATCACGAGCCAGTCTTAACAACTATCAAGGATATGGGATTAGCGTGGACTACGGGAGTCATAATTGTTCTGAAAGCATGACATTCTCGGCCTCCGAATCAAGGACCTATATTTTTCACTTTAAGTTTACCGAAAATGACTCCAGTGGATACTTTAGAGCTAGCATACGTCGTAATTAAATAGTTAGCTTCTTTTAATATCGGCAGCAGATTCCTGTCTGCTGCTATCCCCCAGGGCAAGATCACGAACATTTATTGACCAACTGAGTTAACAAGAG
>CEUP01017547.1_pt1 | contig 16867 bp, 8 predicted proteins | sample 531371 | NCBI WGS metagenome assembly CEUP01 (sample SAMEA2622738, study PRJEB7988) | marine metagenome | biome: marine biome (ENVO:00000447); feature: marine epipelagic mixed layer (ENVO:xxxxxxxxx); material: "saline water (ENVO:00002010), including plankton (ENVO:xxxxxxxx)" | depth 150 m
CCATCATGCCGCTACGAGGTAAAATACTTAACAGCTGGGAAGTGGACTCCGGCCAAATACTCGGCTCGCAGGAAATTCATGATATTTCAGTGGCGCTGGGCATTGATCCCGACTCGGAAGATTTAAGCGGTTTGCGTTACGGTAAAATTTGTATTCTGGCCGATGCCGACTCCGATGGTCTGCATATCGCGACCTTATTATGCGCTTTATTTGTGCGTCATTTCAGGTCGTTAGTCAATGCCGGCCACGTATATGTTGCCATGCCGCCATTGTTTAGAATCGATGTGGGTAAAGAAGTGTTCTATGCGCTGGATGAGGCCGAGAAACAGGGCATTCTCGATCGCATCGAAGCTGAAAAGAAGCGCGGTAAGGTCAATGTACAGCGGTTTAAAGGTCTGGGTGAAATGAATCCTATCCAACTGCGCGAAACTACTATGGATCCTAATACCCGTCGTTTAGTGCAGTTAACCGCCGACGACAATGACGAAATGCTCGAAATGATGGACATGTTGCTGGCGAAAAAACGCAGTGGCGATCGTAAAACCTGGCTGGAAAGCAAAGGTAATCTGGCCGAAGTGGTTTGATTAAGTCACGAGCAGTTTGGCAAATACAACACAGCCACTCTATGGGTGTTTGCTATACATTGGGCCAAAGTTTTTGGCTGAGCTCTGTAGTGTGTTACCGAGGGAACTCTGTATCCGGATTGTGTTCACTTTAGTTTGTAAGTTGATTCCTTGTCACAATAGCAGTCAGCTAACCGGGTAAATGCTGACTGTAAACCTCTGTAGTTTTCAACCATTAATTCGGCCGAATTAATGGGATATAACATGGCGATCGCGTTTGTTCAGTAAAGAACGACTACAATAATAAGCTTAGCCAACTGAAAATACTTCAATTCAATTGTGAGGATCCGAGACTGAGATAGTTTATTGATGTCATGTCGGGCGATTCCGTTATCTTCAATATCACCGCATTGTTAATTTTTTGTTGATCTTGATATTAATATTAAGATAAGGTAAAAAGACAACGTTGTTTAATTGAGTTTAACACCACTTCAACTTTCGGGACGCGATATGAAAGACCACAAATTGCACCCATTAGCAAACCAGTTGCGCGCGGCAATAAAACCCGCTCCTCTGGCTTTAATGCTAATGACACTGCCGTTACAGGCACAGGAAACAGAGTCAGACGCAGAACCGGTGGAAACGCCGAGTGAAGTAGAGGTCATTGAAATATCTTATGGTTACAGCGCAGTTGAGAAAACCGATCTGACCGGCGCTATCGCGACCGTTGACCTCGAGGATATTATTGATCTACCGGCAGGCAACATAATGCAAAATTTGCAGGGCCGGGTGCCGGGTTTACAAATAACCACCACAGGTAATCCAAGCTCGACTGCCACCGTGAGGATCCGTGGCCAGGGGTTAGGACCGTTAGGCAATAATGATCCGCTTTATATTATTGACGGGATACCAACGAAGTCTGGCTTACATGAAATTAACAGTAATGACATTGCCGATGTGCAGGTGTTACGCGATGCGGCAGCTGCAAGTATTTATGGTGCCCGTTCCGGCAATGGCGTAATTGTTGTGACTACGAAGCAAGGCTATGACGGTCTGGATTTTAATTTCCGTTATAACCAAAGTATCGAAGAGTACGACTATGATTTGCAGCCACTCAATACGCTGGAACGGGGGGCTGTCGTGTGGCAGGCAGCTGTGAATGACGGCTCAAACCCAAATTCCGCTAGTCCGTTATATACCTTTGACTGGAATCAGGATTTCGAGAACCCAGAATTATACTCAGTCATATTACCTACCTTTACCGATCCTGAAGGGGTTCAGCGTCCGGCTGACACTAACTGGTTCGATGAAGTGACCAGAACATCAAAAGTGTCAGATATGAACTTTTCAGTTGCAGGGGGGAATGACGTATCAACATTTTATACTTCAATTGGTTATTTTGAAGCCGAAGGTATCGTCGATGGTTCAAAGTTTGAGCGACTGTCTTTCAGAGCGAACTCAGAGCATGAAGTAGTAGAAGACAAGGTTAAGGTCGGACAAACGTTTCTTATTACTGACCAAAAAGCCAACCTGATCAATGATCTTGCGGGTCAGATACTCGGGCTATCTATTGAGCAGCAATCAATCGTGCCCGTCTACAATGATGTGGGTGGCTGGGGTGGACCGGTGCCGGGAATTACCGACAGAGATAATCCAGTACGGATTATTGAACAAAACCGGGATAACGGTCACACCTACAACAAAGTCATGGCAAATTTCTTCGTTGAATATACTCCAATCGAAAATCTAGTTCTAAGAGGTAATGTTGGAGTTGATTATAGCCAGTTTTACTTCCGCAATTTTACCCGTGCATATACCGCGGGATCACTGAGCGGTGCTGACCGGCTAACGGTAGAGGATAACTGGAGTCAGAGTATTATTACCGGCGGTACGGCTACTTATAAACTGGTACTCAATGATCTGCACAAGTTGAACTTTCTCGTGGGTGTTGAGCAGATTAGCTATGAGCGAGAACTGTCCAGAGGCATTGGCTCCGGTTTTGCTTCTGATGATCGTTCGTTCGCTTATTTGTCTCAGGCCACTTCCGACGTTCGGGTAGAAGGTGAAGGAGATACCTGGTCACTGGATTCTCAATTTGCCCGGGCTGATTACAATTATGATAACCGCTATCTGGCTTCGTTTACTATTCGTCGTGATGGCTCTTCCAGATTTGGTGAAGAAAATGAGTACGGTAACTTCCCGGCAGCATCAATAGGTTGGGTGGTGAGTAATGAGTCGTTTTTTGACGTCGACTTTATTAACACGCTTAAACTGAGAGGAAGCTGGGGTGAGACTGGCAATCAGGAAATTCCCACTAACGCGACTGTCACTACCTACGTACCTCGCTATGCCACACAGTCCTTGTTCACCAACCAGCAGGATGAAGGTACGGCCTATGATATTTCCGGTGCGAATGGCGGCACGTTACCTTCTGGCTTCGTCCGCGCGCAGACAGGTAACGCAGATCTCAAGTGGGAAACCTCTACGCAAATAAACCTGGGTGTCGATTTCGAGCTATTTGATAGCACAGTGTATGGCAGTTTTGACTGGTTTGAAAAAGAAACGCGCGACATTCTCACTCTTACTCAACCCATCGCTACGCTTGGCGAGGGGGCTCAAAAATGGGTGAATGGCGGCACAATTGAAAATGCCGGCGTGGAGCTCGTGTTGGGATATGAAAAGTGGATCGATACCGGATTGCTCGAAGACGAATTACTGGTTGATATTAATTTCAATATCTCATCGGCTGAAAACACGGTAACAGCTCTGCCCGAGGATGTTGTGAATTCGTTTGGCGGTAATGGGCAGGACAAAACTATCCTGGGGCGCTCAATTAACTCAGTGTATGGCTATGTGGCAGATGGAATTTTCCGCAGTCAGGCGGAAGTTGATGCGCATGCCAGCCAGTCGGGCGCTGCACCAGGCAGGATACGGTGGCAGGACCTGGATGGTAACGGTGTGATTGATGAAAACGATCAGGATTTCTTTGCCGATACCGACCCGGATTTCATTTATGGCATGAACTTCACGTTCAAGTATAAAAACTGGGATTTCAATATGTTCTGGCAGGGAGTGAAAGGCGGTCAGATTCGTAATAACTGGCGTTTATTTACAGATTTCACTTCCTTGAATATTGGCTCTAATTATGGGGCGCGAACACTCGATGCGTGGACACCACAGAATGCCGATAGCGATGTGCCGGCACTCACCCTCATTGATAATAATGGTGAGGGACGTCAATCAAGCTTTTTCTGGGAGGAAGGGACATATCTAAAATTACGCAACCTCAGCATCGGATATACGCCAACCCTGGATTTTGTTGACCGCGTTGGTCTCGCCGACGCAAGAGTGTACTTACAGGCACAGAATCTTCTGACCATTACGCCAGATGGCACGTTGAGTGAAGATCCCGAAACCCCGAATGAAGTCTTTCCTGTCCCTCGCCGAATTACCCTTGGTCTGGAAGTTTCTTTTTAAGTGAACAGGATAATGGATTAAGAATTATGAATCGTATAAATAAACTTTTAACAAGCAGTCTTTTTGCGCTGTCGGTCGCATCGTGCGGTGGTAGTGGTGAATTAGACAGCGAACCTCAGGCTGTTTTAACTGAAGAGCAGGTGGCGACAACAGAAAATATTGATGCTCTGGTAATCGCAACCTATTCATACTTGGGTAATGATCACTATACCGCGCCTAATTTCCTTTGGCCCACGGGTAACTTGCGTGCCGGCGACGCGCATAAAGGTGGCAATGGTCCATCGGATATTTTTGCATATCATGCGCTGTCGATGTATGAGCCTCTGGTTCCTGATATGGAGTCATTTCCGCCTGATCTGATAGACCTCAACAACAAAAAATGGACGCGCAACTATACCGGCATCTCGCGAGCCAATGCCGCGTTACAGGTAATTGCCGACACGCCCACAGGAGATCTGGCTGATGCCGAAGCAAAAGCGGCAGAGTTACGCTTTCTCCGAGCTGTGTATTATTTTGACCTGAAAATACATCATAAATACATCCCGTGGATAGATGAAACTATGACGCAGGAGGAAGTATTAGCGACGACTAATCGCGACCTGAGTGACCAGCAACTCTGGGACAAGATTGCTGCAGACTTCCGGTTTGCCATGAACAACTTGCCGGATGTTCAGCAGGATATCGGGCGAGCTTCAGCGCTTTCAGCCAAGGCTTATTTAGCTAAAACACTACTCTATCAGGCCTACGAGCAAGATGAATTGCATAATGTGGTCAGTATTAATCAGCAGAAGTTAGAGGAAGTCGTTACCCTGGTAGATGAAATTGAAGCCAGTGGCCAGTACGGGTTATACGATGACTATGCTGAGAATTTCCTGATTGAATTTGAAAATGGTCGCGAATCTGTATTTGCCATCCAGCGCTCTCTAAACGACGGTAGTCCAGATGGCAGAGGGGCGTGGTCAAGCGCCCTCAATGCGCCGATGTCTGGTGGCTTTGGGTGTTGCGGATTTCATGTACCGACTGAAAATTTTGTCAATGCTTTTAAGACCGATAATGCGGGTTTGCCTCGTTTTGGAACGTTTAACGATAGTGTTTACAACGTAGACAGCGACTATGTCGATCCGCGGCTCGATCACACGGTAGCTATGGAAGGTAAGCCTTTTAAATACGATCCGGAACTTGTTCACGGCGGAGATAGCTGGGCAAGGGCACCAGGTATCTACGGTAACTACACCGGCATGAAGGATCTGGAACATCCAGACTGTGATTGCCGTGGTGAAAATGGCCCATTCCCCATATTTTCACTGAATACAGTACTAATTCGATATGCAGATGTCTTGTTATGGAAGGCTGAAGCGCTTATTGAGCTCGAACGTTGGGAAGAAGCTACACCGATTATTAATCGGCTACGGGAGCGAGCGGCCGCCAGTACTGAAAGGCTCAACAACGTTAGTCTCTATCGCATCGGTACCTATGATACTTTCACCAGTAAAGAACAAGCGCAACAGGCGCTGCGTTGGGAGCGCCGTGTCGAACTTGGCCTGGAAGGACATCGCTTCTTTGATCTGGTTCGCTGGGGAGTAGCGAAGGAAACTATTGATGAATACCTGACGACAGAGCGCGGCAGAAAGCCTTACCTGGAAGATGCCGCGTTTACTAAAAATAAACATGAGTATTTGCCAATCCCAAATCAGCAGATTAATTTAAGTGGCGGTATTTATGTACAAAACCCGGGCTATTAAGCCCGGTGTTTATCCAATGTTTATAAGGTACGAACTACAACATGAATAGAATAGTTTATTGGTCTTTCACCGTTGCTATCGCCGGATTTCTGTTTGGCTTTGATACAGCGGTGATATCCGGAGCCGATCAATCGATACAGTCTTTATGGCAAACGACACCACTTTTTCACGGCTTATTTGTGATGTCTTCGGCGCTGTGGGGAACGGTTATTGGCGCTTTACTGGGCAACTGGCCTTGTGACCGTTTAGGGCGGAAAAAAACGTTGGTACTTATAGGTGTACTTTATCTGCTTTCTGCCATCGGGTCAGCCCTGGCGGCAGACCCTTATACGTTTGCCATTCTTAGGTTTATAGGCGGCCTTGGTGTCGGAGTGTCTTCGATTGCGGTTCCAGCCTATATCTCGGAAATTGCGCCTGCGAAAATCAGAGGCCGATTGGTAGCCACCTACCAGTTTCAGATTGTATTCGGGATATTGGTCGCTTTTCTATCCAACTATCTGTTATCCGGCATTATTACAGAGGATTGGCGGGTCATGCTGGGGGTGGAAGCATTACCTGCCCTTGTTTACTTCCTGATGGTATTAAAGGCACCGGAGAGCCCCCGTTGGCTGTTACTTCACAAAGACGACGAGAAAGAAGCGCGACGCGTTTTTCAGATGTTGCAAAGTGATGATATAGAGCAAACGATTAGCGCGGTAAAAAATGATAAAACACAGCACAAAAGTGAGTCGTTGTTCAAATCGGAATACCACTTGCCTGCTCTTCTGGCGTTCATGATCGCCGCGTTTAACCAATTATCGGGTATTAACTTTATTATCTATTACGCGCCACGAGTTTTCGATATGGCCGGAATGGATGGCAGTGCGGCGCTGTTGTCTACTGCCGGTGTGGGCCTGGTTAATTTGGTATTCACTATGGTAGGACTAAGTTTGATCGACCGTATTGGCCGCAAGTCATTAATGTATGTGGGCTCGATTGGTTATATCGTTTCTTTAGCTACCGTGACATGGGCTTTTAGTTACCAGATTGGTGGTGCGTTTGTGGTGGGGGCAGTTTTTGTATTTATTGCTGCACACGCAGTAGGACAGGGGGCAGTTATCTGGGTATTCATCGCTGAGATATTTCCTAACGCGGTGCGCTCTAAGGGGCAATCTCTGGGCAGTGGCACACATTGGGTCTTTGCGGCTCTGATTACGTTGGTAATGCCACAAGTGCTGGCAAGCTTCTCGGCCGCCCAAGTGTTTGGTTTTTTCACCTTCGCCATGTTTTTACAACTGCTTTTCGTTCGCTTCATGATGCCAGAAACGAAAGGAAAGACACTTGAAGATGTTTCCTCAGCGTTATCAAATTAGAGTCACGTTTGTTATGAAATCAATTTTAAGTCTTATTATTAGTTCAACTCTGGTTGGATGTTCTATGAATTATACCACTCCAAAAGTCGAGAGCCCGATAGCGCATGTCGAGGCAGACCGCAACGAAATTCATCGCCCTCAGGTGCATTTCTCTCCCAGTCAAAATTGGATGAACGATCCCAATGGCATGTTCTATCTGAATGGGGAATATCATTTGTTTTTTCAACACAATCCTGACGATTCAATTTGGGGACCAATGCATTGGGGACATGCAGTGAGTAAAGACCTGATGCATTGGGAAGAGCTTCCTATAGCACTTTATCCGGATGAACAAGGTACGATTTTCTCTGGCAGCGCCGTGGTCGACTGGAATAACTCCAGTGGTCTGGGCAGCAAAGAAAACCCTCCAATTGTGGCACTGTATACTTACCACAATGCGGCGATGGAAAAACAAGGGCGAATTGATTACCAGACCCAGGCTCTCGCGTATAGTCTCGATAATGGCCGAACATGGAAGAAATATGCGGGCAACCCGGTAATCGAAAACCCCGGTATCAAGGATTTTCGTGATCCCAAAGTCATGTGGCATGAAACTACTCAGGAGTGGATCATGGTGCTGGCACAAAAAGACCACATTGGATTTTACAGTTCCAGTAACCTGAAAGACTGGACGTTAGAAAGTACCTTTGGTGAGGAAATAGGGAGTCACGGTGGAGTATGGGAATGCCCTGAGTTGTTACGAATGCCAGTTGAAGGCAGCGATGAGTATCGTTATGTGCTGCTGGTAAGTATCTCCCCGGGAGGCCCAAACGGCGGCTCAGCAACCCAGTACTTTGTTGGAGATTTTGACGGTAAGCACTTTGTGCTTGACCCAGACTGGCAACGAGAGCTGACGCCAACGGCGGCAATGTTCCCCGCTGGTACTGTGTTTGAAAATTTCGAAAACGGCGCTGGTAAATGGCAAGCACGAGGCAACGCATTCAGCGCAGCGCCGACAGCGGGTGGACACTCAAATCAGCCCCCACCCTCCGGTTATACCGGTGAATACCTTGCCAATAGCTTCGCTGACGAAGACCGGGCGACAGGCTCACTTACTTCTGAAGTATTCACCATCACCGAACCCTTCATTAACTTCAGAGTTGGGGGTGGTCATCATCCAGACCGGGTGGGCCTGCAACTGATAATTGATGGCAAGGTAGTAAAATCTGCCACAGGCCTTAATAGGGAAACGCTTCATCACGCCAGTTGGGATGTGAGTAACTGGTTAGGGAGTTCCGCTTATCTGAGAATTATCGATAAGGAGTCTGCAAGTTGGGGGCATACTTATATTGATGACATTGTTTTTGCTAGGCAACCCGCTACCAATCGAGTGGAACCCGCGGTCTGGCTTGATTACGGCACTGATAACTATGCCGGCGTTACCTTTTTTAAACAGCCGGGTAGCAAAGAAAAGCGTCACGTTTTTATGGGTTGGATGAGTAACTGGTTGTATGCCAATGAGGTACCTACAGAAAAATGGCGTAGTGCCATGACGTTGCCCAGATCACTGCATCTTGTTCGCACTACCAACGGGTTGCGGGTGCAAAGTCAGTTAGTGAGTGAGGTGGATTCTCTTGTTGAGGTCACTAAGGCGTCTGATCGTCTGTCACCAGGTGAAACAATCAGCCTGTCATCTATAGATAACAGTGGCAGAATGTCAGCTCTTCGCTATTCTTTTGCGGTACGGGGGGAATCAACTTCGCCAGTATCTGTACGGTTCGAAAACTCGCAAAATGAATATGTTGAGATTAACATTGATCCAAAGCAGGCTATTGTCAGTCTGGACCGCGGTGAGTCGGGACAAACCGCATTTGATGATCAGTTTGGCGATATTCAGCAGGGTGAGCTAGCCACTGTGAATGATGTATTTAACGTCACGGTAGTTGTCGACCGTTCGTCATTGGAATTGTTTATTGATGATGGCACTACGGTGATGACATCTCTGGTGTTTCCTGAGTCGGTTTACGATACGATGCGGGTAGGGCAACACTCCCAGCCATTGCATCAGGTTTCACTTGAGCGGTTAGGTTCAGTATGGTCATCTGATTAAGCTAAATAAACGCCTGAGATAATATTATGAAGTGGCAGTTAAACTCGGCATACTGGTCATCTGCAATAACCTTTTTTGCTTTTTTCCTGACGTGGTCGTTCTGTTACTCCCTGTTTCCCCTGTGGTTAAACCAAACACTGGGACTTACCGGGAAAGAGACTGGACTGGTCTTTGCCACCAACGCTTTGGCTGCCCTTTTAATAATGCCCGCTTATGGCGTGCTGCAGGATCGACTTGGGACTGGCAAACAATTGCTCTTTGTTCTGGGTGTGCTGATGGTAGCAGTAGGGCCTTTCTTTATATATGTATACCAACCGTTGTTGGAATCGTATTTTCTATTGGGGGCCTTGGTGGGAGCGGTTTACAGCGCCTCAACTTTTGGCGCTGCAGTAGGGACTCTAGAGGCCTTTATTGAGCGGCTGGGTAGGCATCACGAAGTTGAATTCGGCAAAGTCAGGTTATGGGGATCGTTGGGGTGGGCGACCGCGACATTTGTTGCTGGTGGTTTATTTAACCTCAATCCGAATCTTAATTTTATGCTGGCAAGTCTTACCGGTGTAGCTTTTATATTGTGCTTATTCTGGTTACCTGATTCAGCGATGAGGAGGGCATCTGCAACTCACAGCAAAGTGCGCTTATCAGAAGTTTTTGCACTGTTTTTGCAGGCTAAACTTTGGCGTTTAAGCGCTTATGTTATGGGCGTATCTTGCCTCTATCAGATTTACGACCAGCAGTTCCCAATTTATTTCTCTTCTTTATTTTCCACCGTCGCAGAAGGGAACCGGTTTTACGGTTACCTCAACTCTTTACAGGTTTTCATTGAGGCTGCAATGATGTTTATTGCGCCTTACATTGTTAATCGAATTGGTGCCAAACAAGGCCTGCTGTTAAGTGGAGCCATCATGGCCCTCAGAATGCTAGCCTCTGGGGTAGTTGACGATCCGGTATCAATATCAATGGTCAAACTGCTGCATGCACTGGAATTACCCTTATTGTTAGTCGCAATATTCAAGTATATCGTGGTGAATTTTGATAGCCGGCTTTCAGCAACCATTTACCTTATTGGTTTTCATGTTTTTACCCAAATGGTAACAACGCTCTTGTCACCTCTGGTGGGCGAATTATATGATGAGCTAGGTTTTGCTAATGCTTATTTGGTATTGGGTGGCGTTGTCACTACTAACCTGCTGCTTTCAGCATGGTTGCTCGAAGGTCGCACAGGAAGACACTCTGCCGAAATGGCTAAAATGACTGGCGGCTGACCAGCGAGAAGCGCGCTGTCTCCTTTATCTTATCGCTACGTTCGTCAAGTAGATAATTAAACGCCCATTGCCCCATATAATAGTGCGGTAGCGCCATGGTGGTTAAACCCGGCTGCAAAAGTGTTGGAATAATGTCCCAGTCATCGAAGCTGGCTATACCAATGTCTTTACCAACTTGCAGACCGAGTGCCTGAGCGACAAAATAGACTTCCACAGCAATTGGGTCCTGACCGCACAAAATAGCATCAGGCTTGAAACGAGTGATCAAGTCCGCAGCCCGCTCCCTGGCCACAGAGCGTTCGATCTGGTTCTCGCGAACGATGACAGATTCGATAACCACATTCTCGGCGCTGAGTTTATTTTCCGCGAAGGCTTGTTCAACACCAGCTTTGCGTAGTCGGCCAGCGATGATATTTTCATTCAGGTTAAGAAATAAAATTCGTTGGTAACCCTTATCCAGCATAGTTTGTGTTATTTCGCGGGCCGCTTCTTTTTCATCGGGAACAATCGATGGATACAAACCGGAATTGTCGTAGCAGTTGGCGAGTACTGCCGGTACTTCAGCAAGTTGAGACGGTACCGACACTTCCCGATGATACATCGCCGCATAAATAATGCCTTCTGCCCGGTGTTCAAACAGGTGGTCGACAGCCCCTTCAACACTGTATTTATCTACATTGACATTAAGCACCATGAGTTCTTTATTATGCTGCCATGCCAGATCCTGAGCTCCCCGAATTAAATCAAATGTATAGGGTACTCTAAGCAACTCATCGGCGATAAAGCCAATGATGCCTGACTTTTTCCGCCGGGTCATTTGTGCTGCCCGATTAGGCCGGTATCCCAGTTCCTGAATAGCCTTCAGGACCTTGTCTCTGTTTTTTGGTTTTACCGTTGGGTCATTATTAACCACACGAGAGACCGTCTTAAACGCTACGCCGGCATGCGCAGCGACATCCTTAATCGTCACCATGGTAAATGGCTTCCATTGTTATTGCTTCTTTTAAGAGCTTAAAGCTACACATTTTTGTTAAGTTTAGCCATATCCCTGCCTAAACTTTTGTTTATTGGTGTCACCCGCATTGTAAAAAAAATGTTGTTTTTTTGTTCCGGCAACATTATTCTACAAAAAGACAACGTTGTTTAATTTGGTGGTAGCCGCTTAGGGTTATCGACACATTCAGTTTATCGTCATGCCAAACGATTAAGAAAAGCAAGCATAGCTCGCCTGGCGGCTATGGAGGATATTATGAAAAAACCGAACACTTACAATTTTACCGGGAGCGTTTCAAGAGTAGTCTTAGCAACTCTTTTGCTAAGCGCCTGCTCTGACGACCCGGCTAAAAATAAAGTTGACGCTGAACTTATTGTTCTACAAGAAGGGCAGACGGCTTCAGACGTTATCAATAATGGTAATTCCGAAGATGAGCCAGTTGAAGACGTAGTGATCACAGATACCCCTGAAACAGCCGGTCAGCCATTATTTACTAATCCGGAAAATACTGAACAAGTGCTTTCCGGATTTGAATTTTGTTGTGGTCAGTACAACACTTATGCAGAACACGGTTTCGACGATATAACCGGTGACTTTGACAAGCTGGATGGTGGCTGGTGGGGCGCCGATGTTGCTGGTGTAGCTGGTGAGCGAGTTTTCTCCAGTTTCGGTGACGGCTTTAGCGCAGAGGGCGAAGCCCTGGGATGGATCGGTTTTAGTGCTGTGGGTTCAATGCAAAGTCCCGCCTTCGAAATTACTGATCGTTATATCAACTTTTTGATTGGTGGAGGCAGCAATGGCGTCTCAGAGCCTAATAGTACAGCATTGGCATTAGTTATTGACAATACTGTAGTGCGACAGGCTAGTGGTGACAATACGCCTATGAGTATGCGCTGGGTAACTTGGGATGTCGCTGAGTATGCAGGACAGTCAGCCCAACTACGGTTTATAGACAATCACGGCGATGATAATTCTGATAGTTCCTTACCTTATTTATTGGTTGACGAAATTCGCATAGCAGAAGAAGCCGCCGCTGCTCCAGAAGCCAGCAGTAAGCTGTTGGCACAGGTAAATATTGCTGTAGACCCTGCAGTTGAAGGGATATCTGCATTTCAGCGCGTCTCTGATCCTGATCAGAATATAGCTGGATTTGAGTTTTGTTGCGGCCAGTTCAATACTTATGCCAATCATGATTTCCGGGCAACCGGCGATATGGATAAGCTGGATGGCGGCTGGTGGGCAGCAGATATAATTAATCACCAGGGAGACCGTGTTTTCTCCAGTCGAGGTGATGGTTTCGCTGCTGATGGAACCGGATTGGGATGGATTGGCGATGAGGCCACCGGTACCCTGAGTTCGCCTCCGTTTGAAATTTCCCATCAATTTTTGAATTTCTTAATTGGTGGCGGTACTAACGACATTTCATCTGACAAGGCCACCGCTGTAGTGCTACGGGTCAATGGTAAAGTGGTGCGACAGGCCGTAGGTAATGGATTGGAATCTCAGGTTGACTGGTATTCCTGGGATGTGAGTGCATTATTGGGTGAAACTGCAGTAATTGAAATTATTGATCATCATGACGGTACGGGTGATGACAACCTCGCTTTCCTCATGGTGGACGAGATCCGTCTGGCGGATTTTGCGGCTGTTGAGCCCAGTGCAGATGACTTTGTTAGTCAGCCCGATGATCACAGTATTTCACTGCCTTTAGTCATGGCCGATCCAAATCCGTTTTATCGGGATGGCGAATTCTATATTTATTATTTAATCGACACTGCATTTCACGACTGGTATCTGACGAAAACAACCGATTTGCAGCAAGGGAGTTTTCCTGAACGGGTACTTGAAGCTACCGGCGATACGAATACTCAGGATCAATGGACCGGTTCAGGCAGTGTTATTGAAGATGCTCAGGGACAAACACATCTGTTTTTTACCGGGCATAATGCTGACTTTAATCCGGTTGAAGCTGTTATGCATGCTGTGGCGACCGACAACACATTGTCAGACTTTACCAAAGTGCCTGAAGATACCTTTACAGGCAGCAATGGTTACAGTGATTTTGACTTTCGGGATCCAAAAGTCTTCTGGAATGAGGCGACGGGAAATTACTGGATGCTGATCACTACTCGCTATAACGATCAGGCTGCTATTGGTTTGTATACGTCCGATAATCTGTCGACCTGGGATCCTCAGGAACCTCTGTTTTTAATGAACACTCCGCTCAACCTGGAAGTACCTGATTGGATCGACTTTGGTGACCGTCAGTTTATGCTGTTCTCCGATCAGAATGATGGAGAAAGGGATATTAAATATCTACAACAGTCAGAAGCCGGGTGGGAACTGGCTAATTTCGCTGCCTTGGATGGCGAGTTCTATTATGCTGGACGCACTGCTTCGTCAGAAGATGCCACTCTTTTATTCGGTTGGATCCCGCATAAAATTAGTAGAACAAATGCCGGTGTTGGTACGTTTGGCGGCGATCTTGTGATCCATCAGCTAAATGTTTCTGTGTCGGGCGAGCTCGCTGTACAAATGCCCGCTCAATACAAAAGCCAATTTGCTACCGAAGTAAATTCTGATATTCAGCGTCAACAGGGTGCTGTATCCGATGAGTCACCAATATCCATGCTATCTTCATCTGCCTTTACTATGGCGCCAAATACAGATAAAAACCGACTCTCGATGACCCTAAAAAGTGAGACTAATGAGGGAAGGGTCGGGCTCTATTTCCCTACGGATGCTGAAGGCGAGCAAGTTGCCAGACTGGAGTTGGATACGCGCAGTAATCTGGCATCATTCTACTTTGGCGATACACCTCCCACGGGAGGCGCTAGTGTTACCCCAACGCCTGCGTTGGCCGGCGAGCCGTTATTTGCCAGAGCGGAACAACCTGATCAAAACGTGGCTGGTTTTGAATTCTGCTGTGGGCAGCACAATACTCTGGCAATTCATGAATTTACTAATGTGACCGGTGATTTTGTCAAGCTGGACGGCGGCTGGTGGGGCGGCGACGTTGCGAATAACGTCGGTGAGCGGGTGTTTTCAAGCTTTGGTGATGGGTTTGAGGAAGACGGTACTGCATTGGGCTGGATTGGCTTTAGTGCGACAGGCAGCGCAGACAGCCCATCCTTTGAAATTACTAAACCCTATATTAACTTCCTAATTGGTGGCGGCTCCAACCCTTTCGATAGCGCGAATGCCACTGCTGTTGTATTGCTCGTCAACGGTGAGGTAGTACGTAGTCAGTCCGGCAGTGATGCAGAAAAAACGGCTGATGATAAGTTCACCATGGCATGGGCAACCTGGGATGTCTCTGAGTATATCGGACAGACAGCCTCTATCCGATTGATCGATAACCACCCGGATGATGGCTCTGACACAGCGCTTCCTTATTTGCTTGCAGATCAATTCAGGAATGCGGACTTACCGGCTGTGAGTGAAGATGAAGAGGTAAATGCTGGTACACTGGATGCTCAGGTAGAGGTCCCTATGAATTTATCAGAGGGAGTAAAACTGGATGTGTGGCTCGATCCGGAAACCGGTATCGGTACTGCCTATATCAATGACTTCAGGGCGCTTAGTTTCCGGTTGTATGATCTGCAACAGCGACAAGTTGGGGTTTACACCCGCGATGAAGCTATTTCGGTCATAGAGCTTCAACGATTTATCCGGAGCGAGTAAATATGATGTCAACGCAGGCAGCTCCCAGGCTGTCTGCATAGTTTAAGCCACCTATTTTGTAGGTGGTTTCTGATTCTGAAAGTGGACAATGATGAGCAAAAATGTAATTTGTATTGGTGAAGCACTAATCGACTTCGTTTGTACTAGTACTGGCGACAATGATAACCCTACAGAAGTGTATATAAAAAAGCCCGGAGGGGCTCCTGCGAACGTTGCTGCATGCATCGGTAGGCTCGGCGGTCGCGCTGAGTTTTTGGGAGCGGTAGGAAATGATGCGTTTGGTACCTACCTGGTGGGTGAATTAGAAAAGTTCGCGGTGTCGACCAATTATGTACAGCAGGTCAATATACCCACAACGCTAGCATTCGTAACCATACAGGATAACGGTGAAAGGGAGTTTGTTTTCAATCGCGGTGCTGATAGCGAATTTTCGGCGGAGGCGTTTATAACAGCAACTGGCTGCAGCAACTCGATTTGTCATTTTGGTTCTGCGACTGCCTTTTTAGAGGGAAAATTAAAAACTGCGTACTTTGCATTAGCTGAGCATTGTGCCAGCAAGGATATACTGATCAGCTTTGATCCAAACTATAGAGTGGACCTTTGGCAAGACGATTTGCCATCCTTTATCGAGATGTGCAACACGTTTTTCAAACTATCAGACATGGTAAAAGTCAGCGAAGAAGAGCTCCAGTTGTTAACCGGAGAATATGAAATGGAAAAAGGTTGCGGGGTAATTCATGGCTACGGGGTGAAGACCATTTTTGTTACCCGCGGGAGCAATGGGTGTTATTTGTCCACTCAGCAAAATGCCACTACGGTAGCGGCATTTAAAATTAACCCTGTTGATACCACAGGTGCTGGTGACGCTTTCATCGGCGCTACTTTATTTAAATTGTCTTCTTATACATCTATCAACGCAATGACGTTTGAAGACTTGGTGGAAACAGTTGAGTTTGCTCAGAAAGTCAGTGCCTATGTCTGCGAAAAACTCGGTGCAATGACAGCGTTACCAACAGAATACGAAGTAAGTAGCCGACAATTCCAAATCGCCAGTAGTTAAATCAGCCGATTAGCAGACTCAATATTGGGAAAGCCTACAACCGGACTTCCCCTTTTTCTGTGTTTATAGCAGAAGAAGGCATACACTGATGTCTGTGTATTCAGGTCTTAATCTGCTGGCTGGTTGGCGGTAATGCGTGTGATTGACGCAGTACCAGTTCACCGCTGACACTAAACTGGGCATTATTCTTTGCGTCAATTACACCCAATGCAAGTTTGGCCGCCATCTCGCCCATTTTGAAATAGGGTAAGCTCACTGTACTCAGTTTTGGCAATCAATTTTCTGAGATTAGCTTATAGTCGTCATAACCCACGATAGGAATGGATTGGTGAGTTTTACAACCCTGCTGCGGCAGTCATTGACTCAGGCGCGGTAAGTACTTGTGAAATGAATGGCAACAGTGAAGGCTGCGACGTGCCCACCGGTACGCTGACTTCTCCTGAGGTGGTCGAACAACGTCCCCGACTGAATGTCTTCATGTCAGGAGGCAATGGTTCGGCACCGGTTGGGCTAAGAGTCTAATTACAGTCCGTCTCACATTGATAGTGACGAGGACTGGCAGTCTGTTGACCTGTCAGCTTATGTTGGTCAGTCTGTGTAAGCTGGAAAAAGCGCTCTCCACTGTGTTGGTGTTTCGTGACAGC
>CEUP01030597.1_pt1 | contig 16819 bp, 13 predicted proteins | sample 531371 | NCBI WGS metagenome assembly CEUP01 (sample SAMEA2622738, study PRJEB7988) | marine metagenome | biome: marine biome (ENVO:00000447); feature: marine epipelagic mixed layer (ENVO:xxxxxxxxx); material: "saline water (ENVO:00002010), including plankton (ENVO:xxxxxxxx)" | depth 150 m
TCAAGCACAGGCATCATCGCACATGGTCCTTAGTACCGAAGTCAGTGCAAATGAAGCTTGCACAGATGGCACGGCTGCCGACTTCCCATGCAGTAATATGCCTTTGTTCACGATGAGTTGGACGAGCGACACTTCAGCTTAAATACCCGGGTTATGATTTTTGATATTCCATCACTCACAACACCTATGCTTGCCAGCATTTGGACCAGTGACAACGGCACTATCGATCACAACGGCTACGTAAGAGGTAGACGCTACTATATGTCTAACTATGAGCGTGGCTTAACGGTATTAGACATTTCAGATCCTACCGCACCTGTAGAAGCTGGCTTTTTCGACACCTACCCTACTTTTAACAGCACCAGCGACACCGTTACTGTTACAGTAAACTACAGCTTAGTGAACAAAAATAAAGCAAACAGATCTTAAAGCTACCAGCGAGGCGTGACAAGGCAGATAAAACTGCTTATACTTGCGCTCGCTTGTGGTTGTTATGCATAGCAATTTGCAATAAAAAACTGCACAGCACATCTCAAAATGGCCCCATAGCTCAGTTGGTTAGAGCATCCGACTCATAATCGGCAGGCCCCCTGTTCAAGTCAGGGTGGGGCCACCATTTTTCTTAGCTTCAAGCGATAGTCCTCACTTACATAACTTTCACCATATCAGTTTTAGTCGGATAATTAGTCGGGTAAGTATAAGTTCTTACTTTAATCCTATAATGGGGCAAACTAGGGGAAAAACGGGGAAATCAGGCTGTAAACGAATTCTACGTTCACCCACCCATTGTCCTCGTATAGACTTAACAATATTCCATCGTGGACGATGCTTGCAATACCCACTATGGGCATTAAGAGTAAATATAGATATAGTAAATAGTTCTTCATACCCAATGCTTTTGGGTTATTGGTATATGTGAATTGCTAAGGGACTATCGTAATGACAAAAGAAAGCGTTGATTGGCGTACGACTGAGATTTCTGGATATACATACTATTCTAGCAAGGGCTATAGAATCTTAGTTTCCTTAGCAAATAACACTGTTTACAACTTCGCTATAGAAAAAGATGGTGAATTTTCAAGAGTGCATGTTACTCAGGCGTTTCTTAAAGACAGAAATAAGCCTAACTCGTGGGCAGCGTCTAGAGCCGCGACTACTTTGAGTAAATCCGATTATGACGGCAATATCGGGCAATTGATTGATATCTATTTGGTTTGGCTTCCCCATCAAGCAAGGTTTATCGAATTAGAAGCAGATTTCTTCTCTTCGGTGAATTCTAGGAACAGACTTATCCCGAAACACCTGCTGTAGGTTCAAAGTGTGATTTAGCTTTAAAGGGTTGCAGTTATGTCGAGACTATTGAATTCATCAATTTATTGTTGTTATTCATTTTCTACTTGTTCCAGACACTCGGTATCAACTCGCCTGTTTGGTGATAGATTCCTACCTGCTTTATGTAGTTCATAAAGTCGGGGTTCTCTTCAACTATACGGTTTGCTGACACCCAGTCGATATCTGATTTTTCTCTAGCGGGTATTAGAATTTGGCTGTTATAAAGGTCGCCTACGTCGAGTAGCAATACGCCAATTCCATGTAGTGAGCAAAGCATTTGAAGTTCAGCCTCAACGCCCTCTGCTATGCCTGTAGCGACCAAATACCCAAAGTTTGCCCAACTTGAATTTGATACTGCTTGAAAAAAACACTTTCTAACATTTGAACGTGTGAGCTCTTTTTTGACCTCAAAAGACCACAACCTCACTGACTTGTCGTTGCCGAACCTTACACAGTTTTTAACAGTTTGAGACCAACCTTTGTCTAGCGGCTCCATTGCAACGATGTCGGGATGCAGCCAGTGATTGCCACCTGCACCTTGGCTATTCTTTGACGTCTTTTCGTCAATACGATGGCAGTACAGCCCCATATCTTTGTTCAAGAACTCTATCAGTATGGGATAGAGGTCATGCTCTTTAAGTTTAAACTCGTCAGCCTCGTGTAATTCATCGTCTGCTTCAGCCGTACTATCAAACTCCGGACTATCATCCCAAAAGTACAAACGTGGCCTTGGCTTTTCTCTCGTTTTGATGTTTATACATTTCTCTTTGGCTTGTCGGGTTCTTCGACCACCAACCTCAGAAGCCAACTGTGCGATAAGCTCTTCCTCGCTGGCATAATTAGGGTTCTTCATCTTCTCAGCCATCTCTGCGGGATAGCGATCTAAAAACAGCTTAGCAAGCTCGCGAGCCGTCAACTTTTCGCCTTTATGGTCACATAAAGTCTCAATAATCATATCTACGCGAGTTTTGCTGCTCATGCCTCTGCCCTATGCTTTTTAAAATTTTCCGCTTGTTCGAAGATTTCTTTGTATACCTCATCACGGTCTACCGGTGGGTAACCGTGTTTTGCGAGCAGAATGATTAAATCCACCTTGAGTTCAGCTTTGATATCGTCTCGTTGGCTCCAATCGGTATATTTAGCTTTATCATCTACAACGGCTTTTACAGACTTGGCTAGTTCAACCAGTTTTTCATCTGGGTAGTTAAAATCGTATTTGGCTGCTAAGGCGAGTAGAATGTCGTAGAACGCTTTCTCTTCGAAATTGATACCCATGTCTTCGAACGAGTTCATTTCGTCTCTGAGGTCGTTATACATATTGATAATTTCATCAGAGAAATCTTCGAGCACGTTACTTACAAGTACGTCATCTTCTTTGCGTTCGTTGTATCGTTCTACCAACGATTTAAAACGCTCAGAGAAATCAAACGCTTTCGATTTATTTACCTTTTTGAATTCGCCCAAGGCTTTAGCCAACATTTGTTGAAGCAGCTGTATCTTGGTATTTGGCAGCTTTATCTTTTCAATTTTGGCGAGGTAATCGTCATCAAAGATGTCTACGCCATCTTGCCCCTGCCCAAGCTTGAAGATTTCTTCAACGCCATCGGCTTTTAAAGCCTCGGTAATCATCTCTCTAACCTTGGCATTCATCTGCGCGGTGTCGGGCGCATTACCTTTAGTGAGCTTGTATACAATAGAGCGCACAGCAAGATAAAAATGTATACGGTCTCGCTCTGTTTGATTGAGCTTTTCACTTCCGCAGCAAACGTCGTATGCGGCCTTTAATCTTTTAACCAACCCCATGAAGCGGTGTTCAAGCTTTTTGGTTTGTAGCACGAATTCTGCAGCGTTATTCAGGCAGTTTAACTGCGCTAAGGGCTTACCTGTGAAGTACTCAGTAGCATCGAATCCATGTGTAAGCTTCGCCAACAAGTCTAGATGGTCTTTTACCACTACCACCGACTGAGCGATATCTTCAAAGTTGGTTTCATCAGTCTTAGCATACTGGGCCAGCGCTTTATTCATTTGACTTTTAATACCGATATAGTCAACCACTAAGCCTTTGTCTTTGCCTTCATATTTACGATTAACACGAGATATTGTTTGAATAAGATTGTGGCGTTGTATGGGCTTATCGATGTAGATTGTATCTAGAAACGGCACATCGAAACCCGTCAACCACATGTCTACGACGATAGCGATTTTGAAGTTGGACTTTTCATTCTTGAATTGGCGATCTAGCTCTTTGCGATACTCTTTGTTTCCAAGTGCATCCCATAATACTTTGGGGTCATCTTTGCCACGGGTCATCACCATCTTAACCCGTTCCATCGGCTTAATTTTTTTCTTCTCTTGTTCTGTAAGCGTTGCGCCTGCCTCACACTCTAACACCTCAAACCACTCTGGTTTTATATCTTTGAGTGATTGATAGAATTGCCATGCAATCTCACGGCTGCTGCATACAAACATTGCTTTGCCTTTAATCGTCGAGCCTTCTGACAATCGTTTCTCATAATGCGCTACAAAGTCTTTTGCCAAAGCCTCAATTCGGTCTGGGTCACCTAGAATCGATGTCATATTTGCAGAGGCTTTCTTGCTTTCTTCGATTTGGTGCTCGTTGCTACCGTCCTCGGCGCATTGTCGGTAATAGGCTTCAATCTCTTCAAGCTTTGCATTATTCAGTATAACTTTGGCCGCCCGACCTTCATACACGATGCGAACGGTGATTTCATCTTTCACTGACTCCGTCATGGTATAGCTGTCTACTACCTGCCCGAACACATCCAAAGTAGCGTCTACAGGCGTGCCTGTGAACCCCACATAAGTGGCGTTAGGTAACGAGTCATGAAGATACTTTGCAAACCCGAAAGTTCGCTTTACGCCAGCATCAGGCCCCTTCTCGACTATGCGAAGTTTTTGGTCAAGATTAGTCTGGCTGCGGTGGGCTTCATCCGAAATGCAAATCACATTACTTCGTTCGGTTAGCAATTGAGTATCTTCGGTGAACTTGTGAATTGTAGTAAGAAATACACCGCCGCTATTACGGCCTTGAAGCTTAGCGCGCAAATCAGAGCGGCTCTCTACCGACTCAACAGTCTGGTCGCCAATATACCCTTTTGCATTAGTGAACAGCTGAGATAACTGGTCATCCAAGTCGGTTCTGTCAGTAATAAGTACAATAGTCGGGCTTTCGAACTCCACACTTTTCATCAATAAGCGTGTTAAAAACTGCATGGTGAAGCTTTTACCGCATCCTGTTGCTCCAAAGTATGTCCCACCTTTACCATCACCTATGGGCTTACGGTGCTCTTTGATGTTCTGATACAACTTCCTAGCGGCATAATACTGCGGATAGCGGCAGACGATTTTCACTTCATGCTTTGACGTATCAGGAAAGAAAACGAAATTCCTCATCACATCGCGAAGCCGTGCTTTATCAAAGAGCCCTTCCAACATAGTATGTAGCGAACTGATACCGTCTTTTTCAATCGGCTCGTTACCCGTTGCTTTGCGCCACGTATAGTAGAAATCGTAAGGCGCGAATAAGCTCCCCATCCTGTTATTCACGCCATCACTGATTACGCATAGCGCGTTGTAGATAAACAACTGAGGGATGTCTCTGCGGTATCGTGTCGTGAGCTGAACATACGCATCGTGAATGCTCGCCTCTTCACCGCGAATCGCACTTTTAAACTCGAACACAACGACAGGTAAACCGTTTATATACAGAATACCGTCAGGGATTCGCAGCTCGCCCTCCCCCCCCTCTATTTCAAGTTGGTTAACGATTTTGTAGATATTGATATCGTTATTCAGGGCAGTAGTAGTTTTGAAGTCTGAGCTTTGTTCAGCCACATTACGTAAAGGGACGTCATCAATACGCCTAGTGTTCAGTTGGTCTTTAGATATCAAAGGCAGCAGTGACTCAACCACGTTGTCGTAATCAATAAGCTGAATGTACAAGTCTTTTTGAGAAACTTTACCTGCTTCGCTACTGGCTTCACGTTTTAGTAAGAAGCCATCGCTTAGCCACTTACAAAAGGTTTTATTGCTTTCGTATAGGTCACTGGCTGGCAGAAGCTCAATCTGGCGTATGATGCTATCAATTTCACCGTTGGTAATATTATCATCAGCATACCGCTTGGCTAAAAACTCACGCAGGTCATGCTTGATAATAACGTCCATAGGCGCACGCGCGATCTGATCACCAGCCACATAGGGGTATCCCTGCCCTTCTAGCAACTCGATAATTGCCTTTTCTAACACCGCTTCCGTAAATTTCATGCCATCATTCCATTTGAATACTCGTTCAGAAAGCTGGGGGCTCTCCTTCTGCTTTATCGTCGTCTTCCTTACCGTTTATCTCTGATGCTTGAAAAAGCCATTTTAACGCCTCAGAAGTTAAATCTTTCTTTATTTCATCGCACTTTTTTTCTGCTTCAGTAACTTTGTCACCCGGTAAAAAGTTGACATCGTTATTTTTAAGAATATCGAAAACACCATCCCCGTACGGGTCTTTAATTAACCCTTTTCGATACAACTGATATAACAAAAGCCAATAGCAGTCTTTCTCATAGACACTAGCAAAAACAAGCCAATCATTTACGAAGTCTACGATTTGCTGCTCAAACACTCCCATTTCAAGTAAGAGGCATATGGAGACACAGTCTTTACTCTCTATGACTCGATCTGCTACTTCATCATCGATTATTGAACCAGCCGCTAAAAGTGAATGAAGAGGCCAAGCCATTCCGTCAGAACGCCTTTTCATAGCGTTGATCTTGATAATCTCCATAAACTGAGCACGGTAAATTGCAGCATCAATTTTCTCGCTTTGCATCAGCGACTCGAGAAAAGGAAGTAACACTGGAAAATGCCAAGATAGATTAAATAAAGGCTCTATCAACTCTACGGCAACGCCATCATTCAGGTGGGGTAAAACGAGAGAGACAGCATATTTTAAAACACTACCGTCAGGAGTGGCTTTATTAAGTTCAATCGCTCGATTAATATAAGTTAACACTTCAGCGGCAGAGAGTTTAGGCTCGTCTTCAGAGGCATGGTTTAAACGACTTGGTAATGCTCCTCTTAGCTCTAAAACCCAAGGTGCTTCGACAGCGCACGGCAGCTCTATGATAACGGTCTTTTTGAGGTTCAAGGTTAATTTATAAAGCGCTAACTCGTCAGTCAAATCTTGAATGAATTGCTGAGCTTCCTCGTCGTTCTTACAATAACAGGTGTAGTCATCGATATAGCGATAAAAGTCATAACCCTTACTACAAAGCTTACCATCTACTTCACCCAAAATGAGCTCAACAACTATGCTTGAGGTAGCTGGCCCTATTGGCACACCTAGTGTTTCATTACGCTTAGTTTTGCGCTGGCAGGTATCCAGTTTGTTAAACCAGGCATTCTTATCACCTCGTTCACGCTTGGCTTTCGCAAACCCGACGGCGGCCCAAGGGATTGCGTGTGAATAAATACTGTTAAAGCAATTTGCTATATCTGCTTCAACTCTAAATCGTTTTGAAAAACTCTTCTGGTGCGAACGAGCAACTTTTGCCAAGGGCTCTTCATAATTCATAACCATTAGCCGTTCTTCTTCTTGATGGATTTCAGGCTTAACGATACTGCACGAATTGTTTGAGATAGATTTCAATTCTCCCCAATTTTCGTACACACATTTTGCCAACAACGCATATGCTTTCGGATGAATTAGCCCTAAAACTCTTGGAACATTATTGTATCGAGTTGCTTTATATTCAACTAAGTCATAGCCACTTACGCGTCTCTCCTTATTATCGGCTATAGCAGTGAGTTCCTCTGCGACTTCGGGTGTAAACTGTCTGGTATTTATACTGGGAGGTAGCTCCCCTACACTTACTTTTTGATTTGGGAAGTAGTTGTAACGGGTAAGGCTTTCATAAAGAGACCTTTTGTTATCGGTATCACCTATAATTTTAGCCATTACATTCCTTTGTATCTTTGATATTTATTTCGCCAGAGATAAGCTTTGGCAGCAAGGTGTCTCTCAATTTAGCTAGCGCAGAATTTTGTTTTAAATTTAGTGAGGATTTATCCGACAACGATTTCAATTGCCCCTCTATTAGCATAGCCTGCTCATAAGGGGGAACCAGAACTAGCTGCTCTGCAAGAATTCGCCGACTTAGTTCAGTCTGCCCCGTACTCCCTTCCCCCAACGACTCAATACTTCTCTCGTTACTGACCATTAGCTGACCAAAAAAATAAATCGGGCAAATTTGAGGGTTAGGTCTAACAACGGTAACATGAGAATCTACAACTGTCGGTTCGGGTACGGCATTTACCTGAGCCAGCCTACCCAATGTTCCTACCCCTGTAGAATTTACCAGCACATCTCCTACTTCGATTTCTCTGCCATCGACTTTACGAAGCGTTGGGTCATTGCGGCGGCTTAGAGCATAATTAACCTCATGGTTCCGAATACATTTTTGGTTTACTACTTGAACTCCACCTTCATCCGTATATTTTGGGCTAATTCCTCGCCTTAGCTCTTTGGTAACATCACCTAGTGACATGACAGACCACCCTTTCGGCACCCATCCATCTATACCTACGGTAGGCTCATCTGTTTGCTCAAACTCGCTCGGGAACAAGCTTCGGGTATGTTCTGGCAAAGGCTGAAAGTCGGGTAATGCATGGGCTTTTTTGCGAACTTCAACTCGATGGGCCAATTCATCGGGTATAGGATTACTTGCTGCTAGCGCGTTATCTACCACTGGGTCAAAATCTACGAACCAGCTTTTAAATAACGCCTGCGCCATTTGCTCTAGGGTTTGATTTTGACTTTCAGACAAAATCAGGCGTTTATTTATACTTTCCCAACAAGACTCAATCATTTCTATTGTTTTTTGGTCAGGAATTAAGAGAGGTACATCCCTAAGAATCGAAGTGTTCAAGTTTGGCATGGTTGCGCCAATTGCATTTCGTGATAGCCATTCACGTATAGCTGGAGACGATAGATATGCATGCAAGAAAACTGGAGAGATTTCAGAGACCTCTCCGAGTCTTACCCTCAAGCAGCCAGTACCACATAGCCAGCCATTTTCTCGAGCTCCAACTAAAGCGCATTTTTCAACATCGCCTCTACGACTGTAAACGATGTCTCCCTCAGCCAATTGGTACTTAGCTAGTCTTTTGATATCTTCTTGTGAAACACGTGCGATATCTGAACTATCAATCTTTTCGACGCTTATGTTCTTAGGCATCACGGAAGGTATACCAGTATCGACATAATCAGAAGCATGCAACTGACTACCAAAAGGACCAGTTTGAACTGAACCACCAGTTCGATCCAACAACTCTCCGAGAGAAGTGAGTTGCCAAGACTCCGGAAGGTTGTAAATTGCGAGATCATGCTCCATAACCTAGCTCCGCTAATTTTGACCTAATCGCATTATCGAGGTCTTTTGTTTCTTCCATTTGAGCAAACAAGGTATGACTAAGCTCACGCATTTTCACTTCAAATGGAACCCCGTCATCCTCTATGGCTGCTGCACCGACATATCGACCTGGCGTTAACACATAATCGTTAGCTTTAATTTCATCTAAGGTTGCAGATTTACAAAAACCGGCTATGTCTTCATATTCATCAAGTTGCTTGTGTTCCTTTAGCAGTTCTAGTGTCGAGGTACCGTCTGTTTTTTCGGCGAATGCTTGTTCATTGGATTGTTTATCGTGTCGCCATGCGTGATAAGTGTTAGCGATTTTGGCGATATCTTCGGAAGTTAATTCCTTATGCACACGGCTAATCATACTGCCCATTTCTCGGGCATCGATAAACAGTGTTTCGCCTTGTCTGTCACGATAGCCACGCGTTTTGTCTTCGCGTTTGTTCTTGCTGATAAACCACAAGCAAACCGGAATTTGTGTGGTGTAAAACAACTGACCGGGAAGCGCAATCATACAATCGACTAGGTCGTTCTCGATAATTTTTTGACGAATAGCGCCTTCGCCGCTTGTGTTAGAGCTCATCGAACCATTCGCCAATACAAAACCAGCCGTGCCATGTTCGCTGAGCTTGGAAACCATATGCATGATCCACGCGTAGTTTGCGTTACCCGTTGGTGGCACATCAAAGCCTGCCCATCTTGGGTCATCGGTAAGCTCATTGTCGGCACGCCACTGCTTCTGATTAAACGGTGGGTTCGCCATAATGTAATCAGCTTTTAAGTCTGGATGCTGGTCCTTAAAGAAAGTATCTGCGGCAATGTCACCGAGATTGGCAGAGATACCCCGAACCGCTAGGTTCATCTTCGCTAGTTTATAAGTGGTGTTAGTATATTCCTGACCGTAAATGGAGATGTCTTTACGATTGCCTTTATGACTGTCGATAAACTTTAACGATTGTACGAACATGCCACCCGAACCACAACATGGGTCATATATTTTGCCTTTATATGGCTCTAGCATGTCACTAATAAGTGTTACTACCGATTTGGGCGTGTAGAACTCGCCACCGCCTTTTCCTTCGTTAGCTGCAAACTTACCTAAGAAATACTCGTAAACACGGCCTACGAGGTCCTCTTCGCTCATATCGCATTCATTAGCAACAGTATTGATGTTGTTAATAGTATCAATAAGGGCGGCGAGCTTACTTACGTCTAACGATAAGCGAGAAAAGTAGTTATCTGGTAATGCACCTTTCAATGTTGTGTTCGTTTTCTCAACGGTATGCAAAGCCGTATCGATTTTTACAGCAATGTCATCCTGTTTAGCCTGCTTTTGGATTGTCGACCAGCGTGCTTCTTTTGGTAAGTAGAACACATTATCTTTGGTGTAGAATTCAACTATATCGACATAGTCACCCATCCCTTCAGCTTGAAGCTTCTCTCGTTGTGCTTCGAACTTGTCGCTGATGAATTTAAGGAAGATAAGACTGAGCACGATATGTTTGTACTCTGCTGATTCAACGCTACCACGCAGCTTGTTGGCTGCATCCCACAATGCTTCTTCGAAGACGATTTCTTTTTTGTTAGTCGAGGACTTTTTAGTCGCTTTGCTCATTTTCTGTGTCCGTATCTTAATTCTGTTTGCGTTAGTGCAAGCTTGTGCTTGCTGCTCTAACAACGATTTTGGTTGATAATTCAAGGAGTAACTTTGCCATCTCTTTATCTGGCCGTATGTAATCTTTCTGCCCTTTTACTCCGCAAAGTCTTTGACTTAAATCCGCGCTGTATCGGTAAGCGCATATATCTGCAACCGACGCTCTGTTGTAATACAACCCGTAATCAATATCTTGAGCCACTTGGTTCATCGTACCTTGTACAGAGCGATTACAGATTGTATCGAACGTGAGTGGTTGGTAATTCGTCGCTGCGACGTTAACGAGCTCAGGCGGCATAACACATTTCAACAAGGTGTTAATAAACACATCGTTAAAATGCCAATCGAGGTTTGCGAAATCTTTCTTGGTTAAGCAGGGGATAAACAACGTGAAGCGCGTTGTATCATGCACCGCTATTATGCATTGCCTACGTTGAATTGTGACAATATTTGCATGCCAGTTTAACCAGTGCGCCTGCGTGCCGATAGCAACCTTTGCCGGCTCAGCTACTTTTACACTCTCTGGTAGCTTGGCGTAAAGCTTCTTAGTGCAGTGGAGTATCATTTCACACCTTTAAAGAAAAACGCTCTCACAAGTATGTTGAAGGATAATTGGGAGTGACTCAATGAGGCTAAACTGTAATGCATTTGAAACGACCGTCCTTGTCTGTGCCATTTATGAGAGAATACGGCATCTTACGTCTTTTTGCATTAATGTTGATATGAACCGATTAAATTCGGTCTTAAACAAGAAATTCGCTTAACTGATGCACCTCACCACCAATAAAGCATTTAAATACAACGACTTGCTCAATAATCCCGTTACATAACAGCGTAACTTTGTAACTTTATAATTTAGTAACTTAATAACTTTATATATTTGAAGAGGCGCTAACGCACCTCTTCCCTTTTTTATACCATTTAGATTAGATGCGGTGATAAGAAATAATACTCCAACGGAGCAAAAAGAGGCGAGACTAACTATAAGGGTTCTTATAATGCGAAAATTTTTTTTGAATGGTAGCTACGGTGTTTAGCTCACCTCTTCTAGGACTTCGTTTGATACAAATAAGCAATTCGGTTTACTTGAGCATTGTGATACTCCTTCAAGATTTGCTTACAAGCTGCCCAGTGCCTTCTCGAACACGCTGAACTTCCGGTTCATTCGATTAGTTTCACTAACATCTTCGTACAAGTAACGGTATAATTTTTCTATCATACTCAGTGCGCTAGTCCCAATCTTGTACATAATTAAATCAGACCTCTGCTCTCTAACTACGTAAACAGTAAGGCAAGGACAGTTTGGCGGATTGACGTGTGACCGCGAATATCTCTTACCACAGATTCCAATCCCAGCTTGCTGATGCAATATCTTGGCAACACTCATTATCAGTACTCTCGATTTCGAAGAGAGGCTAAACCTTAACGTACCCTTGCTTGTTTTGCTCACGCACCCGTCACCTTCGAAGTAGCCTCTGATAAAATGCCGCATCAGTTCTGGCGGGATAGCCTTTGGGATCGTCACAGTGGAAGATTTGTTACTGCGGATGCCCAACTTTTTGAGGTGGCTCACAAAGCGCTTGTTAGAGCACCGTAGCGTCCATATTGGCTTGCTGTAGGTCGATGATATACTTTTTGATGGTGATAACCCCACTAGCGCACCTAGCTTTTCTACAAAGTCTTTATCAATAGAGGCTAGAGAAAAAGAACATGTGATTTTGTTTGGGCCATAGTTGAAACCAATGCTGCCATCGCTACAAACTGCGCCTAAGAACCATGCTAATTGAGGTGTCATTTGCTCAAAGAACTCAAATTTGATATTCGCATTAATCGAATTGCGATTTTTGTCTCGACCCCTTCTAAGTGCAAGATTAACGGCTTCCTCGTGCTTTCTTGGATCAATTCCCAGCTTTTTGAGCACCTTTCTTACTGTGCTGCTTGATATACCAAGGTTCTCTTCGATTTCTCGCGGAGCTTGCCCTTCTGCATTTAGCTTAACGATTTGCGAAACATCATCATCTGTAAGGTTGCTTCCTCTTGGCCTCTTTGACTCTAAGCCAAAGTGTTTAAAGCGCTCATATACCTGATAAGTTGATATGTTTTGCTCTTTGGCTATTTCTTCTACGGTTACATCGTCGTCAAAGTACAGCATATGTGATTCTAGTACTTCAGAAGCAAGTCTCTCCCAAAAGCACTCATTGGCTTCAGCTCTACTTCTTACCTTAAGTCCAAGCTTCGCACATCTAGCAGAAAACCTAGATGGCGATATTCCATGAACCTTTGATATCGCCTCGAACGTCATCTTCTTATTGATGTGCTCATTTTGATATATTTTCTCAATGTATTGATCACTCCACTTTCGGTTGGAACGTTGGGTAGCCTCTATGTTGGAACGCAACGGCAAGTCGAACTTTTTGAAATTGCGGGAAAGGTTCGTTTTTGGAGTGTCGAGTTTTCTACTGATAGCACCCAATCCAAGTTTTTCACCCACGTAATTCGAATAGTAAATATCTTCATATTCTGCGCGAGTGAGCTTCCTAGTACGTCGACTTCGTTTAGTCATATATTCTGACCTCGCTTTTTCTGCATTCCCTTCGCACTTGTTGAATCAATCTCGACAATGAACCAGCGTTGACCGCTTGCCCTGTTAAACATTCAAGATAAAAATTAACGTCCGAGTTTTTCGTTGTGCCTAACATGTTTGATATACACAAGCATCTAAGCACCTGTACTCGTAGCGTAATTGATGACTCATTGAGACGAGACCTTCTGTCGCAAAACATCCTTTTACGAAGAAGTTGCTCATAAGCTACGCAGCTTTTTGAGATCAACTTTGATTGCTTATGGGTTTCTGACGATTTAAGGCTTTGTAATGCGAAAAGTAAAAATTTCGGCAAGTTTAAAGAATCTAACTTATGCGCAATTGAGCCAACATCCCAAACAAAGTCTTGAACTAAGTTAAGGTCGTAATTATGCGCAGAGTCGAAAGTCCCATATTTGCTTCTAGTGAAATTCACGAACTGTGCATACTGTTGCAATACAAAGTCCAAATCGATGAGCTGTTTATCATTAGAGGCCGCCTTTGCCCACAACGGATAAAGTCCATCATCATAAGCCATTCTTGGAAGTAGCTTTACAGCGCCTCTAAGTGCCGGTGAGAGCCCTTTCTTTCGGTTCAAAGCAAGATGAAGCGCCACCAGCTTTCTTCGTACAGAGAAATACAGAGACTTATCTTGATTCACCTTTGAAGTGATTAACTCAATTCCCTCGATTAGTTTATCGTTCGACCAAGCAGACAAAGGACTGTTAATTAGCGCGTCAAAAGAAGACAGCTTTACGCTGTCCTCTTCTATTTCATTTATTGAAACCTGTTCTTCAGCTCCCATCATTAAACCTTATCGATGAGAGTTGCCACGTCGTCAAAGGTAATCAAACCGCCTCTTACAAGCTTTTGCAAAAAGCTCTCTTCAAGCCACTTTTTAAAAACCTCTTTCTCAAGCGAGAATACGAAATCAAACGACTCTTCAATGTGGTGGTTAAAGAAGATTCGTAACTTAGGATGAGTTCGCAAAGCGACTACAAAGAAGTCAGCTTTCGTCGGGACGTTTTGCAAAATGAGCCAACATTCTAGGGTATTATGTTTGATTCCTAACCAACCTGACATCCTTATTATCGTTGGCAATAAAAGCTCCTCGTGAGAAGTATATTCATCAAAATTGTGGATGTTGCCAGTGAAGCCCTTTTTAGTTGGGCACAGCAGGCGGCGCTTCATCATAGAAGGATTCATAGCTTAACCCCCTTTCTAGACTCAAGCCAAGTGTCGACATCTCCTTTGAGCCAGCCCACGCTGTTTTGACCTAGCCTAACTCGCTTAGGAAACTGACCACTCTTTTCTAAGCGCCATATAGTTGTTCTGCTTAGCCCAACATAGGTTTGTAATTTTGCAGTTCGTAGAATCATTTATATATCCTCTTTATTAAGACAAAGAAATGATTCCACGATTTTAAGAAGCAGAGTTAAATTCCCGCAAAATTCCGAAGTGTTAATAAAATGCTAAAAACTATCAGCTTCTTCTGGTAGAAAACTAACGGCTAGCTCTAACAAAAGTTTTGAGTAGTACGTCTTTCTGATATCAGAACTAACGTCACGGCTGTAAATCCTAACTTTATTGCCTTCGTCGTCAGACAAATAGCAAATCTTTCCAGCGTCAATATCACTCCGTGAGCTAAACTTGCTAACTGCCACCGCTATGAGATTCCAAAGCTGCTTTCTGTCCACTACACTTTGGAACGGGAGTCGTTTCTTTTTGAATATGAATTTCACAAGAGCTTCGGCTATTGGGAAGAAATCGTTATCCAAAGAGTTTGGCTTTATACGGTCGATTAAATCTAGCTGAAACTTCTTTACTTCATCCGCTGAGCCACAACTTTCTATCAATTGCAAAATGGTTCGCTCTAGGTCATGAATTAGGTCTTTTTTATATACAAATAGCTGCTCAACATCTATTGATGCTCCGCTCTCAAATGCAAGCCAAAAGTCCATCTTGACGCCTTTATATGGACTCACTGCGCTAACACAATTATGCTCGAAATCTTTCGAAGGCTTTACTGAGTAAAGTTTTTCTATAAACTTTTTCGATAGCACTTTCTTGTCTTTTGAATGAACAATCTTGCTCAACAGGATGTTTAAAGCACTGTCGTTATCAATTTCGTAAACACTCTTTGGTAAATACCGCTCTTTAACGTAGAGATCTTGGTAAATAGTTCGCGCCCGTTGACATTCTGTTAGATGACAATGGGAAGTGGGTAACGACATTACTTTCTCCGTTACATTGAAAGGGCATTTAAAACTCTCATTGATACATAACGGGATTCGCCACGGCAGGTTATTAAACTGTGACATGTAAACTAATATAAGCTCAGCCGTTCCCAATTCTGATAAGCCTATCGTTTCGTTTGCAAAAGGCTGCTTAAGTAAGTGTCCCATTTTTCTAACGCTTCTCTTTTTTCTTTTATGTAGTCATATCTGTCGTAGTGCTTCGCTGACACATCTTGCAAAGCATGGTTCTGTAATCGGTCACGAGTTAACTTCGAAACACCGAGTTCACCCATAATCGTCTTAACTGTTCGACGTATATCTTTAGGTTGAAACCTTTCCACATCAGCTCTTTCACAGTAGCGCCTTAGACACTGCGCAACGCTGGTAGTCGGCATATGCTCGCTAGGGGTGTTACGGTTTGGAAAAATAAAGCCGTCACTGTCTCCCAGTTTGCGATGATTCAATAAAACCTCAGACACAGTGGAGGTCATTGGAATGACGTGAGCCTTTTTGTTCTTCGAACGCTGGGATGATATTTCAATCACAGACTTGGAGAAGTCGACATCTTTCCATTCAAGCGTAATTATCTCGAATGTTCGCTGCCCACCTAAGAAGAACATGAGTTTAATCAAGGTTGCCAGGTCGCTTGAGAAACCTTTGCCCTCTAGAGCAGTAAGTAAACCTTTCACCTCATCACTCGATAAGGTGCGCTCTCTTACTACTTCCGCAGATGCTTGACGCGGAATATTAAGAACAGGGTTTGTCTTAACCAAATACTTCTTCTTCCTGCCAAGATACATTGGGTCGTAATCATGCTTAATAGCAAAATTGAAGGCTGTCATAGCGTAAGAACGAACTCTGTTAGATTGGACAGCAGCCCCTCGCTTAATCATGTGTGAGAGCACAAGCGCTATCTCTTCTGTCGAAACTTCACTTGCGGCTTGATCGAGCAATGATTCAAACTCTTTCTCCATGGCTTTACGGACGGTATCAAATGTCCGTTTGCCTTTTACCTTCATATCCTCTGTGTAATCATAGATAAGCTCTTTGAACGTACCTTGTGCGCTGATCTGCTCCTTTTTGAGAGACTCTTCAGCGGCTTTCATCTTCTCTTGTTCAACGAACTCTTTAGGGTCTGTACCGTCCATCAACATTCTTGAATAGTCAGATGCTTTGGCTCTGGCTTCTGAGAGTGTATGAGTAGTCAGTCGCCCTATTCTCAAGTACTGAGCTTTTCCATCCTTGTAATACTGAAAGTGAAACGTCTTAGTTCCAGAAGGCAGAGTTTGAAGCACAAGCGTTCCTGTGCCTCTACGCCCTGTAGTATCTCGTGAATAGAAAGGCGTCGATTTTGGTTTGAGTGATTTTATTAGTTTATCGGTAAGCATTTTTTAGTCGCCTTATTAGTCGACTAAATAGTAGGACAACTTGAAACAAGCTACAACAGGACGAGTTACACAGAGAGATAAAATATTGATATAAATAAAATAAACAAGCACCATGAAACAAGAAAGAGCAGTCAGCGACAATAAAGATAACGACTCATAATCGGCAGGTCCCCTGTTCAAGTCAGGGTGGGGCCACC
>CEUP01001853.1_pt1 | contig 16632 bp, 14 predicted proteins | sample 531371 | NCBI WGS metagenome assembly CEUP01 (sample SAMEA2622738, study PRJEB7988) | marine metagenome | biome: marine biome (ENVO:00000447); feature: marine epipelagic mixed layer (ENVO:xxxxxxxxx); material: "saline water (ENVO:00002010), including plankton (ENVO:xxxxxxxx)" | depth 150 m
AAACTACCGATAATAACCACGTCTATGGGAGCTGAAGGGATCTCGTTCGCCAACGCAGACAACATGTGGATAGTAGATGACATAGACAGCTTTGTAGCTTCATGCCTTGAAAGTATTGAAAACTTTGAGCTATCACAACATAAGGCACAACGTAGCTACCAAGCAATAGTTAGCGAATATAGCTGGGAACAACAATTGAGCCCGTTGAAAGTGGCAATGGCAAGAATATGAAATCAATAATTAAGACAAGTTTTTTTGCACTTTGTGCACTTGTAATGCTTCCTCTCACGCTTTTTTATTTATTGCTGTCTATTGTGGTAAACAAAGACTCGCTGCTTTCTTCTTTTAGCCAGCTGCTATCGCTTATACCCGGTAAACTGGGTTGTTATCTACGCTCAGGCTTTTATCGGTTTGTAATGACTTCGTGTGCGCCTAACGCTCTCATTGGTTTTGCAACATTGTTTTCGCAACAAGATACTGAGATTGAAGAGGGTGTGTACATAGGGCCTCAATGTAATATTGGTAAATGTGCTATTGGGAAAAATACTTTGTTGGGCAGTGGTGTTCATATCATGAGCGGTAAAGGTCAGCATAATTTCACTGATCCCAATAAGCCAATTAAAGATCAGGGCGGAGTATTTACCAAAGTGGCTATTGGAGAAAATTGTTGGTTAGGTAATGGCGCCTTAATAATGGCGAACGTAGGCAAGGGGAGCGTTGTAGCAGCAGGTTCTGTGGTGGTTGATGATGTGCCGGAGGGGGTTATCGTTGGGGGGAATCCTGCTAAAATTTTGAAAACAGTTTTTTAATAAGCCTAAAAAGGTAGCGACCAGTATTTATCATTATGCTGTTTTTATACAGCTCGAGGGTGTACAGTTTGTATTCTTCTGAGGAAAGAGTGCGTTTATACTGTGAATCACCAGCCATAAAATCATAGAACTCAAACCCAATTTTTCCATAATATGACATCAGTAGTATGTGCATTATGTAACCTGGCTTTAATTTACCATGTTTTGCGTCGTTATTTATTCCAGAGCAATAAAAATAAACGTGCTTATTATGAATTAGGTTGTAAGAAAGGCCCAGTAAAACATCTCCAGCTCTAACTTCTACTAAATCTACGTTATCAAAAAAATCGCTGCATAGTGTTTTATGGTGCTCTAAAAAGTACTTGTTAGCAAACCCACTGCCTAGAGAGCTGCCCATCCACTGCTTTTTGTGAAGCAGGCCCATACGATGTAAAAATTCCTCTGTCTCTGATTTCCCATACTTCTTAACCGATAATTGACCAAAAGTGGTTTCTGCATCTCTAATTGCACGGTTCATTTTATTCCGACTGTTTCTGGATAATCCAATCAAGACATCTTTGACGCAGTTAATATTACCTAAAGGTTTTCGAAAACCTGGAGTTTGCTCCATCTCATATCGATAGTTGTTATGCTGAATAACTTGGAGCCATTCTTTTGGTGCGTCACACATGGAAAGTGTAAGTTTTGCAACATTGCCCTTATTCATGACTTTATTTATCAAAAGTTCTACGCATTGGTACTTAAAATTTTTTATACAAATTATATCGTTAAACTCTATCCAAACTTGATCATAAGTTGAGTTCCCCATTTGATTTACAAAAGCGCAGTAGATGGGGATACTGGGGATGATTTTTTTTATTTTATAGAGAGTGTATCCAATCACAAGGCCGTCACTTTCGAAGGTAACTAAAGTTGGCATGGTAGGTAAGGATGAAATCCAAGAATACTGCCATGAATAGCTGAGAAAGGGGTTTTCATTTAATCCTTCGATTTCTGAAAATTGCCCAAGAAGCCTAAGTAGCTCTTTCTTATTCGCAAATGAATGGAGTGTTGCTGTTAGCACAGAAAACCTTTTTAATACAATTTGATACCAATGAGATTAGCTGATAATTGACCTAATACGAAGGAGTTTTTTGTGAAGCCTTTAATTCCAACAGAGATTTCTAACTGATTAATAAAGGTATCCCTAATAAAGGGGGCAGAGATACATAGGTTATAAACTTAACAACGAGTCAATAAAATCTCGGATGTCCACAGTACATCCGAGAAAAAATTTTATAAAGATTTTGCTTCTTCTAAACTCTTTTTAAGGTCAGTGTTAGCAGGAGCTATTGCTATTGCTTTCTGTAAAAGAGCTAATGCGACCTCTTTTTCACCGCGTGAAATTTTTATACTCGCAGCAGTCTCGAGTATGTTTGGATCTTCAGGCGCAAGTTTCAATGCTCGCTCGGCGAACCCATCAGCAATATTTAAGCTACCTTTTTGGTGATATAAATATGCAAGGTTGTTTAGTGCAATTAGATTTTTTTCATTACCTTCTAAGATTGCATTATAGTGAGGGATTGCTTTTTTTGGATCAATGCCAAGATATTCATTGCTTAGTATCAACCTTGCACTTGTATCATTTGGGTTATTCATGATGTGTTTTTCGAAAAAGTTAAATGCTTCAGCCGGTTTATTTAAAGCTTTATACGTAACAAAGACCAATTTAGCATTTTGTAATACTGGAGCGGCATTGTATCTTTCTAACAAAAGAGGTAGTGCTTTTTTATGTTTTTCGCTTAGCGCATATATATGACCTTGAATGTACTTGAAAAATGGTAGTTCTTTGGCTTTGCTAGGTAGTTGGTCTAATGAACTCTGAGCCTGTTTAGCCAAGTTTGTAATCGCTAGCAGATTAGCCTCTACTAACCTCAGCTTTATACTTTCTGGATTATGTATTAAACCATTTTTAGCCGTTGAGATAGCGTCTTTATAACGCTGTAGGTTTTCTTCCAACTGAATTTTATGGAGCCAAGTCGCTTCTTTCTTTGGCGCTAGCTTGCTCCAAGTATCGATTGTGGTGATGGCTTTCTCCGGATTCCCATTACGTAGATGACTGTACGCTAGTGTTATCCAGAAACGTTTATCCAAAGACGAATTGCCCTTATCGATAGACTCGAGGGTTTGTATAGAGTCCATATAACGGCCCTCGGAATAATAGGCGCGAGCTAACAGAGTCGCGTGTTCGTGAGAATTACTGAGCTCTTGAGTTGCATTTTCAATTGCTTCGATGGCATCAGCTGTGTCATTCAAATGTGATGAAACACGATAGTTGAGTTTTAATGCTGGCAGATAGGTAGGGCGAATACTCAAAACTTTCTTCAGATTCTTTTGAGCGTTACCAAAACTCCCATCTCGCTCAGCAAGCGCAGCGAAAAATAACAAAGACGCGCTGTTATTAGGATCAATGCTTAAGGCCTGTTGATATGCTTTTGAAGACTCTTCTTCATTACCGGATAAAGAATGAATCAAGCCTACCAAGTTATAGCCAGTAGCTTGCTTAGGGTGATCGTTAATCCAAGTCTTTGCAAGATCTAAAGCTTTGTCGTAGTTTTGTGTTTGTACGTAGGCAGCTGCTAAAGCTAATTTAGCTTGAGGCAAGTTTGAATCTAACTCAACCGCTTGCTCTAAATCTGTTACGCCAGAAATATCATTAATGGTCATTTTCAATGCCCCAAGCCTCATCATGGAGATAGCATTTTCATCTGACACTTCTTCGAGCCTAGAAAGCGATGACATAGCTGCCTGCGTATCACCTACCTTTATCAATTCGTAACTCGCTTCAGCAAGAAGCTCGGCATCTTTACTTGATAGATTTTCTATCTCTGCCAATGTATTATTCGCTTCTAGCGTATACCCTAATTGTACTTGAATTAGATACAGAATTTTTCTTGCTGGATGCTCAGGGCTTAAGCTTTCATCAATTGCACTCAATCGATTATGTGCTTGCTCATATTTTTGTAACTGAAACGCAGAAAGACCAGCGATTAAGCGATTTGAATTTGAATTGATACCATTTTGAATAGCTTTTTCGATATGGAACAGTGCCTTTTCGAAGTCTCTCTCCTGAAATTTTGCAATTCCCTTAATTTGATTCGCAAACGCCTGCTCCATGGATTTTTCTAATATAATATTGGCTTGTTTCTCTGCGTCTTCGAACTGTCCATTTTTAGTAAGCGCATCTGCTAGATAGAGCCGAACAACATTGCTCGATGGTATTAAGTCAACGTATAATTCCATAGCTTCTACCGCAGCCTGATATTGCTTTTGTGCTGATGCAAATAAGCCTTTTGCAAACAATGCTTCAGCAAACGAAGGTGAGGTTATCAGCAACGTATCTACTTGCTGTAAAGCACTATTAATGTCCGTATTGGCGGTTTTAATTGCTTTGGCTAATAAATAATATTTCGTATTGTCTTCGAGTTTAAGCGCTTGGTGTACCTCGGATAGTGACCCTTCACTGTCACCAGTTCGTAGATGTGCTAATGACTTTAATACCGCAATTTTTGTTTTCACTTCTTTCGACAGAGATTTGCTATTCTCAAATGCGATAGTGTCTTCTAACTTATCTTGAAGGTAGATAGCCCTTACTAGGTCTCCTTCAATATCCTGATTAGCACCTAATTCAAGCGCGGTTCGTAACTCTTTTTCTGCAGAAGCCATTTGCCCGTTCGCCATGTAGCTACCGGCCAACAATAATCTAATTTCAGCGTTATCTGGCTGTTGTTGAACCGCACTCTTTATCTCTACGATTGCAGCTTTGTAGTTGCCCTTTTCAATTAACATTTTTGCTTCTGAAACGTGGCTCTCAAAAGACTTTTCCCCGCAGGCTGTCAAGGCAATAATTAGACATGTTAAAACAATTGGCCTTAAATGAGTCATATAATTTCCAAACAAAAGATGAGTAACGCGTTGGTCTTTCAAAACAATATATTACAGCTTTCGCTGTTTGTCTTGCTTCATTCTAATCTTCATTTTGTGAAGCCTTATTAATTTTTAGTCAAAGCTCTTTCAATTGTTAGATAGCCCCTGTGGATTTGTCTGAATTTTTTACAGGTTTAAATTTTAAAAATCTATGTTGTTGATTTTAAAGGTCTTAAAAGTTGGCTTGATGAATGCATTAGGAACAAAGAAATAAATCGAAGTATTTTTTAAATGGGAAATATTATGAAATTGAGCAAGTTAACTAAAAGCTTTATCGCTGCAGCCGCTTTGGCCTCCTCAGGTTTAGCGAATGCGGGAGTTATCGCAACATCTTATTTAGAACTCACAAACCTGGGTATCGAATTAGATGTTGACAACGACGGTGTCGTTGATGACACCGTGGACCCAAATGATTACATCACAATTACGTCGTTTTCTAGAACAGCTGGCGCATCGGCCGACATCAATGGTGTTGGAGGGTCGAGCACGAAAGCTAACGGTGACCCCCTTGGTACTGCTAACCCTGACCTCATTTGCATAAGTGCACAATGCGGCAGCGGTATTTCGTTGACTAATAACTCGGTGAACATAAGTGATCTAGTTTATACTGATGCCTTTGATTACGCAGTTGCAGACTCAAATGTTTCTGGTAGCGCTTTGTCAACCGACGGGGCATCTGGTTTTACATATACAGATGCTGGTTTAAACATTTTTAATAATACCGCGGGCGCACAAAGTAACATCACTAATGGTCTGAAAACCACAATCAATTTTTCAGTTAATCCAACAAGTGGATCTCTCGGTGTTTCGTTCACTGCGGTCTTTAATGCATTTGTAGACGCTTTTGCGGATGCAGCATCACTTGCAAACCCATCAATATCAACGATTGCTTCTGCCTCTGCAAGTTTTTCAATTCTTGTATTACCAGACACTTCAAGTGGAACGGCCGGTAGTGGTTTTATTGCGGACGGGTTAAACTTTAGTGACGACGTTGAAGGCTCCGATACAGGAGTAAATTTGGTAGGTCAGTCATTAGCTACAGAGCTTAGCTACATAACAGCAGGTGATTATCAAATCAACATTAACCAGAACTCAACATCTGCCGTTGGATTGGTGCCTGAACCAGCTTCAATAGCAGTACTTGGATTAGGTTTACTGGGTCTTGCTGGTGCTACTTATCGTCGTAAGACATAGAATTTTTTCTCAGAAAACCACCGCAAGTCGGTGGTTTTTTGCTCATAATTATGTCACAGCAAAATTCTTATCCAATATAAAAAGTTGACTTTCATGCAAAGCAAAAGTTTCTATTCACTTTACCTCGTGTAACAACCTTAAATTGCAGCTGTCGCTGGATACTGAAGCGGGGTTAGCTAAAGGCGTCGAGGCTATACATTATATAGTCGAATTTATTTATGGCGTTAGCCGCCTAGGTTAACCGGCAAAGAAAGACGCTAGGCCTATGTTGGTGTTGTCAAACATGAAATCTTTCTTTCCTATAACATAGCAGCCTAACTGAATACTCAGCATGAGAGTTGTCACTGCTTGGAGATCTTGAGAAAATTTTGGTGATCTATTTTTTTTAACCCGATAAAGCAATCAAAAATTTCTAAATTCCATATCTACCACCAGCTAAAACCTGATTTGGATCAACTTCTTTTTTCCATCTCTTTAGTAATTTTGTTGTATCAGTTTTATATAAACTTTCAAAATCTCTGTGTTGGAAGCTGTTGAATCTATAAAATAAGTAGCCTGCATCAGATAATGTCCTAACTAATATATTATGGCAATCTTCCGCTATGTCATCCGCTCCCTCAATTCGTCTGTCATATAGCAGCGAAATAACGCAGTCTATAGTCTGTGGAGTTAAAAGCGTCATCGATATTGCCGACTCTATATTAAATTCTTTAAGTACACTCGAAACTATATTTGCAATTCTAACTGCATGTTCGCCTTTTGCTGGAGCTATTGGCGCTAACCATATAAGCCCTACCTTGTTCCGTTCTAGTTGAGTAAAATCGTTATCACTTGGTAATGAAGTAAGCTTGTAGTGAACACTTGATAAAAAATCGTTAGTGGGTTCTCCACGCTTTAATTTCATAAGGCTTTCTAGCTTATTTAGGGTTTTATCTATATTCTTTCCGCTTAATTTTGCCGCAGGTTTTGCAAGCTTTTTCAACATACTAAGTTGTCTTTCTCCTATAAACTGTATGCGAAACCCTTTTCCTTTAAACGTTCGCTTCATAAGTGACTTCCATACCTCGATTTCTTGTTTGCTTCCATATAAAGCACCCGATGCTGTCCACTCATTCAGCATATATGATTTCGTAAACGTGCCCTTTAATTGTTCGTCAATAGGCTCAATTGTTAAAGGCCAATCTGACATGTCCAACGCAGCTTGGAGGGATTTGTCCAGATTAGTAACGTGTACGCAACTCCTTACTATAAAACGCTCCCTCAAACTTCTAAGTAGTTCCGTGAGTTCGAAGAGTTTAGTTTTATCTCTGGTAGTAATAAAAAAGGGAAGATAAAGCTCTGGGGCACGCATTAAAGATAATGTTGCGCTTGTAACAACACCAAGCGTTGACTGTGAGAAAAGACCATCAATATAGGGGCCTACCCCCCATTTGTATACACTTTCACTGTGGTACTTATGTTCTTCACTAGAAAATTGCCGAAATCCGGTAGATATCGCTTCGCCGTTTCCTAATATAATGTCCAAGTCACTGATAAACTCAAAATGATTGCCAAAAGGAGTATGACCGAAGCCTCTTTCTAAACTGTTCCCGAGAATGCTGCAGTCTATAGAGGAACCGGTAGCGTCCATCCAGTGGATTAGTCCTTTTTCTAAGAGGAAGTGATATAGCTGTTTTTGTGTAACTCCAGCTTGTATTCGCACGGTACCAAGTGACGAGTCGTAATCGCTTATTTTATTCAACCTACCTAGATAAAGAATAAATGCTTGAGTCTCTCCTGGCTCTGAGCACGTATAGCCCCAGTTTTTCCCACTGCCGACTGGATGTAGCTGTGCACGTTGGTCCCAATTAGTGGTGTTGAATTTATTAAAAACATTTACTATTTTTAGAACTTCAGCTTCCGAGGCGGGGGCAAGGACAGCGCGAGGGGAGTTCTGTTCGCGCATAGTACTAGTGCTAAAGGTTTTGAACTGAGGGCCAGAGGTAATAACATGACTATTTCCGACGATTTGCCGCAATTCATGAAGTAATAAGTTAAAGTCTGCCATCTTACATTTGCTTCCGCATATCATCTCCGATTACTAACATCAGCTTTTTAAAACCAGGAGAAAGCGTTTGAAACAATACTTTTGGATCGATGTGGTATGGTGCTCTTTTACCGTGATAATCAGTCACCTTGCCTATTTGAGTGAATGGGATACCCACAAATCTTAGGCTGCGTGCAAGCCTAGGCTCCATCATTACGAATATATGATTGATGCCTTTTTGTTGCGTAACCGTCGCGGCCATAAAATACAAACTTATAGCAATAAAAGGGAAGCAGCGCATTTCATTTGGTGAAAAGCTGTGCTCATCAATAACACCGGTTCCCGCGCCCTCATACTTGTCTGTTTTCCGTTTCCGAAATTGAGCGGGAACAGCAAGACGCGATATTTCACAAATTTCTTCGCGTTTATAATTTTTAGGGTGAAGAACTTCATCTTCTAAAGCATGACTGCAAAATTGCTCGATAGGAAGCAGTTGCTCGGGAGAATTTGACATCACCATACGAACCGTTCCTGCAAAGTTTTCTGAGCCTTTATGTTGAACTAAACAATGAATTGAGTGTTCATCAAATTCGTCTTTTTCTAGTCTGTCTGGCCTCTCTGGCTCAAACGCTAACTCAGTACAATAAACATCGTGCCTTATTCTATAAGACAGTTCTTTAGTATCTTTGTCATTTGCTATTATGGTATCAAAAAATTTTTTAAAATGAATCGCTATTTTACTTACTTCACGGTTTGCCAGCGTGGTCTGTATTGATTTGGATACATTCTTCAGTAAGGGGTTACTATCCATTTTTTTTAACAATTGCTTCAGCATTGTCATTCTCTTATTGGCATCGGTGTTACTAGAAGGTAATCATAGACCAAAAAGGTTGTCTAGACCTACTTTGGGCTACTGTTATAAGTGGAAGCCTCAAAGGTCGAGCTAGGTGTTTTTGATTTAATAAATCAGGGCGTTTGGTCTTAACTTTAAAACTCTTTCTAATAGGTGTAATGCATTTTTTATGATTGAATCCATTTCTTTTGTTAACATTACGCACTTTTTTCTGCTTTTCAAAGCGATTTAATTTAGCAAAAAGTGTTTTATACGAGCTCCATATTCGTACATCGCGATCTCTACTCTCCGCATAGCGACGACAGAAGGCCTTTTAAGATATGGCGTAACGCTACCTGAGCTATGGAAATCTACCGGGAAAATATTAATCACATTACAATGTTCAGAGAGAAGTAACGAAGCTCTTTTTACATGTGTAGCTGACGTAACGAGAATAACATCTTTTTTAGTTATATAGCTTTTTATCGACTCTACTTCACTCGCAGTGTCGATACCTTTAGCTACTAAAATTAGATTTTTACGCGGAACGCCAAGGTCAAGAAGCAAGTCATACGCTTTTTGAGAATAGTTTATGTCAGGATCATGTAAAAAATTTCCACCCGTCACCAAAATTGGTTTATCTAGTTCCTTTGAAAGCTTACTTGCTTGGACTAATCTTTGCAGGGAGCAATGACTCCACCTTGATATTTCTGAAACGTTGCCTACCGTAGAGTAATAGCAAGCAGGAGAGACGATAAAATCTGTTTCTTCGAGCCCCTCTATTGTTTCTGAATATGTTATTTCATGTTCCAAAGGGTATAAAAGTAGATCTGCAAAGTAGGGCTGTGTTGTTAGCAACACTAATGATATAACACTGTATAAGCATGCTTTGTATAATCGTTTGAACTTAAACTGCCTCAGAATTAAGGCAATACCTAAAATCAAGCAACTTAAGCTTAATGGTGAAGAAATAATGAAAAACAGCTCTCGTAAAAGATGCACGGTTTGCAACGTCCTAGTGTTAGCTCGATTTTTTGAGATGGTAGGTAGTTTAAACAAGCTAACGTTGTTTTGTACTATTTTTTTGTTGACTACTTCCACTTACTTGCGTGCGGAACAAGGATTTATTGATGTAGTTGAGAACGTTACACAGAGTACCGTGGCGATTGCGTTAGACGCTCCCTATAAGCATGCATCTCCGAGGGTATTAGGAACGGGCTTCATAGTTGATGATGGGTCTTATGCTATTACCAACTATCATGTAGTGTCTGAAACGCTAGATCCCAAGTATGTCGAAAATTACGTAGTGCTCAGTGGTGAAGGCACAGTTGTTAAAAAAGTAAAAGCAGAGATTATCAAAATAGATCTTAAACACGATCTAGCTTTGTTAAAGTTAGATAGCACTTTGACTCCTATAACACTATCTCCTAAAGACATGCTGAGACCGGGCACTGAAATAGCGTTTACTGGTTTTCCGATTGGTGCGATATTAGGTATCTACCCCGCCACTCATCGTGGCTATATATCGGCAATTACACCTGACGCTATACCAGCGATAAACTCACAACAATTGAACTTAAAGATGATGCAGAGATTAGATAGCGTTAGTATGATATACCAATTGGATGCCATTGCTTACCCGGGGAACAGTGGAAGTCCAATGTACGACCCTAAATCGGGAGAAGTGGTTGGTGTTATCAATAAGGTTTTAGTAAAAGACACAAAGGAAAGTGCTTTGTCATCGCCAACAGGGATCTCATACGCTATCCCTGTTAAACATGTGCATAAACTCATCAGTGACGTTACAAACTGATATAGTTTCTATTTTACGTCAGTTTCAAAGATTATAAGTTGTTATATTACAGGTAGTAATTCTTTTTTTGTTTGAGCTATAATTCATCCAAACGTCGCAAAATGAAGTGTGCGCCCTGTCAGTATTTTTAACGATTTACATATTTGTTGTATTTAAGTTTCTGATTTATGGGTGCTTTATAGTTGGCTTTATTTTTGCTTTGTATGCTTCTAACGCTACAATAAACAGAATCTGAGAAATTTATGAAGCACTCGAATGTTAATAAGGACATTAATAAAGGTATGAATTCACGTCGTCAGTTTATCACCAAGGCTGCTGCCGGTGGCGTTGTAGCTGCTATTGCTTCTAAAACAGCGTGGGCAGGAGGACATTCTGCGACCGGGTGTTCTGTTTCTGGCAACTTGTCAGGAAATTTATCGCAGGCGAGGGATTGTTCCACAGCAAATGTCGAGGGTAGATCTCCTCGCACCTGGAAGCGGGTTCTTGGCGGCCAAGAAGCTCAGCCTACCTTGGAAAACGTGACTAATTTTAAGTGGAAAGATGTGTTTGGCTTCGGACGCTCACCTTTTACCTGTAGAGATAAAAGTGAAAAGAATATACGAAAATTCTTACTAACTGGTTGGGATCACTATGACGAAACTAATGAGGCACTTGTCGTAGCGTATCTCAATGCCAGAAGTGGTTTATACCCGCTTCCAAACGGAACGAGTGAATCGAATGCTCGTGCTTACGTTCAAGGCCTTTACGATGATATCAAAAGCGGTGTATTTCAAAAGGCAGATGTAGTAGCCGCCGTTAGAGCAACATACTGATTATAGAGTTGAGTAAGCTTTCCTCTATTAGTATTTTTTGCGCTCCCGACAATTCGGGAGTCGCAATTCAGTTTATACCGTCTTACCGAGTGTTATTTCTCCCTTCTAGATATGAAAGCTTTGTGAAAGCATGGAGGAATTCAGTGAACTTCCCAGCCACCTCTGAGTTGGATGCGGTGCGATTTGGTCTTTCTGAGCACGACATGTCTGAATTTACAGAGTTACTTTCTCAAAATAACCTGATGGATTAATAGTTTTTGGGGCATATTGATTTGTTATTGTCAGAGTTGACCGATGCTCAATACTTAAATGCTGTTAAAAAGTCAGAATTGAATATCGAGTTCGGCTTGATTTCAGTCAATATAAGTTCTTCCTTCTCACAAGTTACAAAAACAATTTTAGAGCTTTATCAGGATTATAAAGTCTCACTAAACTCAGATTGGTTTGACTTTAATATTTCAGTGGAAAAGCCTTCAAATTTTCGCCGACTCTTTAAAACTCAGGCCGTTTTCAAACTGGACGGGCATATCCCATTCAAGCCTCTACCATCTGCCCATGCCTATCCACTTTTCGAGTGGGGAATGAATTGGTGTGTTGCGAACTTTTATCATAAATACTTAATTTTTCACGCAGCTGTTCTCGAAAAAAATGGCAAAGCTGTAATTTTTCCAGCCCCTCCAGGCTCAGGCAAAAGCACTTTATGTGCTAGTTTAGCGTTGTCTGGCTGGCGGTTGCTATCTGATGAAATGGCTGTGCTAGATATAGAAACAGGGAAAGTTTTACCTTTCGTTCGCCCCATATGTTTAAAAAATAATTCTATTTCACTTGTTAAAGGTTGGTTTCCCGAGGCTTTCATATCTGATATCGCAACAGATACACAGAAAGGTGATGTAGCCCATGTAAGGCCGCCCACCGATTCTGTAAGGCGGTGTAAAGAAAGTGCCGATTTGTTTGCTGTGGTTTTTCCAAAGTATGCTGCTGGTAGCACGACAGAAGTCTTTTCTATGACTCAGCTTTCCACACTAAATATGCTAATTGAAAACGCTTTCAATTTTGACTTGTTTGGTCACGAAGGTTTCGAGTTCATCTCTAGTAAACTACCTCACCTGCTTTTGTTAGAAGCGACATACAGTAACGTGGATGAGTTGAGAAATATCTTGGAAAGCGAGGTGAATAATTAGTGTCTCGTTGTGTACAAGCAATCTTAACGAGTATCTTAACGGGTAGTCACGTTAATTCGCTTTCGACATCAGAATGGCGTGATTTAATACTTGTTGCCCGTGCTAACTCTTTGCTACCGAGAGTCGCCTCTATACTTTTAAGTGATTCAGATAACGATTTTCATATACCTCCTACAGCACATGCTCACTTAGTTGCAAGTATTCGTCACGAAACCCTTTTTCATAATCAAGTTTTACATGAAGTGAAACTCGTTAATTCTAAGGTTAGCAGGGCATTAACTAGAAATTTAATTGTGTTGAAAGGGGCCGGTTACGTTATCGCAGGTAGCAAAGCTGCAAAGGGGAGAATATTTTCAGATATCGACCTTTTGCTGCTTAAAGATGATATTCCTAAAGTTGAGAGAGCACTTCACCTATTCGGTTTTGTCTCCGATACGGACTCTGAATATGACCAGAAATACTACCGAGAGTGGGCTCATGAAATTCCTCCTTTACGACATTTTCAGCGGGGAACGGTCTTAGATGTTCACCATAATCTTGTTCCCATTGTAAGTGGCCGAGCTCCAGATATTGAGTTCTTTTTGGAGTCAACGGTAGAAACAGATTATGGCGTTGAAGTACTTCGGCCTGCAGCAATGTTCCTTCACTCCGCGATACATTTGTTTTTCTCTGAAGAGTTTACCAATGGCTTTAGAGATTTATCAGATTTGTCACTGTTGCTAGATGAAATCGTAAACGACGTTGATGAAGTAAACTGTTTGCTTGAACTTGCAGAAAATACTGGTTTTGAAAACGAATTATTTTTAGCATTTAGATACCTAGAAAAGGTTTTTAACAAGCAAATTCCAGCTGACATTAAGCATGGCTTAAAGCAGCCGTTGCCGAGCGGCATTAAATTAGCATTAACCGACTTTATTTTTGGTAAGGTTCTTGCTGCTAATCACCGTTTAGTTGATGTAAGGTTTCGGGGCCTAGCACAGTGGCTGGCATTCGTCCGCGGACATTTATTGAAAATGCCATTCAAAATATTAGTGAAACATACCCTCTCTAAACTTTGGCGAAGTATTGTCAAGTCAGTTACAGGAGATGTTGAAAATAATCAGCATGTCCAACAAAAAGATGTTAAGGATTAATAAATGAAAATCTTAGTCACCGGAGCAGCTGGTTTTATCGGCGCAGCTGTATCGCAATATCTTATCAATCGTGGTGACCAAGTTGTCGGGATTGACAACATAAACGATTATTACGATGTAAATTTAAAGCACGCCCGCTTAGATGAAATTAAATCATCACCTGCTGCAGAGCTGTTTTCGTTCGTTGAAATGGGGGTAGAAGAGCGTGAGAAAATGGCAGCGCTTTTTGAAGAACATAAGTTTGATAGGGTGGTGCATTTAGCTGCCCAAGCTGGTGTACGTTATTCCCTTGAAAATCCCAACGCCTACGTTGATTCTAATATCGTAGGATTTGTGAATATTCTAGAAGGGTGTCGCCATAATAACGTTGAGCATTTGGTGTATGCATCATCTAGCTCGGTCTACGGCGCTAATGAAACTATGCCGTTTTCTGAGCAGCACAATGTCGATCACCAAGTTAGCTTGTATGCCGCTTCTAAAAAAGCGAATGAGCTAATGGCTCATACTTATAGCCACCTGTATAACTTGCCCACAACAGGGCTGCGCTTCTTTACTGTTTATGGCCCTTGGGGGCGCCCAGACATGGCGCTGTTTAAGTTTACAAAAGCTATTTTGGAAGGAAAAACAATACAGGTATACAACTACGGTAATCACCGTCGAGATTTTACGTATATCGATGATATCGTTGAAGGCGTAATTCGCTCACTAGATAATGTGGCGAAAGCTAACGAAAGTTGGGACGGCGGCAATCCAGATCCTAGCACCAGTAGGGCACCGTATAAGGTATACAACATTGGTGCGCAAACACCAGTTCACCTTCTGAAGTTCATTGAAACGTTGGAAAGTGCTTTGGGTATTGAAGCGAAAAAAGAGTTGCTTCCTATGCAGCCAGGCGATGTGCCAGACACCTATGCTGATGTTTCGTCGCTAGTAGCAGATACTGGTTACCAACCGTCTACTGATGTTGAAACGGGCGTAAAAGCGTTTGTTGATTGGTATCGAGAGTTTTACAAGGTGTAAGGCCCAGCGCGTTAAGCGTGATTTACAAGGCAGTTAAAGTGCACCTCTTCTCATAAACCCTGCACACTTTTTGGGCAAAAACTCTTTTGTGGTTGAATAACCAATCTCAAAAAGTGTGTTCTTAATTTCAGGCGTAAGCGAAAAATCTACCGCGGAAATCTCTCCGGTATTTACCACTACCGTATTGTGCCAATACTTTGCATTAACGTATTCCCTATATATTGCCGTCATAAACGTACGGATGAGCATACTGACGTACTGAGGCAGTTGAAGTAAGTTCTTTTTAATGGCTTTTCGTTTTTGCTCGGTGCTTTGCAGTCTGAAGCACACTGATGGCGTGCCATCGCCTCGCCAATCTTCAAACAGTGCATCTTCAGACAATATAGCGCCGTCTACCAGCAAGTGCTCTTTAAAAGGTTTAAATGAAAAAATGAGCGGGATCGACATAGAGTAGCGTACCGCTTCTGATACTTTCATATCTGGAGAAGTCTGTTTATTGAACAGAACTGGCCCGCCGCCGTTTACATCGGTGGCCAGTATATGGAGGTCAAGAGGGAGATCGGCAAACAATGCGCCTTCTAGTTGCTCGTCAATCCACCGTTGAAACACATCGCCAGATGAGAGCCCGCCTTCCCGAAGCAATCTCACAAGAGAAAACTCAGTAAACTGTTTAAAATCAGTAACGAGTGCGAGTTCTCGCATTTGCTCGACAGTGTAACCTTTAGCATAAAGTGAAGCGATAATTGAACCGCCTGACACACCTACTAAGGTGTCGAAGCCTACATTCATATCCTGCAGCGCTTTTAGGATGCCGATATGTGCGCTTAACCTTGTTCCTCCACCTGAAAAGATGGGCACAATCTGTGTCGTGTTTGTCTGTAAAGGTTATTCGGTATTCCTGCCGAAGTTATATGCATGTGCTTACTCCAAACTAAGGAGGCTTTGCGCATGGTTTTTAGTTTCAGTGGAACAACATAACGCGTTACCTCATAGTAACAGCGTAGTTTACTCACGCTTCATCAGCAAAAAATACGAGCGAAGATAAGCGATATCTTTAGTATAAGGTGTGGTAATTTTGCTACACAATTTGATATTCGGTACTTTGAGCGTGGCAGTTCACAGTGTACAAATAATTGGGCAACATGCGCACAATACATAAAAAAGCTCACTTCCGAATTAACAGAGTGAGCCTTTTGGGTATGCAATTAAGTTTCTTAAGTACTTTACTATATTAGGTATTAGCCTTTGTTTCTAAACACTAGAGTTCTGTTAGAAATTAGTTCGCCGCAAGCTTGGCCTTCATCTCTCGTCGACGGGCGTGCAGTAAGGGTTCTGTGTAACCGCTAGGCTGCTCTTTACCTTTGAAGATTAGATCGCTTGCGGCTAAGAAGCCAATTGAGCTGTCTAAATCAGGTGCCATAGGGATATACTCAGGATCCCCCGCATTTTGCTCATCTACTAAGACAGCCATACGAGCCAAAGACTCTTTTACCTGATCTACACTTACAATACCGTGCTCTAGCCAGTTCGCTATATGCTGCGATGAAATTCGCAGCGTTGCGCGGTCTTCCATCAAGCCTACATCGTTGATATCCGGAACTTTCGAACAGCCTACACCTTGATGAACCCAGCGCACAACGTAGCCTAAAATGCCCTGAACGTTATTGTCGATTTCACGCTTAATGCTCTCGCGAGTCAGCACAGAGGCATCTTCTAGCAATGGAATGGTAAGTATGTCAGCAAGGCCATCAAAGTTTTCATCTAGTGACTTCTGAACGTCAAACACATTTACATCGTGGTAATGAAGTGCGTGCAGTGTTGCTGCAGTGGGTGAGGGTACCCAAGC
>CEUP01037899.1_pt1 | contig 16148 bp, 19 predicted proteins | sample 531371 | NCBI WGS metagenome assembly CEUP01 (sample SAMEA2622738, study PRJEB7988) | marine metagenome | biome: marine biome (ENVO:00000447); feature: marine epipelagic mixed layer (ENVO:xxxxxxxxx); material: "saline water (ENVO:00002010), including plankton (ENVO:xxxxxxxx)" | depth 150 m
ATTGAAGTCTGCACAAGGCTCATCAACGGTTGCCCTAGTTACGACTTCGGCTCTGGTTGCTCCGATGCTGGCCCAGCTGGGACTAGACTCAGAAATGGGACGAGTACTTACCGTTATGGCGATTGGTGCGGGTGCGATGACAGTATCACATGCCAATGACAGCTTCTTCTGGGTGGTATCGCAATTTAGCCGTATGTCTGTTGGCTTAGCGTATCGCGCGCAAACCATGGCGACTTTAGTACAAGGTATCACGGCCATGACGTTGGTTTACATTCTAAGTCTTGTTCTGCTGTAGCAAGCCAATATAGGAAACATATATGAAAGTAGTTATCGCTCCAGATTCTTACAAAGAAAGTTTAACCGCTATGGAAGTGGCAACTGCGATTGAAAATGGCTTTAAAGAAATCATGCCTGACGCAGAATACATCAAACTGCCGATGGCTGATGGCGGAGAAGGCACAGTGCAATCCTTGGTTGACGCCACAGGTGGCAATATCGTAACAGTCAAGGTTACGGGGCCACTTGGTCAACCTGTCGAAGGGTTTTATGGCTTGTTGGGTGATGGCTCAACAGCTGTGATTGAAATGGCTGCGGCGTCTGGGCTTCATTTAGTGAAGCCAAGTGAACGGAATCCGTTACTCACTTCTACCTATGGAACGGGTCAGTTGATCAAGGCTGCACTGGATAAAGGCGTGAATCATATCATTATCGGTATCGGTGGAAGCTCAACCAACGATGGCGGTGTGGGCATGGCTCAAGCGCTAGGGGCAAAGTTGGTGAATGCTCAAGGTGTTGATTTACCCTTTGGTGGTGGTGCACTTGCGGGCTTAGCTGAAATTGACCTGTCAGGCCTAGATCCTCGTTTAGCAGAGATTCAACTCGAAGTCGCTTGTGATGTTGATAATCCTTTGTGTGGCCCGAAAGGCGCGTCTCATGTGTTTGGTCCGCAAAAAGGCGCAACCCCAGAGATGATCGAGCAGCTAGATAAAAACCTTGCTCATTACGCTGAAGTGATCCGTCAGACCAACGGCAAAGATGTGATCAATCAGGCGGGTGCAGGCGCTGCTGGTGGTCTTGGTGCTGCTTTAATGGGCCTATTTGATGCAACACTTCGCCCCGGCATTAACATAGTCATGGATGCGGTTAACCTTGCTGAAGTTGTGAAAGATGCTGATTTAGTGATTACGGGTGAAGGGCGCATTGATAGCCAAACCATTCATGGTAAAACGCCAATTGGTGTGGCACGTACCGCGAAACTCTATAACTTACCTGTGATTGGTATTGCCGGCAGTACTGCTCAAGATTGTCGAGTGGTCCATGAGCACGGCATTGATGCGGTCTACAGTGTAGTCTTGGGAGCAACAGACCTGCCCACTGCGCTGAAAGAGGCGGCATTTAATGTGGAGATGACCTCACGCAATGTGGCTGCTGCGTTGATGATGAATTTTAAGTAGCCGTCTCGGAATAATCAAAACAAAAATGGCCGCATTAAGTGGCCATTTTTATATCCATAGCTTTGTTATTTCGTGCTCGTTCAAGAGTAAACGCTAATCTCAATCAGATTAGAATCCGGATCTAGAAAGTAGACAGACTGAATGGGGCCTTGGGCGCCAGACTTCTCAACCGGCCCTTCGACGATTTCTATCTGTTCTTTAGTTAAGTGAGTAATCACTTCCTCTAGCGACCAATGTGTTATCAAACAAAGATCTCCCGAGCCAACTTGAGCTTGGTTTCTAGGCTCCTGGCCCAATAGTTGTAAATTAATTTTCTGATTACCAAACTTAAGCGCTTTACGACCGTTGGCGAAGGTGACCTCTTCCATCTGCAGCACCCGTTGGTAAAACGCCACAGAATGGGCAATGTTGGAGACGGTGAGAACAATATGGTCGATATGGCTAATCATTGAAACTCTTCCTGGGAAGTAGGCTTTTCATTCAGTGTAATCAATCGCGTTCCAGCTATTTTATCGTGCAGAAACAGACGTTCTTTGTTGAAGAATACGTACAAAAAGCCAAGTCCCATTATCGCAACACTGAAGAATTTGAGGAAGTTGCGTTCACAAGACTGCCACAAAGTGATGTTTCCTCCATCTTTGTTTACGACTTTAATCTTCAAAGCAGACTTTCCTACCGTATTAAAACCTCCTCGACACTCAAATATGACGAAATAGATAAAGCAAAGAAGTGCAGAGAAGTCTCTGACTTGGTTTCTATGTGGATAGAATTCTTCGCGATCGATAGTCCCATCTAAAAAGCCCGTGAAAATAACGTCATAGCCCATGAAAAACCAAAAAAAGGCGAAAGTGAGGGAAAATATTGGCAGCATATCGATGAGATATGCAAAAAATCTACGCCATAGCATGTGAGAGTTTACCTAAATTAATAGTGAGAAAAGAATGATGCGGCCTGACAACTAAAGGTGTGGTGAGTAAACCGCGAGGTTTGAAAAATTGCAGTTAAGTCACTACTTTTTCCATCACGACACAATCTAAACTTACTCCCCTCGGAGAGTGATAGGTCGAGATTTCCTCCCCTTGAAATCCGCAAGCGCGGTAGAAAGGAGCGGCATTGAGAGTTGCCTCTAGGACCATTTTTTCTAATTTGTGTTCTTTAGCCATTTGTTCAAGAAAAGTGAGCATTTTCTTTGCAGCACCTAAACCGAAATATGGCGGATCGACAAAAATAGCGTCAACCATGCCCGTTTCGGTATTGAGTTTGCCACAGCCCGCAATTTTGCCTTCAATCTCAGAAACGTAGAATGTGGCGACAATATCGTCTTTCAGCTTTTCAGACACGCCACCCTGCGTCCAAAGGGCAAGTTGCTCTGGTTGATAGTGGTTTGCGCAATTGGTAAGGATGGAGCGCTGGCGCAAGTCATAGATAGGTTGGACATCAGATGCATTAGCTTTGCGGATTTCAATCATGCGTTCCTCCTTGAATAGCGATTGATGCAATGTATTGCTTGTACGGATAATGACATGTTGGCGACGTTCTACAAGCTTATTTTATAAAAATCATAGAGTTGTAGTATTTTGTCTGGTAACGAGTCGGTAAGTGATGGCTAGCTGAGTAACAAAAAGGCCGCTAGTACGGCGGCCTTTGATGAGTAATGAGTGTAGGCTTAGCAGCCGTAGGTTTCTTTGATGTAGGCTTCAAATTGATCGCACATCGCTTCATCTGACACCTGGTTACTCGCCAACTCTTTACTGCCATCGACGACTTTAATCGTCGCATTCAAAGAGGCAACTTCAGCCTGCTGGCGCGTCGCTAAAGCCGCAATTTTTTCTTGTTGCGCTGCCCAGGCTTGTTCTGAGGATAGGTTACACGCATCAGCTAAGTACTTAGCGTTAAATCCTTCGCCTGTTAAACTCACAATGGTTTCATTATGAGATAGCTGGTTACCAGAGTGCCAGTAATGCTCGGCAAGCAGTGGACCAATGGCTGGGTTGTCGGTTAGGTAGCCAAATTTATCGAGGAAGTAAGCACGAGTTTGGTATACCGCCATATGAGCCAGCAGATAACCATGGTAAGCACAAGCCGCTTCATCTGACACTAAATGAGGGATTGCCATCAGTGGGCGAGGGCTGCACTCTAGACCTAAGATCTGCTTTTCGCACTGGCGTGCTAGAGCTGTGATACGCTCAGGCGTTAGCTCTTCATCGCTCAGTTGATACAGAGCGCGCTCAAAGTAAGGTACAACCAAGATGCTTCGCTCGGAAAATGCGGCGAATGGTTGGCGACTGCTGATCATCGCTTTGATTACGTCATCTGGCACTGGGTTGCCTTCGGCATCAAGTGCATACTGTTTTAGCCAATCTGCATCGTTGAGCAAGCTATCACAGAACATGGATTGCGTTTCTGCGTAAGCCATTGACGTTGGCGCAAACTCTTGCGAGAAACATGGCGCGTTCATCTTCACATTGGCAAAGTGCGCCGCGTGGCCGCCTTCGTGGAATAAAGTGTTAATACCTGAGTAACCGCTACCCACCTGATCGGGTTTAGCATTACTAGTAAAGTTAACTTTGGCTGCAATCCACTCTTTTTGGTCATAAAACGAAGGGATAGGACCATGGCAGAATCCATTCGGGTACTTACCTTTTCTGTCGAGTAGATCCAGTGTCAGCTCTGCGCCAGAGTAGGCAATATTAAGACGACCGAAAGACTCAACCCAGCGGCGAAGAGATTTTGAGAATGGCACATACGGGTCTAGGTCACGCATTGCATCCCCAGAATAAGAGAACACAAAGTTGTGGCCAGTCAGCGCATTATCGCCTTTTTCTTTCGCCAGGTTGGCGAGGCTCGCGAGGTTAGTGTCACGGGTGCGAACTTCGAAGTCATCCAGAATGGCAAAGAGCTCATCTGATGTCATCTTCTCAGTTTTAACTACTGAGTAATCAAAGAAAGTCGCGTAACCCAAAGAGCGAGCAAATTGATTACGTAGCTTGATAAGCTCAATGAAGCCATTTTGCAGTAGCCACTGCTCTAAACCTAGAAGAGCTTGGTGAGCAGATTGACGAGTCGACTCGTGGTTATTGGTACGAATTGTTGATGCCAATACTGGTAATGAACCTTCAACTTGTTGGCCATCTTCATCCGTAAACGTTAGTACGTGGTTCTGCTTTCTTTCAAACAGACCTGCCTCAAACTCAATTAACTCATTTTTTAGCGCTTGGGCTTCATCACCTTCAATGGCATGAGCTTGAAAAGTGTTCAACCAGCCTTTTAGGCCCGTTTGCGTTGCTTGTTTCTCTTCTGCGTCGGCAATTGATTCTGAGGCTTCTAATTGCTGCTTGATTTCAGCGATCTGCTGAGCGTTACTAAGAAAACTCGTCCATGCAGTTTGTGCTTTAGTTGAACCTTCATGGTCATCACTAATGCCCATGTAAGTATCCCAAAAGAAGTCTTCTTTGCTGCGATGAATGGTGAGGTAACGTTGGTTGAGATCGTTGAGATAATCTGTAGCGGTCATTTGGTTCCTTCAAATGGTTGCGATAAAAACAGGTCATTATCGCACGCTTTGTCGCATGAGAGGAGTAAAGAGCAACATTGTCCGGAGCATCAAGTTGTAAATTCAATTCTACGAAGTCGTTATCATTTTGTTGAGAATAAGACCTATTCTAAAGCTAGCTACAACAGTCACTAAGGCTTAGTGACCCCACATAGAGCATGCTATGTGGGGTGATTTGTTTACAGGCTGATATTGCGAAAGACCAAAATTTCTCCTTCCAAAGCCATTGGTACAAAGAGGCGATAAGTGGACTGAGAGTAGTACACATCTCCGGCACCGCGAGGGAGGTCAATCAGCATGCTGGATTGGCCACTGGTTGATACAGAGTAAATCGTGCCTCGTTTCCAGTCTGACACAATCAGATCACCACGATTATCGATCTGCAAGCCATCCAAGTTCCCCAAAGGCTGTTGAGTTATCGGAGTAATAGATTGGCTTTTCGGGTCAATTCTTAACACTCGACCTTTAGGTGCCTTTAGAGGGTTACCATCGTTGAAATAACCCCACGCTGATACATAGAGCTGGCCATCAATAAATTTGAGGCCATTGGGGTTCTCCAGTTTTGGGGATTCCATCCAGCTCGAAATCTGATTATTTGAGTATTTATAAATGGCGGAAGTAAACATATCAGAGACATAGACGTCTCCTGCATCGTCAATGGCCACGTCATTCAAAAACTCCGCGTTTTCAGCGCGGTGCTTAATGATATTGCCATTGGTCAAATTCACCTCGACCAGATTCTCCATATCCCCTACGAACAGTCGCTCTCCTTTTATAGCAATGCCTTTCGGGTTTTCTAAGCCACGAGCAACGGTTGCAATGAATTTAAAATCTTCATTCAACGCGACAATTGAGCCGTCGCCAGGCTCACCACCAGCTTGCAAAGATACAAAGTAAACCTGTTTGGCTTCGTCATACACGATTGACTCTGCTCCAGGTAAGTTAGGAATACTCTGGATAAATTGAGGTTCAGCAAAGGCAGCTTGGCTCATAGCAAGAGTACTAAGAGCAGCGATTAGATGTTTTCTCATTATATTTCCTTATTGAATGTTGTGTTTGGATAACAGATGGCAATGGTAGGGAAAATGATATTGTTGATATATACGATGTTGATCAAATTACTGTTGTTATATAGAAACAATAATTTAAAGGTGTTTTAAGGAAACCACGCTCATAAGAGATAGGGGTAATCACCGAATATAGAGAAATTACACTGTAAATCGCTTTAAACTTTAAAGTGAACTCGCCTTTTCAGCCTCTGTGCTTTGTCATCGCTAAGAGTTTGTTTACTATGTAGGTTGAGTGAGGGTTATAGGGATTGAACATGTCACGAATTAGACAGAAAAATCAGGATTTGATTATTGAGGTTGCAAGTGAGCAATTTGCGACTCATGGTTATGCGGCAACAAAAATGGTGGACATAGCCAACGCTGCCGAGATCCCTAAAGCGAATGTGTTCTACTACTTCAGCTCGAAAGATAAGCTCTATTACGCTGTTTTACAGACGGTAACTCAGCCTTTGCTTGAAGCGTCTAAACCCATTGAAGAGTTGAGCGACCCAGTTGAAGCTCTCAGCCAATATATTCAAGCTAAGTTGCGTATTTCTCAGGATCATCCTCATGCGTCTAAAGTGTTTGCAAACGAAGTGATGTCTGGTGCGAAAGCACTGCCAACAGACATCGGAGCGGAGCTATTCAAGCAATCTCAGATGATCATCGATAAATTCTCGACATGGTCGCAACAGGGCTTAATGACTGATGTACCTGCTCATCACTTGATGTTTACGATTTGGGCGGCAACTCAGACCTATGCGGATTTTGGTTGGCAGATCTGTAATGTGATGCAGAAAGAGCGACTTGATGGTGAAGACTACCAACAAGCAGCTGAGTTTCTAACTCAACTTATCATCCAAGGTTGCGGTGTAAAGAGTCATTCGTAAACAGCGCAGCCCCTTTGTATGATGCTCCCTGTGACTACTCAAACCTTCCCCAAACGGCGAGTGGACCAAGTGGCTTAAAGCCCCATGTGTCTAGAGAGTTCACTTCCTGTTCGTCACCATAACCAACAATTGGTGTGTCTGGATAGAGCGTGCTGATGTGAGACAGCAAACACGAGATCAGGGATTTATCTCCCCATAAATTGTAAATACCCAGCGATTGACCATCGAAGAATGTGGTTATCCCTGACCGTTTGTCATCATGTTCTACGGAGAAGAAACGGACAGTATCGTTCTCTAAAAACGAAGGGGTAAAAATGGCGGCAAAATTCTCTTCACCTCGCCAAGCTTGCTCCCAGTCGGAGAGAGATTCAGAGTCTGTAGCTTCGTTGATCTTTAGGTTACTGGCGAAAGGCGTGAACGTTTCTTGAGTTGGGCTTGCCATGTACCACTGGGCTTCAAATAATTTAATGAAGCTCTGCTCTTCGAGCGCCAAATTGGCGAAAGAATCTTTTATGAAATGCGTTCCCTGGGTTGGCAAGGCTTGGAGTAAGCTATCCGACTTTAGATCGGCAGAGAGCGTGATTGTATTTGGAAAGAAGGTTGGCATTGGTTCTATTGATTGCCACCATGCGTTATGTAAATCAAAGGACACACCGTGAAGTTTCGCCACGGTTTGGCACCACCGAAGATTGTTTATTAGTGCTTTTTCTAATTGAAGATCCAAATTTAGGTTTCTCTTTGAATTGATTGTTTGTCCATTGGTTGAGGTTGTACCAGCTTAGGCATTCGTTAAGTGCGACGTCTTTTAGACTGTCTTTCGTTTCCGCGTTTATAATTTCATGTGGCGCGAGCCATGAGCTGCTGCTGTTTTTCGGTGCTCGCCCCAGAGACTTTGATAACAAAATCTTTAGCCGCTTTGCCTCTTAATACAGTGACGACGTGTCCATCTCTGCGGATGTGTACGTTATCCGCATTCTGCTGATAGCTAAACCCCAGAGAATGGTTAGGTGAATCGCTCATGCTTAACCTCTATTGACCGTAATATCGGAGACATAGCCATTACCAAGGTTTGTTAAAGCGCCTGAAATCATCTCAGCGGCATCTTTCGCATCAATAAAGTTTTCTGTGTCGAGCGCTTTCCCGCTGGTGGGCCAAAAATCGGTTGCCATTCCACCAGGGTAGACAGCGATGAGTTTCATTGGCTTACCTTTTAGCTCTAAACGCACTGATTCGACGAAGCCTTTGACTGCCCATTTAACGGCGCAATACGTTGACTCTTGCGCTTTTGGTTGCTGTGCAGCCGTCGACATGATGATAACCAGATTAACCGGTTTATCTTGGTAACGCTTGACGGATTCTCTCACTACATTGATAGCAGAGGTGAGGTTGTTCTGAATCAACTGCTCAATGGCTTCTGGTTGTTGAGCTTGCAGCAAACCAAAGTAGCCACTGCCAGCACAATGGATAATGGTTGTCGGAGTTTCGTCGACTTGATCGAAAAGGGAAGAGACATCGGCGGCATTAGCGAGGTCACAGGTTTGATGTTTTGTGTCGGCCTTAATGTTTTGGAGAACATTTGCGAGTTTCTGTTCGCTGCGTCCTGTTAGGAACAAATCTAAACCTTGTGCGTCATACACTCTGGCTAATTCTGCACCAAGACCACTGCTTGCGCCGGTGATTACTATCATATTATTCTCCGAACCAAATTCTTTAACGGCTTTAGGGTAGCGCTCGATGATATACTCTCTGTGTCGTGATGCCTGTGAGCAAAGCCTCTATCTCGGCATCTGATAATGTGGTGATGTCACCGCATTCGTTAGCCAGTTAACTCTTATCTAGGAATCTATTCGATGTCTTTTTCTTCCTTATCTCTGATCCCAGAGCTTGTTCAAGCGCTCCCGCAGGAGATTGCCAAACCGACCGATATCCAGGCTTTGGTGATTCCGCATTTATTGGAAGAGAAAGACGTATTAGCGCAGGCCAATACTGGCAGTGGTAAAACACTCGCTTACGTATTGCCACTGTTGCAGTGCCTGTTGCCAGATCCTACGCAACAAGCTCTAATCTTAGTGCCAACTCGCGAGTTGGCATTCCAAGTCAATGATTCGGTCAGTAAGATCACTCAGCCGCTTGGTTTGAGCTCTGTGGTATTGTGCGGTGGCGTTGATAAAGCGCAGCAGCAAGCTGAATTGGCGCTTCGCCCTAATGTACTGATTGCGACGACAGGGCGACTCATGGATCTGCTGAGCTGTGAAGAGTTTTCTCTCAAGCACATTAAGACGTTAGTCTTGGATGAGGCGGACCGTTTATTGGATATGGGCTTTTGGCCAGATGTACAAGCGATTGCGGAAAAGCTACCCGTGCGAAGACAAACAGCGATGTTCTCTGCCACGTTCTCTGATGCATTAAAACAAAAAGCGAATGCTTTGATGAATACGCCTGTCGCGTTAACGGCTCACCAAGAAAACAGCACCAATAAAGATATTGCGGAGACGCTCTATTTGGTCAATAAAGGCAGTAAAGCGAAAGCGCTAATCGAGTTGATTAAACAAAGCTGCTGGTCTCAAGCATTGGTATTTATTGGTGCAAAAGAGAATGCCGATAGCTTGGCGAAAAAGCTCAATAAAGCCGCAATTGCGACCAGTGCTTTGCATGGCAATAAGAGCCAATCTGAGCGTGAAGAGACGCTAGAGCAGTTCAAATCAGGTCAGACAAAAGTGCTGATTGCCACAGATTTACTCGCGCGTGGTATTCACATCGAACAACTTCCGGTTGTCATTAACTTTGAATTGCCAATGCACGCTGAAACCTATGTGCATCGAGTAGGGCGAACTGCGCGCGCTGGGGAGCAGGGTGTGGCGATATCGCTGGTTTGCCATGGAGAAACAGAGGCGCTGAATGCGATCCGTAACCTGACTCAGCGCGAGCTACCCGTTCAAGGCTTAGAAGGCTTTCCTGTGACCGATAAACCATCAACAGGCGAGAGCAAACGTGCTCCACGTGATAAAAAAGCCAACCGCCGAACCAATAACAAAAAAAGCGTTAAACAGTTCCAGAGTAAGGCGAAGCGCTCGGCTTCTCGCACAAAGAAATGAGCTTACAAGTTATCTGGCTTACCTTGATAGTTTAATTTTTCGTGTGTTGTTAACCCGTCACCCTAAATAGGTTAGCTGAGATAACTTATCTTAGAGTGATGGGTAAGTGTGGATGCGATCTGCAAACCTGTATTCGCTCTATTCACTGCCAAGGATACGGATTTGTCGGTTGCAACTGAGCGAGTGTTTGTTAATCCAATCGTGTAATAAATGTTTGCTCGTCATCCACAAAAGCCACAAAACCTCCGTGGTAGATAAACACCCGACCACGACCTTCTACTAGGCAAGCAAGTTGTGGGTTCAAATCTTCTTCGTTTTGCTTGCTTTGAAAGGTGCCGGTATCGGTGATTACGCCGTCGAGTATAGGTAGATACCCATAAGTGCGCTTGGCTTGATCAATTAGGCTCAATTCGCTGGCGGTAGAGAAGCAAGAAGGAATCGCTCCGGCATCTTCTATAAACATAGTTTTCAGTTCTTCAAATGCGGTAATCACTAGCCAGTCGATACCGTTAACATGGTGGATAAACATAAAGTTTCTCGATAATTCTGATGCGGAGATTCTATCACTATCAGCGGTAGAGCGTAGTAGAGATTTCGTTGCTAAAGACGGTCATTCTGTACCGTTTTCGGACATGTGTTTCCCCTATCGGATGTACCTTCGAATTGAGATAAGGCTTGGCAAACATGCATGCGCACTAATAAAGTGTGAGCTGTGCGTATGAATGAAGCGAAGATACTCGAATATTTAGCTGACAGAGATGAGATTACTAGAGAAACTCTTGGCCTAGCTATTTGTAAATACCATGATTCAGATACTATTTACGGTTTCCGCTTAAAGTTAATTGGTTAATCAAGGAGAGAGGAATGTCAGAGTGTGATCAGGTCATTCAGGCGTTGAAGAAGCAGTTGAAATCACAGGGTGTGAATTATCAGGATGTCGCAAAAGCACTGGATTTGAGTGAAGGTTCGGTGAAGCGTCTTTTTTCAAACGGTGGCAGCATGAGCCTTGAGCGTTTGTCTGCTGTGTGTAATCTGATTGATCTGGACATGGCGGCATTGTTTAAATTTGCCGAAGAAGAGAGTCAGAACCTTTCTTCATTGACCTGGGAGCAGGAAAAACAGTTAGTAGCGGATAAGGCGTTATTGCTCGTCGCTGTTTGTATCACTAATGGTTATCGTTTTGAGCAGATCTTAAGTCAATACAATCTCAGTGAGCCTCAATTGATTCAAAAACTGGCGCATCTTGATCGCATTAAAGTGATTGAGTTGATGCCTGCTAATCGAATCAAACTCAAGATCTCTTCCTCGTTTTCGTGGATTTCTGGAGGGCCAATTCAGCAGTTCTTCCAGCAACAAGTAATAAAAACCTTCTTCCACACACACTTCTCCAAAAATGACGAGAAATTAGTGATGTCGACCGGGCTGATGTCTATACCTACCAATTACAAGTTCCAACAGCGTATTCAGCGTTTAGTGAAAGAGTTTTATGAATCGTGCGATAGCGACAGCGAGTTATCAATGGAAGAGCGGCATGGTACCTCGATGGTGATCGCAATGCGTCGCTGGACCTTCCCGCTGTTTGATGAATTCGAAATAGGGGACGACACAACGAAAAGTCGCGTCGGATAATACCCGCAGTATTATTGTTTGCTACTTTGCTTGCAGAGCTTTGTAGTCCTTCAGCCTTCATGCAACCTACTGAGCAGCCGGAGAAAGACTCTCTGATGACAGAAGGTAAAGGAGGCAATAATGCTGAACCGACTGAAAATGAATTCACAAATCGCCATCTGGGGCGTTGTGCTTGTCACTATGCTTATCGCTACGTTTGCACCAAAGGCGCTAGCGGCCGGATTACTCAAACCTGTTAACAGCCAATATAAAGACCTTCAGATCGAATCCCACCATGTTGATGTTGCGATTCAGGACGGATACGCGACCACGTCGATTGAACAGACATTCTACAACCCTAATGACACAGAGTTGGAAGCTTTGTACTCGTTCCCTGTTCCTCAAAAAGCGGTTGTCGGCGAGTTTATCTATTGGATTAACGGCTCGCCGGTCATTGCAGAGGCGGTCTCCAAAGAAAAAGCGCGTAAGATTTACAACGATCAAAAAGCGCAAGGCAACGCCACAGCACTGACCGAAAAAGATCAATACAAAACGTTTGATATTCGGGTGTATCCAGTGCAGCCGCAACAGAGTGTGAAGGTGAAGCTGGTATACATGCAAGATGCCTTGTTAGACCATGGCATTGGACGTTATGTCTACCCGCTTGAAGAAGGCGGGGTGGATGAAGCCAAGAACAGTTTTTGGACTCGAAACGACAAAGTAGAACAGGATTTTTCTTTCAACGTGACATTACGTTCTGCTTATCCCGTTGATGATGTCAGGCTGCCAGCACACCCTGCGGCAATGATCACCCAGCAAGCGGATGGAGAACACACGACCTGGAAGGTAAACATCAGCAATCAAATCTCCAATACAGTGCAAGAGGGCGAGTCTGTGCAAACTGCTCATGCTTCTATGAGACTTGATCAGGACGTGGTTTTCTACTGGCGTTTGCAAGAAGGCTTACCGGGCCGTGTTGATATGGTGGCTTACCGTGACCCAGAATCATCTAAGCGCGGCACAGTGAAACTGACTTTTACACCAGGTGATGACCTGACTCGAGTAACACAAGGACGTGACTGGGTGTTTGTGTTGGACAAGTCTGGCTCTATGTCCGGTAAGTATTCGACGCTGGTGGAAGGTGTGCGCCAAGGCTTGGGCAAATTGCCTTCTGAAGACAGGTTCCGTGTCGTGATGTTCGACAGCTATACTTATGATTTAACAGGTGGTTTTGTTTCGGTTAACCCAACCAATGTCAGTAAAGCGTTGCAGTCAATTGAGCAAGTCGAGCCGAGCAATGGCACTGATCTCTACGAAGGCATGTCTGCCGCTATTCGCAAACTTGATGACGATCGCCCTACTGGTATTGTGCTAGTGACCGATGGCGTAGCCAACGTGGGAGTGACGGAAAAGCGCCGTTTCTTTGAGTTGATGGAAAATCATGATGTACGACTATTTACCTTCATCATGGGTAACAGCGCGAACACGCCGCTGCTAGTACCAATGACCAAATTATCGAATGGTGTGGCGATGTCGGTATCCAACGCTGATGACATTATCGGTCATCTTATGAGCATCACCAGCAAATTGACTCATCAGGCATACCGAAATATCCAGCTTGATATTGATGGCGTGAAAATTAAAGACCTGACGCCAGAGCAGATAAGCAGTTTGTATCGTGGTGAGCAACTGATCGTGTTTGGGCATTACTTCACAGGTGGAGAAGCAGATATCAAATTAACCATGGATATTGGTGGTGAATCTCGTGCATATCGCACCAAGGTAATGTTGCCAGATACCGCGACTGAGCATCCTGAACTTGAGAGAATGTGGGCGTTTTCAGCAATTCGAGATCTACAGGAGCAAATGGATTACCTGGAGCAAAAAGACAGCGACAAAGAGCAGGCGATTGAAGACATTGCATTGGAGTATGGACTGTTAACGGATTACACCTCTCTACTTGTGGTACAAGAAGATGTGTTCCAGCAACTGGGTATGGAGCGCAAGAACCAAGAGAGAGTACTGAAAGAACAACGCGTCCGCGAGATTAAACAGAACAAACCGGTGAAACCAACTCGCGCAGACAAGAATCAGCCTGCATTTACCCAGCCCTCCCCGACTTATTCTGGCGGTGGTAGTGGCGGCGGTGGTGGCAGTATGAACATTTTACTATTGCTGAGCATGATATTGCTCGGGGCTGGCCGAGTAGTCATGAGAAGAAGGCCGAACGAATAAAAGTACTCAATAACAGAAAGAGGCTGCGTGATGCCAGCCTCTTGCTTACAGGTCTTCGTGATTAAAACACATTACGAATTCGCAACTCTCAGGATGGTTCGTCACTGGAACCATCCGTCCCAAACGTATTTACTACAACCCTCCCTATTAGTTGGGTGTATTGAGATAACCCAAATAGGTTATATTTTCAATCTAATACGTTGATTCAATGGAATTTGGAATGGCTAAATGAACAAAACTGTTGCAGCCCTAGTTGGGTGTTTATTGTTGGCTGGATTTGTCCCTGAGGGTAACGCGAGAAACAAGGAAGATAAAATTGTGCTTTCAGAACAAGATCGCCAAGCCTTAGAGAGCGCATCAACCACCAAGGAGCAATTAACGTATCTGTATCAGAATTTTGAGCCTGTGCTAAATCGGGATGACACATTGAAAGGCGTTGATGCCGATGAAAATGGCATCAGAGATGATATCGATGAATTTATTAACGCATTGGTGATCCCAGAAAATGAGCGTGGCTTTTATCAGCAAAGTGCAAGGTATTTACAAACGGTATTTGACTACGACTACTCCGGGGGAACGGAAATAGATACGGAGATTGCACATGCACACGCAATGAAGTTTGAACCTGTCATTCACTGCATGGTGCAACTTAATCTAGTTTGGGATGATGCTAGTGACTCTCAGGACATGGTCTTTGCATTGACTTTAAATACAGAGTTAAGAAGCCAGCATTATGCATACTACAGCAAAGCATTGGATGGAACCGCTTTTGAAATAACAGAGCCTACAGGAGATGACTGTGAATAAAGGTATCTCGAACACTTTATCTATTACGTTTTTGTTCATCACCTCCGAGTTAACGTAATACTTAAAGATTCATCAAGCTACCTAATCAGAGTGCGTATAGCGAAGCCAGGCTAATCTCCTATACTGAAGCTTATGCTGATACCCGAACTTCAACCTCTCCAAGGTCAAGTACATAACAATCTCTACCAAACGTGGACGCCTCCACCGCCTTTGAGCCACTGGGTGCACTACTTTTGGCAACTAGATGTGCCGATGGGAGAGTACTTTTATAGAAGCGTGCCGGATAATTGCGTAGACCTGATTATTAGCCTGAATAACCTAGATGAGGCGATATTAGTGTCGCCATTTACCGAATCTATCATCTACCCAATTGTTGGGCCGACGCGCTATTTTGGTGTTCGGTTTCGACTGCTTGGCCAATATGCTCTATTTTCAGAGACGGTCGAGGAGTGGAGCCCAGTTGATCATCAATTGCCGATAAGAGAGTTGCTCTCACCTTTGTTCATTGAGCAGCTACAGGAATCGCTCTCTAACCATGAAGGGTTTCAACAAAACTGTGTGCGCTTAGCGCGAGTCATGTTGGATCATATCGACAGGCCAGTGATTGACCCTAGGGTGCTAAAGTTTGTTCGCTACTGCTATCAATCTCCTCGTCATTTTTCCTTAAAAGAATTAGCCGCCGATCAATTTGGGATTACCGACAGGCAGCTTAGGCGTCTGACGCAACAATATTTAGGGGTAAGCCCGAAAGCGTTTTTTCAGGTTGCGCGCTTTCAACATGTATTAAGAGCGTGGCAAGTCGAGCAAGACAAAATGGCGTGGGCGGATTGGTATTTTGATCAGTCCCATTTTTCTCGCGAATTTAGCCGCTTAGCAGGAATTTCACCGAACAAGTTTTCCGTTATGTCCGTTTTGTACAATAGAACATCTTCGCAATCGCGCATCATTCTCCCTAGCGATAACGTGTAACTCAGCATTGTCAGCAAGGAGAATACTATGATCGAGTTTAACGCGATGTTCCCTGTCATGGTGACGGAAAATCTAGCCCAAGTGAAAGCCTTCTATGAGACGTTTTTTGGCTTTGAGTCGGTATACTATCAGGAAGGCTTCTATTTGCATTTGGTCTCAATGGAAAGTGGTGTCCAACTGGGGTTCTTAGTTCCCAACCACCCCTTTCAACCAGAGTTTTTGCATCGAATTATGGACCCGAATGGCTATGTGATCAGCTTAGAGGTCAAAGATGCCGCGAAAGCCTATACACAGGCGCAAGAGTTTAATATGACTATCTCTATGCCTTTAAAAGAAGAGGCGTGGGGGCAGATTCATTTTATGGTTGAAGACCCGTCAGGTATCAACATTGATATTGTTCAGCACCAAGCGGTGGCGGAGTAGATTGGAACCTTAATAGGTAGGTGATGGAAGCTCACCAGGCTGCGAGTCTCCATCACTACGCTCTT
>CEUP01021969.1_pt1 | contig 15744 bp, 17 predicted proteins | sample 531371 | NCBI WGS metagenome assembly CEUP01 (sample SAMEA2622738, study PRJEB7988) | marine metagenome | biome: marine biome (ENVO:00000447); feature: marine epipelagic mixed layer (ENVO:xxxxxxxxx); material: "saline water (ENVO:00002010), including plankton (ENVO:xxxxxxxx)" | depth 150 m
TCCTCATCTTTAGAACCGCTGGCTTACCCATCCATCTACCTGCTGTTACAGTAGCTTCTGCACCCTCATGAAGCAGTTCGATGGGTTCCCACATGGAGATTGCCGCTCCCGCCATGCACCTGCGACATTAGATGACTTCAAAGCGGTTGCACACAACGAGACTAATGTATGGCAATTGAATTGCCGCCGCCTCCCCTTCAGCGCGGCAGACTGAACCATTCAAAATATTCTGAATTCGAGATTGAAAAGGAGGCAAAGAGGCTCAAAGATGCCATCAAGCAACCGTTCAGATGGAGTTTCGAGACTTGCATGTCGATTGCACCTCTGACACTTGAGATTAACCAACTCAAGCAGGAGAAGGACGTGTTTCTCATCGCTCACTCTTATCAGACTCCTGACATCACTTACGGAGTCGCTGACTCTGTAGCGGACAGTTATGCTCTCTCTAAGGAAGCAAGGGATGCCCCTCAGAAGACTATACTGTTCTCGAGTGTCAGATTCATGGCCGAGACGGCCAAGATTGTGAGCCCTTACAAGACCGTACTCCACCCCTCTCCTGAGGCAGGGTGCTCACTGAGTGATGCAATTACCGCACAAGATGTCAGAGACATCAGAGCGAAGTATCCTGAATTGCCAGTAGTGTGCTACATCAATACCAGCGCCGAGGTCAAGGCCGAATGCGATGTTTGTGTCACTAGCAGCAACTACCTGAAAATCTGTGAGAGGCTACCCGGGGACGGGCTTATCTTCGTGCCGGACAGATTCATGGGCAAGCATCTACAGAACCATCTGGCCGGCAAGAAGGATGTGATTATCTTCGACGGTGAGTGCGAGGTCCATGCCGCTTTCACCGGAGAAAAAATCCGCACTTGGAGAAGGCGAGCTAGAGATGTGGGCATGGACCTACAGGTCCTCAGTCATCCCGAATGTGATACTGATGTATTGGAGGAGAGTGACTTCGTCGGCAGTAGCGAGGTGCTGATGGAAGAGGCACTCAGGCTGGCTTCTATTGGTAAGAAGGATCTGATGATGATTACCGAATGCGGCACAACCGACAGAGTTCTTGCTGAGTCGAAGCAGGATCTCAATATCGTCGGGGCATGTGTGATGTGCCGACATATGAAAGCGACTCAGTTAGAGGATATACTACAGGCACTACGTGATCCAAGGCCAGACCAAATTATAGATTTGGAACTGTCAGTGATTGAAAGAGCAAGCAACTGTCTCGATGAGATGTTCCGTCTCGCTGAGTGACTCATCTCTCCGATGCGGCTTGGTAAGCCCACAGGAAAAGCAGCGGAATCAGCATGACTATCGCTGACTGCAGAATTACCGAGGAATAAGGCTGAAAAGTCTCCCCCGAGTAAACTTTCAGTACAGATTCACCATCGCTTCCCACCTCTATCCAAGCCACTTCTTCAAGCAGCACTTGAGGCCCCATCTGATTGACTTCGTCGTCGTGCGTAATGGCCAATGTGGAGTTGCTTTCTATTTCATGCAAGTAGACATCATTGGTACCAACAATGTTGTCTGAAGGGTCCCAGAAAGCGATCTGGAGGAAAGCGACTCTACCATCGCCAACACTTGGGGAAGAAGATTGCCATAGCGGATCAGACAACATCCTTTGGTCACCAGTTAGAAGATCCACTAGGACTGTTCGGTTTACTGGACCCACATCAACTACGGCAACCATCCATGATGATGACATATCAATATCAATCACGGTGGCGTTAGAATAATTCACTGGAATTCCAGATATCTGCTCTAGATACTCGTCCTCGGCTTCAGTGGCAGTGACATTCAACTCAATCCCAATCTCTATTCCTCCAGTAATCGAGGTGAGATTGACCGTAGGGGATGAATGGGATGAATCGACCCACGCTACTAGAGAACCCGAAGCCTCTACTATGGAGTAGGTGCCGTTTTGTTGACCTAGAACTGAATCACTATTGTCAACATCGACGAATTGTAGCGAGGACTCGCCTATGATGACTAGGACAGCTAATCCCGAGTCCTCGGCAATTGCGACATCCAAGATAGAACCTACATCATCCAGTGAAAGAGAAGATACGGACTGTCCGGCTTGATTCTCCAAGTCGTAAAACTCCAGATTCTGCGAGTCATGCAGTACCATATATTGGCCAGAGACTACTACAGAGGGTGCATTAGGCCATCCACCACTGACAATCTCAACCCCCTCCTGTGAAGTAACATTCCACTGAGTGATTTTGATTTCCGAACTAATAGGGTCCTCTTCTACTGAAACTAACCATCCCTCAGACCCGGCAGCAGCCGTCGGCCACTCGACTCCATCAAGAGGGAAGTCCTGGTGTGTGGCATCCCACAGCAGCACACCTCCTGTAGACATCACAACTGCTGCAATCATGATGCTGGTTTGCCTTCTGCTAGGTTCGCTAAGTGGTCTGAGGTAATCCTTGACTCCAGCAGAAACCTGGCTTGCCCACTTTCTAGGATTAGAAATCGCTCTTGCCAGTCTACGGCCGAACAAGCGCTCGTCGGCGACCTTCCAAATCGGCTCGCTGGTTCTAGAAGTGATTTCGACTGCGATAATAGCGACTACCATTCCTCCAATTATGTCCACTACCCAATGAATTCCCAGATACACTATGCTGAGAGCGGTCAGCAAGATGAAAACCATCAGGAAGTTTCGGTATCTGTGCCACCTACCGTCGTCGTCCCAGCGTTGCATAGTAAGCCAAATGGCGAATGGCAAGCCGATATGCAGGCTGGGCATTCCATTGGTGAACGGATCTATTCTGGTGAACCAGTTGTTGATTTCGGGAGTAAGATCGTAGGCTATTGTCTGCATCTGAGGGATATGATTCCCAGTTACTCCTACGTTGAAGAAAAGATAGAATGGAATCGCTAGGACGTATACCCAGAACATCGACAATGAAACTCTGTCTGCCATATGCCTGTCATCGAAATATATTGGATACAGGAATGATGCGAAGGTGGCCGCCATGAATCCCATGACATAGAAGTGAGTGAGAGCTTCATCAAGCAGTGAATTTCTCATTGCTTGTTGGACCCAAAGTACAATGTCGCCCTCAATCGCGTATACGTATGGAGTCATGTCCAGTTGGGTGTTGGCCATTAGCGCGCGGTCCATTCCATCCAGGATATCCTTCCAGAGATAGACAGAGAATACCACTATCATGTGTGCCCAGTAACGCCTGAACATGTCGATGAATCCGTCAGCGCTGAGCCTAGCATAGCTAGGCTTGAACAATGGCATCATAGCTATGCTTAGCATGATTGCCCCGGTAATCCAGGTGATGTAGATGCCAGTTCCCGCTGCCATTCTCAGTACCTCTTGGGCAGCGAATATACCATCAAATCGACCCCTCTTCGGAGGTTGAGAGTCAAGTAATCCTCACAGATGTACTGGAGCCCTGACGCAGGGTTTCCAAGACATTTTCGACTATACTGTCGAATGCTACAGCCGTATCCCCCTCGGGCTCAGCAACGATTCTGTGGACACCATCATCGCCACCTCGCACGATTCCTGGGTCGAAGGGAAGGGATCCGAGGAAAGGAACTCCTAGATCCTCTGCCGCATGCGCCCCACCTCCAGACTTGAAAACATCAAGAGTCATTGACCAAGCCCCATCATCATCTGATATAGCGGATATTGGAATGCCCCCCGGGCCCATGACTGTGACTTCATCTCCCGGGCTGGCCGTACCTCTGATGGTATATCCACTCATGTTCTCGACTACACCCAGAACTGGCACAGACAGAGTCTTGGCAAAACTAATCGATTTACGACTATCTAGAAGTGCGACTTCTTGAGGAGTCGTCACAATCACTACACCGTCTATTCCGGGAAGATTTTGACTGACTGTGAGAGGCTCGTCGCTGGTTCCCGGAGGGAAGTCAATAATCAGAGCATCTAACTCTCCCCAAGCGACATCACCTATGAACTGCTGAATCGCTCCAAGTTTAATCGGGCCGCGCCAAATTACCGGCTTGTCAGGGTCCTCAAGCAGGAAAGCCATTGAGATTACCTTGAGCCCGTGCGGACCGATAGCAGGGTGAATCTCACCCTCCTCGACATTCAGGTCAGATGCCTCGATTCCTAGCATCTTAGGAATATTAGGCCCTGTGATGTCTATGTCCATCAGGCCAACACTCATGCCTTTGCGAGCTAGTGATAGGGCAAGACCTGTAGCCACTGTGGACTTACCCACACCGCCTTTACCGGAGAGAACCATGATCTTGTGCTTGATGCCCTCATCCATCTTGGTCATACGTAGTTTTCTCTGCATCTGCTGATACGCCTGCTCCATCTGGGCTCGCTGTTCGGGAGAAGCATCAGGATCGACTGGCGCATCCCCCTGCCCGCCCGGATGGTGGCTAATCGGAGAATCCGCCATGGCGCTACGTCACGAGGGGGATACTTCAATTCTGTTCAGCGAGACTTTACTCCGCAAATGTAGAATATTGTGGATTGATTCATTAGTAACTGAACTCAGGGAGTTACGATGCGGATACTATTCGTATGTGTAGGGAACACATGCCGCAGCCAGATGGCTCAAGCCGCTGCCAGGCACATTGGGCATGAGGCTGAGTCAGCCGGGACCCATCCAGGGGGGGCTATTGCAGCGAATGCAATCAAGGTCACATCCGATTTGGGAATAGGGATGGAGAGACAGTACCCCAAATCGGTTGATGAGATAGATGCAACTGGATTCGACCGAATTATCAGCATGGGTTGCGGTGTAGAGTGCCCCGCTCTTCCAATTGACGAGGATTGGGGGTTGGATGACCCTGTAGGTAGAGGAGAGGAAATCTACCGTGCGACTTTGAATGACATACTGGGGCGTATCGAGTCGCTCGAAGACTAAACCGACGCTTAGAAAAGCGATTCTTGTTTCCCAGATTCCACACGAGTGTAGTGTAGTGGTTATCACCGGGCGTTGCCAACGCCTGAACCCGGGTTCAAATCCCGGCACTCGTACCATCTTTCAACTGCTAAATTGCTTACGAACAAACCAATTCGGATAACTCTACAATCAACCACATGACCGAGAAATCAAGCGGGCATGGTCTAGTGGTTATGACAGCAGGTTCCCAACCTGCTAACCCGGGTTCAACTCCCGGTGTCCGCACCGTCTTGTGATTCTGCCTTTCTGAGTCTAATTACTCCCACAATTAGAGAGAGGATACATGTCAGAGCGGCCACATTAGCGAAGATTATCGAAATCGATCCAATCAGGATTCCATAAATTAACCACAATACAAGAGCAGTAGAAACCAACCAGAAGGTCGGCAGGGAAATTCCCTCATGCAACTTCTCGACCCAAACCTCTCTTAATTGAGGGACCCAAGCCAAAACGCCGAGTGTTCCAGCGATTATACCAATCGTCTCAATCAGTAAGGTCTGCATGGGAACCTCAAAGGTCTTCTCGTTCCGATTTACCGTCTTCCGACCAGTCGTAGATTCCCTTACTTGTCTTCTTGCCAAGTTCTCCCGCCTCGACCAATCGGTCCAGCATCGGATGAGGAAGGTACCGCTCGTCATCGAAGGCCTCTGCCAAGTTGTTCAGGATGTCGCGTCGTACATCTAGCCCGACTAGGTCGCTGAGCTCGAGCGGCCCCATCGGGTGCTTGTAGCCTAGACGCATAGCCGTGTCGATGTCACTGGCTGTAGCGACTCCGTCGGCGAGCATTCGTACCGCCTCGTTGCCGAGAACTACTCCGAGTCGGCTGGTAGCGAAGCCCGGTACATCCCGAACAAGAATCGTCTCCTTACCCATAGCAGAACCGATTGATTGCGCAGCTACAATAGTCGCATTAGAACATGAATCATGTCGAACTATCTCAAGCAAACCCATCAGCGGTACCGGATTGAAGAAATGCATCCCGATGACTCTCTCTGGACATCCTGTCGCGCTAGCAATCTCGCCAATTTGCAGACCTGAGGTATTGGTCGCAAGCACAGCATGAGTCGGTGCCATCTCCTCAAGTTGGCGGAAAATTCCCTGCTTGAGATCCATGACCTCTGGAACAGCCTCGATAACGAGGTCAGCACCAGAGACTGCTTCGACCAAATCCTCGTAAGAACTCAGATTTGCCGACCATTCGGACTTCTGCTGTTCTGTCGTCTTACCACGTGCAATCCCCTTGTCCCAGAATCCATGAATCGAATCCATACCATTCTGAAGGCCCTCAGGAAAGGCATCATAGAGTCGGGTTTCCCAACCGGTTTGAGCGCAGACCTGTGCAATACCGGCTCCCATGGTCCCGGCGCCGATGACGGCGACGGTCCGGACATCCATTGAATCACTCCCGACCGTAGGCTGCCAACGCTGCTTGGAACAGTCGCTGTCGGGGCACATCGTGCTCTAAGAAGCAGGTGAACGGAGCGACGTCCTTGAGCAGCTCGATTGCAGTGACATAGGCTCCGTAAACGAATGGTTCAGCAGTTTCGGTGCTGGGAATCTCTATTCCCAATTTGCTCAATCCTCTACGAGTGTCTTCGTCCCAAATGGCGTAGGTGTGTCCAGTGAAATGGAGGTAGGCAGAAAGCCGGCGCATATCCGACTTCGCCGTCTCAGTAAAACTCTCTATCAGTAGTGTGTCAGGATACCTAATTGCATATAGTGCCAGCATGACTTCCCTTTGAGTCTCCTCTCGCCAATCGCGCTCAGGCAACCCCATCCAAGAGTCAATCATGTCCAGCATCCCAGGAGTGTAGGGTCTGCGAATTCGATATAGCAACTCCTCGTAGCCATCTGCATCCTGCTCGTCCGAGTGATGATGGTCATGGAAGTATTCGGTCAGTTTTTCGAAGAAAGGAGCGCAAAGCTCCTTGTCGAACATAGTCAGAGCGACATGCTGCATGTACAAACCCCCTCAGATTCAGTTACCCTTCCACTCGCGGTACTGAATCCACTCTTCCTTCATGTACTCGTTAACCAACTTGTACTCATCTTCGTCACTCGGTAGGGCTGCCGAGAGATACTCCTCCCAAGCGACATCATCGCCCTCAAACTTCTCGCCGTGGACGGTGTATCGCTTGCCGGCGTACTTACCAATACCGCGCTTGAACTTGTCAGACGGAATGTAGAGCTCAGGCTCACCTTCCTTTCTTGCCTTGCTGATTCTGCGCATCTCGTCTCTCAACTCTTGGAAATACAAATCCCTACTGGCTTCGTTCAGGTGCTCTCTGTCTGCTGCCTCAGCTGCTTCCCTCTCGTCGTATCGGCCCTTGACTCCGTACACATATGCCCACTGGGCACTGGACGAGTCATCGGTTCCGAACAGATCGAGACCGGTGCTCACCCACTTGTTGACGTATTTCTGAATCAAAGCACAGGGAATGACTCCCTGCTTGACGATTCTTCGAAGGCCATTGGCACCAGTCCCGAGATGGAAAGACTCCTCCTTCAGCATGGGACCCATAGACGCTGCTAGGGGCTTGAATGAGGAAGTGCTCAGCATCTTCAGTTGGTACTTGCCATCGCGGTCGATGAAGTGAGTGAACATGAAGAAATCAAGCCAGTGATCGATTGGTTCGTTGAACGAGCCTAGAATACGAGTCCCATCCTGTGCATTCCTCTCGAGTAGCTTAGCGGCCTCACGGATCCCCTGCTCACCGAAGAAGGTGCATAGGAGGTAGGCCATCTGCCAGCCGTGGCGCTGCTCCTCGCACATGATTCTCAGAGCCGACTTACGGTCGTACTCGGTTGGAGCCGATGCCAGCAGGTGATTCTGCTGTTCGACAGATGCGAATTCGGTGTCACCCTGAACACTAATCATGTTCACAATGGCATCCCTGATGGTCTGCTGAGGAATCTGCATTCTCCTATCCCACTTCGGTCTCCCTTCGAAATCTCCGAACTCTATCTTGTTTCCAGCGGTATCCCAGTCGAACTTGATGTCGAACCTGTAGTCGCCCAGCCAAGAAGGGTCGAAACCGATTCTCGTTTGCCAGTCGTTAAACTCGTCAATCCACACCTCAAAGTTCTGCGTGTAGTCTGCTACTATCTCTGCGTCTGCCATCGTCTGCGGGCAGAGATAACAGGTATATCAAACGCTGTATATGAAAACGCACTCTAAAGAGTGCGAATCTCAATTTCCATCGAATTCTGGGACTTCCCTGTTCACATATGCTGCAATGCCTTTCTTGGCATCCTCGCTTTGGAATAAATCTGACTGCAACTCCCTCTCGAGAGCCAGATGATACTCAAGTGGAATCTCCATTCCACTTTGCACACTTCGCTTGATGTTCCCGATTGCCTTGCTGGCGGCATAGGGAAGGGTGAACTGGCCTGCATAGTCTAGAACATCTTGACGAAACTCATCTAGGCTGCCAGCCCAGACGTCGTGAACCAGGGCCATCTCCTTTGCCTCCTCGTAGGAAAATTTGCGTCCTGTGACCATGATCTCCATGGCCTTCGCCTTACCGACTAGGCGGGATAGCCTAGCTGTTCCACCGGTCCCTGCAAGAACTCCCAGCGAGACTTCGGGAAGGCCGACTTGGCCCGAGTCCTTGCGGCCGATACGGATGTCGGCTGACATTGCTATCTCCAACCCGCCGCCAACTGCGTGACCGTTCAGAGCAGCGATTACCAGCTTGGGAGTCTGCTCGAGCCTGCTGAGAGTCTCATTGGCGTGAAGGCAGAAGAAGTATTTGAATCCGGGGCTGACCGAGTCCAGCATGCTGATACTGGCTCCTGCCGAGAAGAATTTCTCGCCGTTTCCTGTCAGCAAAATCACAGTGACATCATCGTCGAACCGGGCCTTGAGCACGGCTTCGTCGATGTCCCTCATCATCGCATGAGTGTAGGTGTTGACAGACGTCTTACCATCGGTGAGAGGCTCGCCGGCAGAATCCGAGCACAGTTCTATGACGGCGATTCCATTGTCCGTCACTCCGTAGTTCACAAGGTTGTTCGGCATTGGCTGCATTTCCGGCCAAGTTGTCATGTCCGGGCCACTCAGGGACGCCATATCAATCAAACGGCGTCAGATGACGCCTTTCAGGCGTCGCTCTCACCGAATGAGACCGCCCCTCCTCCTTTCCGAATCGACTCCCACTGTGCAGCAATCTCCTCGGCTCGCGGACTTGGTTCCCATGAGTCACGGGCAAATGAATTCCTGAAAGGCATCCTCCGGACCATCCTGCCGTCTTTCAGTCGCTTACGCCGCAGCATGCCGAATCTGACTAGGGGCCACAGCATCAGCCGCAGCGGCCCCGGAGAGTACAACCAGCGCATGAAGGCGATACCATCTCCTTTCCTGCGCTGATCACGCATCCAGTGGTTCGCGACTAACTTGAATCCCCTGTCTCCGACTCTATTCATCAGGAAGCGGTTGATTGCACTGGCTCGGACGAGAGGGACTAATCGCTTGCGAACTTCGGTTTCATAGTCACACTCTCCGAGCACCGCCTTGGCTGCGAGAACTCCGCTGGTGACGGCGTATCGCATTCCAAAGCCCCACATGAAGTCCTGCAGACCTCCGGCCTCACCTACATAGTAGCGGCCCTCGTGGACGTACTTGTCAGGGAGAGAGAAGTCGCCTTTGCCACCGACTCTCTTGATTGGTCTCCGATTCAGGTCGTAGTGCTGCTCATACCACGCTATCGTTTCATTTAGGTATCGCGAGGTGCGCTTCTGCTTACGCCACAGACAGGTGCAGATTAGGCCGACACCATCGATTATGATTAGGTAGGAGTAGGCTCCAGGGGCGAGTTTGTCGTTGAGTTGGAAGGAGACATGATTGGGATGGTCGGTGTGGAATATCTCTCCGAAAGCTACCGCACTGGACTCCTTGGGCCCGGCCGCGACGATATGACAGTCCTCAGGAGCCCTTCGTGTTCCGTAGTGAATGCTCACCCCCGCCTCTGTAGCCATGCGCTTGAAGCCCTGATCGATGCAATGCGAATCGGTACCACGCTCAACCACCCTGAAGGCAACACCGTCTGTAGTAGGGTTGGTTATCTCATCGTCGGGGTGAATCAGGTCAATGATACCAAAATCATCAGACTTGAACTCATTAGGATCCATTCCCCACTCCCGCATCTCGTCGAAGAAGTCCGACTTGCTACTGGTCCAGTTCTCGATACCTTGGAAGTCCCCATCAAAGCGAGCCCCGCTGTCACTCCTGATTTCGTGGACATGGACCTCCTTACCTGCGTTGGCAAGATATGTCGCAGCAGCGAGACCTGACAGTCCTGCACCGAGAATGTGGACAGCCCCGTCACTCATACTGTCGCGAGTATTCACCCCTGCTTGAACGGTTGGGTCTTGCGTGGCGTTCAAGCGCAGCACCCGTATGGGAAACCATGTCTCGCGTGCGGATAGTGGTCGAGCCCGAACAACTCGACCCGGATGGTCTGAGGCGCGAACTAGAGGCGGAAGGTTGTGGAAGCGTGGTCAGTTTCGTTGGCCTGACTCGTGGAGATGATGACGGAATAACAGTCAAGAGACTTGAGTTCGATGCTTGGGAGGAGAGACTCCCGGGCGTCTTGAATCAATTAGCCGAGCAGGCTATCGGTCAGTTCGGGGTCAGCTCAGTAGTACTGGGACACCGTATAGGATCAGTCGAACCGGGTGAGCCGATAGTGTGCATCCATGTTGCCTCTGCCCACAGGGCCGAGGGATTCAAGGCGTGCAGTTGGCTGATTGACGAGCTCAAGAGCCAAGCTCCTTTGTGGAAGAAGGAAGTACGGGCAGACGGAGAAATCTGGAAGGCCGGACTTGGGTAATCAGATCGCACCGATACCACTCACGGCGCCTGGCACGTTAGATGCAATCCCCTCTACCATCATCCAGCCGTGCCCCTTGATGCCATCTCCGACTAACCTGATTCCATCAACGCCAATGTCTGAAGGCAACTCCGCCCCTTGAGGGGCGCGGTTGCAAGGCCAGTTCCTGTGGTACGAGTGTACGCAAATCTCCTCTGCGTGATCAGAAAGCCATGGAATCGATTCGTAAAGATCCTCTCTGCCCTTGCTAATCTCCGACTTCACGGTAGGATCAGGAACATACTGGTGAGTAATCATCAGATGTTTGCCTTCGGGAGCAAGACTCGGGTCAGAGAAGGTCGGAATTACGTAACCTCCAACGCGAGATAGTCCCGGAAGCATGGTCACACCACTGCCACGATGGGGTATCTCATCATCTAGAGCGAAGGCGAACCCGATTCCACCGACGGCCTGTGTGTCGCGCACTTGCTCCCTGATTCCATCTGCAACCTCAAAGTCTCCAGAGAGTGTATTCAGCAGGTTGGGGTGGCCACCATTGTGAATTATCGAATCAGCACCCACCCAGACGCCCTCGTCACGCCCTCGACGCCGCACCCCGATGCAGAACCTGTTGCCCTTGGTAGACTCCTCTGCATCTCCGGGTAGAATCTCGGTGATTTCGTGAGAGAGCTTGACCCGTACTCCATTCTTGCGTAAATCCGCCCTGAGCCCGTCGACCACTCCCTTGCATCCTCCCTTGGGAACATGAGGCCTATCGCTCCAGAACGAGTTCTGCAGCATCCTCACTACAGTCGATGCAGGCATCTGGTCGAAACGCAGACTGATTGCGAAATTAGAGAACGCGTCTAGAAAGTCGATGAACTCATCAGAGAAACGCCTCGAAAGCCAGGTCCTGCCATCCTCGGTCTCGTTGCCCCAGGGTCGCTTGGCACCCTTCATTAGTAGGCCGGGAAGGTTCAATGTGTCCTTGGCCGAGAACCACGGAAGTATACCGTAAACTGAGTTGGCTCGATACAATCTACCATCCCTAATTTGACAGGCGAACTTAGTCGTCGGCAAAAATTCGACTCCGTAACGACCCAGATCAAGTCCTCCTTTGTTCTGTTTTCCAAGAATCAAATCTGCGAACGGCCCCTTATTCCCATGTGGAATCATGTGGACTGCACCAGTGGGAATCTGGTAGCCGTCGTGATCATGCTGAGTGAACCTACCACCAGCGAAGGACATTCTCTCATAGACGGAAATATCCATTTTTCCAGACTGGGCCATCAGCGCAGCGGAGGTAAGGCCTCCTATTCCTGCACCGATTACAACTACCTTGGGTTTGTCAGCCATCGACTCACCTCAGGAGTATACCAATGCCCCCGTTGGGCACCATAGCAAGCACCTCAAGCAATCAGTGCAGTTGTCTAGAATTACCTCACATAATCCCTCGACCACTAACGCATCATCCTTGCATGCCATTAGGCAGTATGAGCACCCTACGCACAGATCATCAATCACGCCGAGTTCCATCGCATCGGTAATAGGCCTGTCATGGCTAATCCCGGATGCAAGAACCGGCACCGGGCCCGGTGTAGCCCTGTCACGGAACGCCTCTGCCATGAATCCACATTGTGGAGTACTATTTCAGATATTATCTATGAAATCGAGTAGACCCCCGTAACTCCTCGTTGGATTATAAGTGAAGAACCTCCACACACAAATAGATGGAGGATGAAGTCTGGACCGGGATGGTCGACATAGGCTCCAAGCCTATTGTCGCGCGCGAGGCCGTGGCAACTGGACTTTTGGTGATTTCAGAGGCTGCTATAGATGTAGTAGCCAACGGACGCTCACCTAAAGGGGATGTCAAAGAAGCATCTACCATCGCAGCAATTCAGGCTGTCAAGGAGACTCCACGAACTCTGCCCCACTGTCATCCAATTCCTATTGAAGGATGCGATGTAGACTGGAAGATTGAGGACTCTGGACTGCGATGCACCGTCTCCGTCAGGACTCACTGGACCACCGGAGTAGAGATGGAGGCCCTTTGCGGTGTCAGCGCCGGTCTGCTATGTGCGTGGGACATGCTCAAACCCATTGAGAAGGACTCTGATGGTCAATACCCCAACTCTCAGATTGAGGGAATCCGGGTGCTTAGAAAGAACAAGTCTGACCCGCATCATTGAATGCCTAGACCTGCTCCGGTCTTCATGGCTACAAGGGACCTGGCTGACCACTTAGTCCAAGCCACAGAGGCCGCGGCTGTCGCAGCCTCGAAATGGAGAGGGCTAGGAGACGGAAAGGCTGCTGATGGAGCGGCCGTGGAGGCTATGCGGGCTGTTTTCGATAACGTCCCTTTTGACGGCAGAGTCGCGATAGGCGAAGGGGAGCGTGATGATGCACCGATGCTGTGGATTGGAGAGCCGCTGGGATCGATGCAAGGACAGCCCGGAGCACCTAGCATAGACATCGCAGTAGATCCTCTTGAGTGCACCAATCATGTTGCTCTGGACAAGCCCAATGCTATGGCTGTACTAGCTGCTGCTCCTAGGGGAACCCTGCTACACGCTCCCGACTGCTACATGGACAAGATTGCGGGGCCAGCCGATATGTCAGGACACATCAGCCTCGAGGCAGACGTGGCCTACAATGTCGAGGCTGCATGCAATGTACTCGACAAGCACAGCTCTCTGCTCAAAGTCGTTGTAATGGACAGACCGAGACATGAGGAATTGATTCGTGACTTGAAGAAGCACGACGTCGATATCGTGCTGATTGGAGACGGCGATATCGCTGCAGCTCTCAACGCCGCTGATCCGAACTCAGAGATTGACATGCTGATGGGAATCGGGGCCGCTCCTGAGGGAGTCATCACAGCAACTGCGCTACGTGGGTTAAAGGCACCATTCGAAGGTCGATTGATTTTCAAGAATGATGGCCATAGGGACAGGGCGGAGGAAATGATTGACGATGATGTCGACAGACTTTGGGGCCGAGACGAGCTATGCTCTTCTGATGACTCCATTTTCATTGGAACCGGAGTATGCCCCGGCCGAACTAGAGGAGTGGAGGAGACAGAGGACGGAAGGCACTCGGTTCACTCAGAAGTGATTGACGTCAGTTCTGGCGAGCATTACTTTTTATCCTCCGTGCGATGACTTCTTCTCTTGCAACCTTCACGAATCCACGAGGCTATTGCATGGATGAAGGATTACTCGAGCAAACCGCGAATGAGTTAGTGGCTCCCGGAAAGGGAATTCTAGCCGCAGATGAGAGCAATGGAACAATGTCAAACAGACTTGAAGCCGTAGGTGTTGACCCATCTCCAGAAGCCCGTCGTGCCTACCGCTCAAACATCTTCGCAACCTCAAATTACAACTCGGCGATTAGTGGTGTGATTCTCTTTGACGAAACTATTCGCCAAACTATGGATGATGGCACCCCCATTCCCGAGTATCTTGCAAGCCGCGGCGTCCATCCTGGAATCAAGGTAGACACAGGAGCGAAGGAGTTAGCTCACCACTCCGGTGAGAAAGTCACCGAAGGATTGGATGGACTGAGGGAGAGGTGCATGGAGTACTTCGCCATGGGTGCTCGCTTCGCAAAATGGAGAGCCGTAATTCGAATCGGCGAGGGCATTCCGAGCGATGCAAATATTTCTACCAATGCCCATGCACTCGCTCGATACGCAGCGATTTGTCAAGAGCAGGGACTGGTTCCTATTATCGAGCCAGAAGTTTTGATGGATGGCGACCATGATTCTCAGACCTGTTACGATGTAACCGCACGAATCCTAGATGCGACCTTTGCAGAGTGCAAGGTTCAGGGAGTACACATTCCTGGGGCTTTACTCAAACCAAACATGATATTGCCTGGAAATGATTGTCCAGATCAGGGTAGCAGAGAACAAGCAGCACAGATGACCGTCGACTGCCTAACCTCACACGTACCTCATGACCTTCCGGGAATCGTCTTCCTTTCTGGTGGCCAGTCTGATGAAGATGCCACTGCTCATCTCAATCTGATGAACGGAATGGATGTTGAACACCCTTGGCAATTGTCTTACTCATACGGCAGAGCGCTGCTCGCACATGCATTACAGACTTGGGCCAGTGGATCAAACGAAGAAAGCCAGGACGCCTTTGCTCATCGTGCTGCAATGAATAGCCTTGCCAGAAGCGGCGCCTGGTCTGTAGAATCAGAAGTCTGAACTCAAGTAACCCTCGAGGGCCGTGCGTATTTTTGCATGAAAACCCTATGGGATTCAACTTTCTTCAAGAGCTCCTGGCCGGAGTTGCCAGACGCAAATCTCGTAGCGCCCGGATAGGGCCCCACCTCTCTTGGTGGTTGAGACTTTCATGATGTCCTTATCCTTTGAGAGAACATTTCCTAACTGTTGGGGTGTAGTTCCATGGCGCATAGTGGAGTTCACATGCTCCAGTATCTCAGTGGTGTTCGCTTCTCCTCTATCATCGAGGAACTTTTTGATCTTCTGTCTTAGTCTGGTTGTTCTCATCTCAATTTCTCCTTTCTTTTGGTGTGTCTCGCTCGTGGTGCCTGACCCATTCCTCGGTAGCCCATTCCGACAACGGTGGAGAGTTCCCTGCCATTCCGCTCTTGTGAACGGTCCCGATGCGAACCAAGGTCGCATCAGATTCCATAATGGCTGCAATCTCCGAGCTGTTCGAAGGGTTGTTCTGGGAATTCAGCCAGGCCGAAATCTCTGCAGTGTTTCGTGGCTTTTCAGCCAGATACTTGCGGATGATCAGCCTCAACTCATTCCTTCCCAATATTCTACCTCCTCTTGAATCAGACCTCCAAGAGGCCCGATGCGCTTAGGATGGCGGGCGCTGATATAACGCTTCTGCACGAAATAATGTAAATTCGTTACATGAAGTTGCAGAAAAGAGACCAATTTCCATGTTTGAACCAAGTGTAGAATTGAAACTGGTAATTTTTCCATTGGAAAGGTGTAACTAAATGTAACTAAAATATAAAATTAAATACAATAGACTAAA
>CEUP01020978.1_pt1 | contig 15543 bp, 26 predicted proteins | sample 531371 | NCBI WGS metagenome assembly CEUP01 (sample SAMEA2622738, study PRJEB7988) | marine metagenome | biome: marine biome (ENVO:00000447); feature: marine epipelagic mixed layer (ENVO:xxxxxxxxx); material: "saline water (ENVO:00002010), including plankton (ENVO:xxxxxxxx)" | depth 150 m
CTCCCGTTCCCACGGGATCATATTTTCAATATCACTCAAACTATATTTATGATGCTGCATGAGAGCGAAGTTGATCTTGTAATACGATACAAGATCTTCATGCAACATCGCTAGTTGAAAAAAGCTGCTAACCCTTCCAATTTAACAGTATTTTCTACTTTAGTCTTAGGATTAGTAACAATAAATTCATGAGTAAGTTTAGGCATAGTTGTAAAGAACTTCTCTAACTCTTTAAACTGTTTAGATCCTAAACCTTCTAAAAACTCAACCATCTCTTTCTTAGTAGAATCTGCACTAGTCCAAGTTTCTTCTTCACTATAAATCATATCAACACAACCAGCAATCATATCAATAGACTGTTCAAACCCAACACCATCTACAGCAAAGTTCTCTTTAATAAACTGATCAAGTGAAGGATACTTCATCCTCATAGTCAATTTATCATCTAATTTAATATCCTTATTATGGTCTGGATCAAATGTAACATGAATCTCATCTAAGTCTACAGTAACTGGAACTTGAGTTTCACCATCATCATTACAAGTTACCATGACTTCGACTGATTCACCTACAGACTTACCCCTAACATTAAGGAACAGATATTCAATATCAAAAGTAGATAACTTATCAATCTTGATCCCTCTAGTAAGAATACAATTTCCCAAAACCTGTTTAACTGCTCTAGCTATATCCTTAATATCATTACTCTCCATAGCAATGACAAGAATCTTTTCTTCTTTAACCAAAAATGGTCTATACTTAATCTTCTTATTAGATGAAGGGATCACCAACTCATAAGTTGGTGCATTAATCTTGGGTAGTGGCATCAGTTTTTCCTTTAATTATACCACATATGTAAGCTAATGTGGATTTGAATGCATTGCCATCCAACTCATCAAACATAAACATATTCAAACGAAATGCATAGTTTGCTTCAGAGATAATAGCAGAGAGCTGTGATTCTGTCACAGGCAGTGTATTTAGTGTAGCACGATAATTATTTTTAAACTCCTTCTTATTCTCTATCTCAGGGAACTCATAGAAGTCTAACCCACCATCGTTTAATTTAAGAGCGTTCTTAGCAATATTTCTAAGGATCTGACCCCCAGAGAGATCACCCAGATATCTAGTATAATGATGACCCACAAGAAGTTCAGTCTGGTCATGTGCTACCTCACGAATACGGTTAATATACTGTTGACATGCTTCAGTAGGATAAATGGTCTTGTCCCAATCATCTCCATAAAAATACTCACAGTCTTTTGCTAGACTACGATGTCTATAAAGTTCCTTCATGTTCAATGGTCCTATAATAGGATCATCTTTTAATCTTAGAACTTCTACTTCCATCGCCTGATAGATGAAGTAGTAGTTAGCAACAAGTTGTCTATACTTTTCCCTATTGACTACTCCACGAAGGAATGAGCTAACAAACTTAGTATTCTCTGCTGCTGAGTGGGACTGTTTAGTACCTTCTTTAAGTTCTTTCGCTAATGCCATATACAATTATCAACTGTTTTATATATTATAGCACAATCACTCTTCTGTTTCAGCCGAACCTGCTTTGTATAGAGCAAGTTGTTCAGATGCAGTTGGTTGTCCATCTGGACCCCATTCTTGATCCTCTACCTCAGAATCATAAACTGTTGTATCATCTGAAGTAATAGGACTACTTTCCTTAACTTGGTTACCAACAGTAGAAGGTGTTGGTACTCCAGCATTAGGATAAAATGTTCTCTTATCAACAGAAGTAATAGGACCAAAGAAATATCTATCGTAAGTAAAGGTTACCTGACATTCAAGCACTTGGTTACCATCATATGAAACAGGCATTGCTGATACAGCAACTGGGAATGCATTAAGGAAAGTGTATTCAACATTCCTAAAATGATCTTTATTAAATTTCTGTATCCTTATAGTATCAACTTTATATTCTTTAGGCCACTGCATACGATGATAATATGCTCTATGTGTTGTATCTGCTCTATCATTCTTCTCACCATAATGTGATCCAGAAGCTATAAACTCATGCCATAATTCAAAAAACTCTAATGCTCTATAGTCACTATCAACATAGAAAGTAAAAGTAGAATCAGTATATACTCTTGTATGTGCAAACTTTTCAACTATACCCATTCTATTACCTTCAATCTGTGCCGTAGCAAAAGAAGTTGCAGGTAATTCAGCACTGTTACATAACAATCCAAGATCTCTACTAATAAAGAAATTACTTACCCTAGGTTGTTTCCTAGTAATATAACCTCTAAGTTCTTGCATAGCAGCAAATCCATTAAAGAATACTTCATAATGGTTTGTAGTAGCTACCTTCTGGAATAAACCACGGATTCTTTCAGTTTTCTTTACTCTTGGATAGACTGGCACAATAAATACCTAAAGGGATCTTACGATGTATGGCTCGTTCAGGAAGATACAGACCTTCTAATATAACAAAGTATAGAGGGGACTATCGTAACATTATTTATCGCAGTTCTTGGGAAAAAGTGTTTATGTCCTATTGTGATAAAAATGAAAATGTAATAGAGTGGGGAAGTGAAGAGGTTATAATACCCTACAGATCACCACTTGACGGTGGATTGCATAGATATTTTCCCGACTTTTATGTTAAAGTAAGAGATAAATCAGGAGCACCTAAGAAATATATTATTGAAATTAAACCTAAAAGACAATGCACTGAACCAAAGATTCAAAAGACTAAAAATAGAAAATATGTAAGAGAAGTGATGGAGTATGCTAAAAACCAAGCAAAATGGGATGCAGCAAAAGAATTTTGTAAAGACAGAATGATGGAGTTCAAAATACTAACGGAGGATAATCTAGGTGTCTAGACTACAGCCAATTGTAGATGAATTTGTCGGGACAGAAGATCCCGAAGATACAATGCTGGAAGTTTTAGATGCTTTACAAGATACTAAAGTTATCTTACCAGAAGAGGGTGGTTTCTATACCTTTGTATATCTACCAAAGACTCCTATGATTGAGTATGATGAATTTCCTCTAATAGCATGTATGGAATTAAAACAGTGGGGTATTAGAGGATTTAGTTATCATTGGAATAAAATGAGGAACTATACATGGAATGAAGTAATAGGAGAATTCCATGAGCTATCAGTTGCTGAATTGGAAGATGCTAGATCACTGTCATATGCGAAATTCAAGCTAAATACATAAAAAGAGTATAGAATAGTGTCAAATGTCACCAGCTTTGGAGATAAACTGTTACGGTATCCAACGGATATGGTGGACCAACATACTGATTATTTTCAAATAGAAGTATTAAAAAATGCAGGAAAAAGTGGTGGGTTTAGTGCAGTTCAAAATATAGGTACAAAAACAGTTTCCAAACCAACTACAGAAGATCCTAATAGAACAGTTAAAAAAGGAACTGGTGGATTTTTAAACTTATATCAAGGTGATCGTGCATTACAAGCTAGTGAGAAATATAGTAATCTACCAACATCACATGTCATTATTCTACCAATTCCATCAGCAATAAAGGATAATAACGGAGCTACTTGGGGAGAAAGTAAATTAAATGATTTTGCTGCTTGGGGTCTCAGTAAAATTGGAGAAGCAATGGAATCAGAAACTGCTATGGATCTATTAAAATCTCCTTGGACAATAGGTCAAAGACTTATAGATGGTGCTACTGGTACTGATGCAGATATTCAAAAAACAAAAGCAAAAGCAGGTAATATAATAAATTATGGAAAAATGGTTGCAGCTGCAGGTGCTGCAAATGCTCTTGGAGCAAATGTCACTGTAGGTGGATTGCTATCAAGGTCTAGTGGACAAATTATCAACCAAAACCTTGAAATGGTTTTCAGTGGTGTTACAATAAGAACTTTCAACTTTGGATGGGATCTAGTTCCCAGAGATAAAGATGAATCTAATCATGTACTAAAGATAATTAAAATTCTAAAAAGAGCAAGTGCAGCAAAAATGAGAAAGGATAATACAGGATTCTTAAATGCTCCTGATCTATTCAGAATAAAATACATGAAAGGAGGAGGAGCACACCCATTCCTTAATAGATTTAAAACATGTGTTTTAAAAAATATGGGTATGTCTTACACAGGAAGTGGAACTTATGCAACATACCGTGATGGTACTCCAGTTCATATGAAAATGGATCTAACATTTCAAGAACTTAATCCAATATATGCAGAAGATCATGATAAAGTAGACAAAGGAGTTGGTTACTAATGGCTAAACATTACTTTAAAAACTTACCTAACATTGGGTATAAAAATAACCTGACCTCTTCTGTTGATAGAGAGAATTATGTCTATGCTAAGAATTTATTTCTAAGAGCAAAAGTTAGAGACGATGTTGAAAAAGAAATTACATTCTTAAACTCTTATAATATTAGAGAAGGTAAAAGACCACAAGATGTTGCAGATGAACTCTATGGAGATCCAACTCTTGACTGGATTGTATTAACTGTTGCAAATATTATTAATGTTAGAGATGAATGGCCAATGACAGGTAAAGTATTATATGACTACTGTGTGACAAAATATGGTAACGAAATGAATGATACAGCATTCTATGAAACTAAAGAAGTAAGAGACAATCAAAGTAGATTAATTATGCCAGGAGGTAAAGTAGTAGATCGTAGTTTCACTATACCTCATCCAGATAATCCTCAGATTACTCTAAGTATAGATTCACCTGAACCTCTAGTTATAGGAATTAGCAATTTCTTAGCAGAAACTAGAGAAAATGAGAAAAAAAGAAATATAAAAGTTATGAGAGAAGAATATCTAACAATGTTCTTAATGGAAATGAGAGATAATCTTCTTTATACAAAATCATCTCAGTTTGAATCTAGGTTCTTAAAGAACGCAGATAATCCTACTTAAGTTTAGGTCCACTAGCCCATCCAACCAATACTAACCTCTCACCACTAGTGAGGGGGAATGCTTTGTGTGGACACCTAGCATCAAAAACAACAGAAGCACCCTTACTCTTAGGGATTTCGCAGTGTTGATTGAAATAATCTACAAGAACTAGATCTCCACCCTCATACTCCTCAGGACCAGAGAGTTGAACACTTATACTCAATTTTCTCCATACATCAGTTTTAGGTGCAATACCATAATCACAGTGCCATGAGAACTGTCCACCTGTTCTATACCTAAGAATTTGAAACTCAAATGTACTAATGTCCATTTGATAATTCTTTTTATTGACAAAGTTAAACATATTCATTCCCACCATATGTGGAAAGCTGTTTCTTTGTGGAGCATGTATATCACATACTCTAAAATTCTTTTCTTTTACTGTCCCATCCTTTTCAAAATGATCTTGTTTACAACTCCACCATTGTTCATCATCTTTTGGAATATTTTTGACATAATCGTCTAATCCTTCCATTGCATCCTTACTTAAGGCAACAATATAAAAAGGATCTTCACGAGAATAGTTGTAAGCATCATGTTGAGCAGTATGCTCTTCAAATTTTTTCATCAAATCAATGCTTCTAATTCAGATATAGTAGTAGCGTTAGTAATTGTTGTATATGGTACTGTGGGATTTGATTTAAGAGAAGCAGATTCTCCCTTCATATCTGCTATCGACTGTATATCAGCATTTTCTTTCTTTGTAGCTAGAAACTTAGATTCCAATATCTCAGTAGTAAGTGTCTTTGCTGTAGCAAGATCTGCTGTAACAGTCTTACTGCCATGATTGTACTGCCATGCAGATCTAAACTCCTTAGAGGGTAGATTAGCAGGATCAATGACAGAATAATCCGATGTGGGTATATCCTTTGCAATAACATCATCATCGGATAGAGCACAATCCATTGTGGGGATTACTACTCTACACTTGCCGTTAGAATCGGCATATGCGATAACTTTATTGCGTGACATTAGGATACAACAGATGCAACAACGCTTGTAGCATCAGGAAACTTTTTCTTAAGTTTAGTTTCTGCATCAGAAGCACTAGTAGCATAGATCTCTATACTCTTGTCTGAGTTACCTGTCTTGTAATTAACGATATAATGAGTTGCCGAAAAAGCCATGGCTCAAAAATAATTAGGTTCTGATTTATTTATCTACAATAAAATCACCAATTACCATATGATCAATATCTAAATGGGCAAATGCCCGAACAGCATCATAAGGTGAATCTATTATAGGTTCTCCATTATCATTAAATGATGTATTAAGTATAACAGGTGGATCTAATCTAGTCAAGAGGTCATGTACCCTAGGATTCTGATCCTGATTAACTGTTTGTATCCTACAAGTCCTATCTTCATGAGTGATCGCAGGTAGCTCATCAGTTGTAGAATGTTGAGAGTATAGCATGTATGGACTAGTATATGCCTCTAAGAAATATTCTCCCACACGATCCTCTAATATTGTACCAGCAAAAGGTCTCCAATGATCTCTATGCTTCACTCTCTTATTCAAAATATCTTTATTTTCAGCTCTGGTAGGACTCATAAAGATAGATCTAGATCCTAATGCCCTTGGTCCTGCCTCTGATCTACCTTGGAACCAAGCAACAATTTTATTATCCTTAATAAGATCTGCAACAATATCTATGTCATAGTCCCTATAAGAAAGATCAAACATATCAAGATACTGTACTATTTCATCATTATGGAAATCTCTACCCAAAAGAGCAAGATTATCTGGCAATGATATATCTTCTTCATTCTCATAACATCCCCATATAGCAGCACCAAAATGCACACCAGAGTCATCTGTAAATGGTGGTATATGAATATCTTCAAAGATACCACTCTCTTTAATAAGGGTATTACCTAAAACATTAAGAAAAACTCCACCAGCAAAGCAAGTATTCTTATCTAAATGACCTTTCCTTAAAGATTTAAGAAGATCTAACATTCCATCCTCAAAAGTTCTCTGAAGATAATATGCAGCATCCTCAGGTGACATCATATCACATAGCTTCTCGTGAAAATAATCCGATTTCTCAGCAAATGCAGCAAAATTAATATAAGGAATAGAATGTTCAGTTACTTCATATCCTTTAGGATGATCACCTGGTGTACCATATGCAGACAATCCCATTATCTTACCATTAGAGGCAGTGATACCTTCCCAGTGTTTTATTTCTTCACCAGTCTTCTTCTGATAAATCTTTGATGCTACACTCTGATACAACTGTCCGAAATTATTATATTGATGCTCAAACATATTATAGAATCTAAAGATACGCTTCTTCTTATTAAAGTATCCTATAGAATTATTCTCAATATGATCAACATAATCTCTAGTGGGATCTTGAATAGCGGATCCACCACCATCAAAGGTTACAAAAGTACCTTCATTAAAATCTGAGGTAAAAACAGTGGAAGCTGCATGTGCAAGATGATGTCCTGTAAATCTAATCTCTGCCTTAGGAAATGATTGTTTTAAAATCTTATTTGCCAAACCACTTTTAATTTGGTGGAAAGCAATAAAATGGTGAGTTGGTACAAAATATACTAGATCTACATCTCTTCTATGAATATCACCTCTATCCAAACACATCTGAATAGAATTCTTTGGATAATTTCCATCATACTTTGTTCTTGTAATTCTTTCTTCACTAACACTACAGATATGTTTTCCATCCATAAAAAGAGTACACCCTGAGTCGTGAGACCAGGATGTACTTTCTATAGAATCTACGCTAAAATAATCAGTCAGTTTGCCATGATTGGCATCCCAATCAAATGCACCATAGATTCCTACTATATTCATTCTTCAGCTAACTGTTGAAAGTATGATAGAGCATCATCTTCTGCTGCAGGTGCTGCTGCAACTTCTTCAACTTCTTCGTTAACAACTTCTTCTGCTACTTGACGAGCAGGTGCAGCAGTAAGTTTTAGAACAGACTCAAGACGCTTCTTGAGTTCTTCATAAGACTTGAACTTATCAGCAGAAACGAGTTCCTGTAAGGAATACTCTTTCTTCCATAATGCTTCAAGTGCATCATCATCCTTAAGGAGTGGTTTAGGAGCAGCAAACTCAGAACTATCATAGTTCCAGAAACCTGCTACCTTCTTAATCTTAACCTTAAAGTCTGCTCCTTGCCAGAAATCAAATGGATTGAGAGGTGTCTCATCCTCAAATTCTGGTTGCATTGCACCCATGATCTTGTCAAAGATCTTCTTACCGAATTTGTATAAAAATACCTGACCTTCGTTAGAAGGGTTAGCAGGATCTTTTACAACATAGATGTTTGCATAATAAGATAGCTTACGCTTTTGGTTACGAGCAATCTGCTTATCAGATTCTACTCCACTATTCCATAAACCAGTATTATATTCAGAACAAGGATCCTTCTGATTTACTGTAGTTAATGAATTTTCAATATACCATCCACCTGGTCCTTGAAAGGCATGTGAATATAATTTTACCCAAGGGAGATCTTCTCCATCAGGTGCTGGTAGGAAACGGATAACGGCATAACCATTACCTGCTTTGTCTACCTCTGGTTTCCATAGTCGATCATCTCCTTTATTAGCTGAATTGGTTTTTTCAACCTCTTTAACGAGTTTGGCAGTAAGACTACCAAGAGATGATTGCTTTTTAAGCGATGCGAAAGACATAGATTTGGCCTGTGTAATTGGATTTGGCTTGTGTGACTTTATTATAGGGCAGTCATGCACCCTTGTCAATACCCTTACGGACTCTGTTAAGAGTTTCTCTCATGTTAGAGAACAAGAGATTACAATCAACATCCTTAGGGAACCCCATTACTATAGCAGATTTCCGAACATTGTCAGCCATCTCCATAGCACGAGGGTCATCAGATAGTTTCATGCGAGTATAAAGGATCTGCTGTTTTTCAAGCAAATCATCAAGCTGATCTAAATGATCAAGTTGTTTATCAAGAGGAAGTTCTGGAAATTTAAACACTTGTGAATAAATCTCCTCTTGCATTTCATTAATTGTTTCCATCTCATCTTGAACGAAATCGGAATCAAAAAAATCGGACATAGTTCCTCCCTGAACACCTCTATTTATCTACATTATACCATAAATTTGATATTAAAACTGACGCTAACCCGATCATTATTAGTAGTGTTAGGTTCGGTATTATGCATAAGCATTGATGGCCAAAGTCCTATTACTCCTTGCTCTAATCGGAATGATGAAATAGAATTAGCTATCTGTCCTATCACATAATTAGACCCAAATTGCCTAAGATAATTTGGAAACATTATATTACCATCTTTACCATTGGTTTTGTAATAATATACTCCAGAGATATCACATAAATTATGATCATGTAAATGTGCATACTTACCTTTTTTAGTTCTAGTCAACCACGATTCTAATATTTTATAGTTCCTAGGTTCTGCTGCACGAATATCATTAAGATACAAAGTTATACTTTTATCAATAAATTCCAACATCTTCTTACACTTATATTGTGTAAGAATACAATCACCAAACATTTTCCCACTTTTACCCACACTCAAATCATGAGTATCATTTGTCCAATCAGGATTTTGACGAAATTCTAAATCATCATACACCTCATCTAGTTCTTTCTGAATATTTTCATATTCATCACCATCTGCTTTTCCTGAATATACTGGTATAGGAAACCAAGGATTAGTACTCATGGAAGTATAGTAGAAACCAAAATAACTCTTCTTTTCTTTAAAGGATTCTGCATAAAATGTTTACCACTAAACAAGACTGCATCATTTTCTATTGGGTCATATCCTTCATACTTAGAAGTCTCTTCATTCTTAACATAAGTTTTACCACCAGCATCTGTCAAATATAATATTATATTACCGTGAGGATAGCTATGATCTATGTGTGGTAATGTATTATAAATTTCTTTCTCAGGATGAACACAGTTAAGTGATATCCTAAGGTAACTTGACATCTTAATATTATTAAAATCTAATATCTCATTCAATACCTCAATAACTCTATGAGCTTCTTCACTAGTAGAATGCTCTAATCTAGGATAACGAAACTCATTCTCTGGTCTCTTTAATATTGTTCTAGTATAAAATGGTAAATTTCTCTGCTCACCTTCTATCTCCGTAGGATCATCATAATTAGGTGTTGCTGATGGAATATATGACCACAAACATTCAGACCCAGTAGCCCACTTCTTAAAATTTGTATAATTAATAGTTTCTGGATTCCGAAGTCTTTTCATAATGGCAACTTAGCACGAGTAGTCTTTTTCATAAAGTTTAACTGTTGTGCATCACACTTTAACTTCTCTTTAAGTGGTTTAGATATTAATTTAGTAATAGAATCAATCTCAATACTATTCTCTTCACAATAAAGAACAATAGCATCAATATAATTAAGTTTTTCCTTTTTGACAAGATTTTCTATTTCCACTGCAAACTTAGCAGGGTTCATAAACTTTTTGCCTAAGGCTGCTGTGAATTCATTTTCCATGTAGTTGTAGTTGGGTGGTTAAGAAGTTTTCAATGTAAGTAACAAGTAATCTCATATATTTCAACTTATCTCGTTCTTCATAAACAACACATTCACCGTCTTCACATGCCATAATAATGACTAGTTTCTTAACAGCAATACCTGTTAGTTCATAATACATACACGCATATGCTGCTGCTTGAACAAAGTAACCATCAATCCACTCTCGTGGTTTTGGTGCTTTAGAAGTCTTAAAGTCAATGACTGCTAATTCTCCTTCATACTCTGCTATACAGTCTACTGTACCTGCAACACCCAACTCTTTACTATAAAGAGATCCTTCTAAAGAATGAATATTGTCAATCTTGTTAAGAGTAGGTTTAGCTATCTTAAACAACATATCTCCCATAGGTGCAACCTTAGGAAGATCTTCATTTAAAAGATAGTGCTCTGTCATACTATGCATGTCAGTTCCACGAGCAGTTGCTTTACGAGTAATCTCGTTAGCTTTCTCCTCTCCTACCTTTTTTCTCCACTTAGCAAACTTTTCTCTACTCCAGTGAGAAGTCACTGAAGTGATTGATACTAATTTTAAAAATTCATCCTCATTGGGAACTTTATAAAATCTAACACCATCAATAGTTTCTCTCTCTAATAGAGGGAGATTCGCTGGTACATGATTAAACATTACATAGACATTGCGTGTTTGGTAGTTAGATACTCTTTGCACAATCCAGAACGGACAATATCTTCAAGACCGAATTCGATACATGAAAATGATTCCATCTGTTGTAAGATTCTCATAAAGTCAATGATACCATTTCTCTCTTTATCTCTGGTAAGGTCACTTTGAGTAGCATCACCACAGAACATGATTTTGGTATCTTCTCCAACTCTTGTTATTATACTATCTAATTCGTGAAAATTCAAGTTTTGGCATTCATCTACTATTACAATGGCATTATCAAGGGTAGTTCCCCTTATAAAAGATGTAGACCAGAAGCTAATAGTTTCTTGAGTCTTGAGATTTCCATACAACATCTCAAAGTCTGCATCAGTATTCATCTCGAACATGTATTTCACCATGTTCTTATAAGGAATCTGATATAATGCAGACTTATCTTCATGGTCACCAGGTAGGAAACCAATCTCACGAGTACTTACAAGAGATCTAACCATATAGATCTTCTGATAGGGTGTCGTATGATCTAGTACCTCTTTAAGAGCGTTGTAGAGTGCTATAAATGTCTTACCAGTACCAGCACATCCATATGCAAAAAGATGTTTACCTGACTGATAATCACTAAAAAACTTTTTCTGATTCTCAGTTAAAGGTTGAATGTCATTTAAGAAATCACTACTAATAGGTTTCTTTCTCTTCATCTGTTTGGCAGTCATGCCAATACCAGTAACAACTGAAGCAGTTTTTCTTTTTCGTGGCATACTAATCGAGAGTTAATTTTTGGCGATTTTGACCTGTTTTCTGAGCTCTTCCTAAGATCTCATTCCAACCAGGTTTAGACTTTCTAAGTTTATCTTTCCACTCACCAACTTCTCCTACACCAGGCATTGTTGATGGATCAGACCAATCTCTAGTCCAATCGGGATTATCTTCAGTCCACTTACTCCATTCATGTACGCTCATTGCGACTTCTTTTTGTTCGCCAGTCTCTTTGTGAATTACAGGATAGGTAGCCATAAAACTTTACAAGGTAGTGTTATTTAGAGGGGGACTAATTCCTTCCGATCATTCCTCCATTTCTTAGCACTATAAAAAGTATCTAAGTCCTCTAATGGAGTATCTTCGGGAACAAAATCAAAAGCAATAGTAATTCTTTCAGAATCACCTTCATGCTTACTTGTATCATGAGGAACCCATGTTGGGAATATAGTCATTTGACCCTCAAAATTGGGTGTAGGATATTCACCAACAATATATGGATGATAATAATTAGTTGAAGTATCTTCACACTGAACAGTAAGATGTCCACTAAGATATGAAGTATGTTTACTTGAATGAAAATGTCTTGGAAGACTAGAACCCTTATGCATTATATTTGTCCAACATTTGATGTCTATTTTTTTATCAAATTCTCCAATAGTAGCATTAACATATTCATTATGAAAATCTCTAATCTCCTTATGCAATTGCTTACATAATGGATGATCTACTTTTAATATATTTTTATCTTTAAATTTCAAAGATCCAGCAAGAGGTTTCTTTTCATCTCCAGGAAAAAAGAAATGATCTATAGTACCATCTAAAATTATTTTAGCTAATCCTTTTACATCAAGATCAGTTCTTTTTTCTGCAATAATAAAATCCCAAGTAGGAGCATAAGGAGTTGTGATCTTATTATTGGTAAATCTATGTACTTTAATTTTATCGGTCATAATTTAATCAAATTATCTTGCAATGGATCTTTACCAAATCCATGTTTAAACTGTTTCTCATTATCACAAACTATATCAAAAGCAATAGTAATTCTTTCACTATCTCCTTCATGCTTATCAGTATCATGAGGAAGCCATGTTGGAAATATAGTCATTTGACCTGGATTATTCTCTATAGGATATGGATTACCAGTATATGTGTGATAATAGTTAGTAGAAGTATTCTCACATTGAACACAAAAATGACCACTCAAATATGTCCAAGGATGACTTGAATGTGCGTGTTTTTTAATCTTATCACCTTTACGCATTACATTTGCCCAACACCTGATCTGTAATAGACCATCTAAACTCTTATACTTCTTTTTTTTCTGTCCTATAGTACCATATAAGTACTCATTATGAAATATACGAATATTTTCATAAAGTTGTTTGCATACTGAGTAATCCCATTCCAACAAATTATAAAAACTATATCTAGAAGTTAAGCTATCCTTTCCTAATCCAGTTGATCCATCACTATAATTAGTATACTCAAAAGATCCATCTGGATACTGTTCAAGTATTTTTTTCTCTTGATCTAAAATTACTTTAGCAAGTTCGCTTGTATCAATATCAGTTTGTTTACAACCAATAATATAATCCCAAGAAGGAGCAAAAGGTGTCTCAGGATCTTGTGACTGAAATGTATGTAATGCTATTTCACTCATAATCTTAAATCAATTAACTCATCAGAATGTTCCAAAGAAGATAATGGACTATCTTTCAAATATATATCAAAAGCAATGATAACTCTTTCAGAATCACCTTCATGCTTACTTGTATCATGAGGAAGCCAAGAAGGAAATAAGTGCATATGACCAGACTCATTCTTTATAGGATACATCTCATTGTTATCGTATGGATGAAAATAGTTTGTTGAGGTGTTTTCACATTTAATACTAAAATTTCCACTAAGATAAGAATGAGGTGCATTACCATGATGATGTTTAGATATCTTATCACCTTTAGTCATCACATTTGCCCAACACCTAATCTTAAGATTAGCTAAACGAGGACTTCTTGTACCATGAACATATTCATCATGAAATTCTATTATCTGCTCATGTAATTGCTTACATACTGGATAATCCCACTTTAATACATTAAAAAAGTAAGACTTACAATTAGGAGCATTTGTAATTTCATACTCTGGACTTGCTTTATCTAAAATCAACCTAGAAAGATTATCTACATCAATATCAATCTTTTTCTCGGCAATAATAAAATTCCAAGAAGGTGCAAAAGGTGAAATTGTAAGGTCACTTTTAAATTGATGTACCTTAACTACCATTTCAATGCCTCAGAAACTGTAGGAAGTTGTTCCTTAAAGATTTCTCTACATGCCTCTGCAATTTCCATATGCTCCTTCTGAGTTCCATGAGCAGATCTAAGGTCAATATAGTGTATCCAAGACCTTACACTTCCACTCATATAGAGTCTAGTAGGTGTAGCTAAAGGTAGTACAAATCTTGCACATTCTTTAGCAATACCTTGTCGGATAAGTTCATTATACAAATCCTTTGATGCTGCAAAATGCATAGAAATAGTATGCTCAAGTTGCTTCTGCTTTTCCTCTGGAATATCATCAATTGAATTTTGACGATTACTCTTATCTTGCCTACGAAGTTCAGGCAGTGGAATACCTCCCAAAAGAGTGGTATCAGCATACCTTTGGGAGAATTCTTGGAAAGTAAAAGATCTATGACGCAATATCTGAGCAGCAAGACCTCTAGTGGTCTCTATCTCCAGTGTCATAAATGCCTGTTCAAATATAGACCAATGTTGATGCTTAATACAATAAGCAAGCAATTTGGCATAATTTGGATTATCCTGATTATTGGGATTTGACACCCTAGCGATATACGCTATTTGTTCCTCAGGATTTGGTGTTATCTGAATCAGTTTTACAGTCATTCTGTAGTTTTCTCAGTTGTTTCAATTTGAGTTTTGCTTTAGCTTCTCTTTTTGCCTGACGCATATAATGAAGTTCATCCTCATTATACATCTCAGGATGCTTGAGTGCCTTTTTCACCAATTTGATCGTTTCCTTTAGTCGCATAATACGCTTTAAAATAACCTGCTAGTCCGTTCGTTGTAACCTGCTTACTACACCAATCGTCTGCACATTCGTAAATGGCACGATTTGAGTAGGTACTATTACCGTATTTAGACAGCAAGATTTTAAGCACATCTTGTCGTAGCTTCAGTTTTTCGTCATTCATTTGATAAAATCGGTAATTTGGTCGAAATCAAGAACATAGAATTTACTTTGAGTTATTCCCATTTTTCTCATTTTTGCCATTCTGTGTTTTCCGTCTATCATGCGATATTTCTTATTATATGGATTTGGAGCATTTTTAGCTAATATACCAGGATATGCAATATCACAATTTTCGTATCTTTGACCATCACAGCATAAACAGTGAATTGTCGAAAAATCAGAAGGGAGGTGCATACCTTTCCAACCGATTTCTGAATGTTGCACCAATTCAGTAGAATTGAGCAAATGTATTATATCATATAAATGAAGATCACGAGGAATTTCTGAGATTCTCCAATCACCATATTCAAGGCTAATCCCAAAATTGTGAATACCACTAATCTGGATATCCATCGTCATCATCCCATACTTCATCAACATCATTATCTTTAAGAGGTTGAGTATATGCTGAAGTATCAGAATAAATTTCTGACTCCAATTCTT
>CEUP01003288.1_pt1 | contig 15269 bp, 24 predicted proteins | sample 531371 | NCBI WGS metagenome assembly CEUP01 (sample SAMEA2622738, study PRJEB7988) | marine metagenome | biome: marine biome (ENVO:00000447); feature: marine epipelagic mixed layer (ENVO:xxxxxxxxx); material: "saline water (ENVO:00002010), including plankton (ENVO:xxxxxxxx)" | depth 150 m
TTTGTACGGACATCAGAACCTCCATAAGCACACCTAATAATCGTCATTAGTATTTCTGTTTACCCACTCTGCATTATTTCTACAGTATGCATCAGCATCTATTTCCATCCTCCAATGAGTGACAGTATGGAGAGTCTGTATCATCACTACCATAAACATCAGCATCACTGGTCCAATCCAGAGTGGATGCATTACTATGTCTTCTGTTTTTTTCATGGCATAAAAAAAGACCCTCCACTATGTAGAGGGTCTCGATCCATCTCGAACTCTAACTATTTAGAATACGAACTTAGCACCTAGCTTACCGCCCCAGTTAACGATGTTGTCACCAGCAGCATCTTCACCAGCAGAGATACCAGAGATCTCGCCGTAGAATGCTAGATCTTCTGTAGCTGCTACAGAAGCACCGATCTTACCAGAAAGTTCTGTTTCTGTATCGTCAGTAGAATCTGAATGGTTCAATGTAGGTCCACCTTGTACATAATAAGCGATCTTACCTTCTCCACCTGTTGTACCTTCGTAACCAATGTGGATGTCTGTAGCTGCAGAGCTATAGTCTCCATCAGGATATGAAAGATTGCTCTCGACATTCACATATGGACCAGCAAAAGCTGCACCAGCGAAGAGGAATGGAGATGCTGCTACTGCAGCGATTGTTGATTTGATTGACATGTTTTTTTAATAGTATCTCGCATGGGCATAAAATAAACCCTGCGGATGATAGCACCCCCGACATGGGGTACTGTTTACATTCGCAAAGGGTTACGATACTTTCGAGTCCTTTACTGAACTGTCACACTACTGTGTGTGCCAGTTGTTGATATTTATAATACCATAAGTTTAAGTTATGTGTCAAGCCCCCTCAAAACCTGGTGGTAGAGTGCCAAGATAGGGATTCAACATATACAATTGTTCGGGTTTCTCTACACCATTAACTTCGTTCCTCCAGAACTGCCATAAAGCATCGTGACAATTCTTATGATACACATCCACATGAATGTCATGAATGTCTGACCCAAGATCAATCTTGTATAAAAAAATGGGAAACGCAAAGGTCAATCCAGTATTGTATATGAGATCATCTGCTACTGCACGAGGTAGAACTCTTTGATCTATCTTATACTTGTCACCTCTGACATGTAAATCCAATAACTTCTGTGCATATCTTCTATTAATTACATAACATGCAGTAGAAAAATCATTCACATATCTACGATGGATCTGTGCATGACCACCAGCAGGATTGATAACTGCCAACTGAATACAATCCCAACCATGTGGTGCGTTAGCTATAATATCTTTCCAACTAAATGGCCAATGTCTTACAACAGATATATCACAATCATCCTCCATCATGATAGCAGTATCAGATGCACTGGTATCTAACCAATGCTTCATTGCTTTAAGATGAGAAGTAACACATCCAACTTCTCCTGATGACATATTATCTGGATACCTTCCTTTAATAATATCACTTAAGTCATCCTCCCTACCATCATAAGCAGAGATTCTAGTATGTCCTACCTCCCAATACTTAAACTGTTCCTCCATATACTGAGCACGATCTTCCTTATCGTCAAGATTGATCCAGTAAACATGAGGAAATCCTTTTAGTTTTTGAGCAGACTTGTTCTTGTCTAGTATAAAAGTTGTCATCCGATCACCTTCTTGACAGTGGGTAAGTAGTGGGTCTTAATAACATTCTCCCATGAGAATTGTTTAGCATACTTCAAGATCTCAGATCTATTAGCAACAGAGTACTCTCTATTCTTCTTAATAGCATACTCCACAAACTGTGGATCGTCAATCTGAGACTCTGGAATCACAGTAATAAATTCCTTATCTGTATCTAGATTAGCAGTAGCGAACTCACTCACAACCACCCCTAGACCAGCAGCAAATGCCTCCATGATGACCAGAGAGTGTGCTTCACCATCTGATAGGAGGACAAGGTTCCCATAGTCTGTTAGATAGTCGTGTAGATATTCCTTCTTCCATTCACCAAGATAATTATGATTCTCATTGAATCTCTTGTCTGCTATATTACCAGCAAAGAAGAGACTGTCTATAGACTGGAACTTATGTTGACGCTTACGATAATCGATCTTAGCTAGATAGATGCTACGGTCAGGGAACTCTGGGGTATCTGTATGACGGAAGAGACTAAGATCAACACCATTAGGTACAACAAACAACCTATCATCAGGGATACCACCGAGTATAGAATACGCTTTCTTAATACTTTCTGATAGACAGAAGACATTTGGTTTAGATTGTTGAAAGAGTCCGAAAATTCTACCGTACCCATTCATCTTATCAGGTTGCTCAAGATAAGCAAAGTGAGTAGTACATGCACATGGATACTGTATGTAAGGATATAATACTATCCAATCATCATACTGTATGTGGCAGAAGTCAGGTTGGAAATCATTAAGTCTATGAATAATCTCCTTAGGATTTTTAATATTAATTATCTGTACTGTATGTCCTAGTTTCTCTAGGGTAACTTTATAATCCCATATCAAACTTTCAACTGCTCCCCATCCTACAGGAGGTATTGGTGTAGCAGGTCCAACTATACTGAATCTCATAGCAATGATTTTAATTTAGGAATGTATTCGTAGGCAAGAATATTTTCTAGTCCAAATGTATCTATACCATATCTTCTTATCTCTTTTCTAATCTGTCTGGAATGTCTCTTATTCTTATCAACTACTGACTGAATATATTGATGATCAAATATCTTATCCTCTGGAATAACATCAATAAATGATTTGGATGTATCCAATTCAGGAGCTACTGCTTCTGATACTACTACACCAAGACCACAGATCAAAGCTTCTTTAACAACTAGTGGTGTGGTATTCTCTACCTCACTCAATAATATAAAGTTTGAATAATTTGTGATAGCTTGATTCAATATATCTCTTTCCAATTCACCTTGATAATGCTTACCTCTAAACCTTCCTGCCTCTCTGCGTCCAAAGATATCAATATCATTCAAACCCTCTAAGATATACTGTCTCTTTCTATCACATATCTGAGAGAAATGTAATGTCCTATCAAACTGAGCATACTCATTGAACTGATATGGATCACATCTAACTCCTAGTTTACTCAACCAAGTGTTCTCTACTACTGCACCATAATCAACATAAGTATCAATATCTTTCTGGCTTGATGCAAAGATATGGAAGTCTTTATTCTCTCTTATTGCTGAGAAGTGTTCACCATACTGATCTCTACCCCACATAGCAGGGGTATTAATATATGGATAATGACTAGAAACAATTAATCTCTTACAATGAGGGACAAGATCAGTAATAATGTCAGAGTAAACATCATAGTGAAGGTGTACAATATCAAACTGTCCATGCTCAACCTCAAACTTAATCAACTCTTTATCTGGTGTATTAATTATCTGTACTCTATGCCCCAAGTCTTTAAGAATAATAGCATAGTCCCAGATCAACATCTCTACAGCACCCCACTTTGGTGGTGGGATCTCCATAATACCAGGACCAATTAAAGCAATCTTCATACCTACAGTGATTTTCATTTGTAATCCTCCCAATACATGACTTTCATTAGCTCATTTACATCAGTACCATACTGAGATAAAGAAACAATATTCTGACAAGCACTATGGAATAAAAATACTGGTTTCATTTCATCATCTTGTGGATTAGATCCATACCACACACCATCTCTTAACTCCATAGGTTGATAATCCTTAGCAGCACAATGATTGAATGATCCATTGGTAAACTTATAGTTACCCCACTCATTCAATGCAAGACAGAGAATCATTTCATCCGTCACACCACTATGCAATCCACCATCAGAGAATATATCAGTAAAGATCTTGTCATACTTCTCAAAGAGTTTATTGTGCTTATCTTTTTGAAATAAGAATGCACCCGAAGCAGCATAATCATATGACCCTGTATCCTTAGGGATATAATCACCAGTATTAATTAGATTAACTTTAGTCTGACTAAGGAAGTCCTTTAAAGTAGGAACCCACCAGTGCTGAGTGCAAAGGAACTTATCCTCTGCCTCTTCCATCAACTCATCAGTCCTATCATTAATTATTACTGTATCAGTATCCATGTAGAAACAATAATCAGTTTCAACATGCTTGTATAAGTTATATCGTTCCTTCCATATATGTGGTTGAAAATAATTTCTATCATCTTCATTCTCTATCTTCTTAGCTTCAGCATTAACAATCTTGACATTAGGTTCATCAATACTTAACCTATTATCCATATCAATTATAAGAACCTCATGCGGTTGCTTCACTCTCTCCAGAGATTCACATGCCCTCATCAGGTTAGTGTAATATGCATCGTCTCCACCAACGATAAATCCAAATGTTACTTTAGTCATGTCATATAATGCAAGAATAATTGATGATGATAATCCTTTTTAGTTCCTTTCATTGGTTCCCTCCAATGTTCAATGTCACATCCTTTGTATATAATAGCATCACCATTGTTAAGATAAAGTGGTGTGCCGTCAGCATAGAATGGCCAAGGTTCTTTTAATGTAGTATCAATCTGAAGACTAATACTAATCTCACATGCCTCCCAATCTTTATGGGGAACTAACTCTGTACCTGCATAATAAAATCTATCAAAATGATATGTTGGATTTAATTTAATAGACAACTCCTTTTCAAGATGTGGAATAGCATCCCTATGAAGTTGGTTATATGCTGGATAGTTTATCCTAGAGTATGCTCCAGGAACTTGCATCTCTTTGTCATCTGTGACAGTTTCAATACCATACTCTACCCTCTTCCATATAATATGTCTCTCAGAAAATAAATCCTTTGGGACATTCTGCAGTGTACTAAGATCTTTTATAAAGTTCCTAATAACAAGATAACCGTCATTCACGATCAGCTTTAATGTATACCCATGTCTTATAGGCATACTCATTAGTTAGGTGAATGCCTTCCCATACTTCTTCATCAAAGAACTCTTCAAGAGCACCTTCAACATCAAAGTAATCAGCAGTCACATTATCAGGATCACAATAAGTATCATGCCCTGCTATTATACCACCGTATTTAACTTTTGGATACCATGCTTTAAGATCTTCTAATACAGCTTCCTTAGTATGATCTGCATCTAAGTAAACATAATCAAAAAATTCATCTTCAAACTTAGCAGCCCAGTCTACTGAAGCACCCTTACACATTTCTACCTTAGGATTATTACCATAGAGTTCTTTAACTCTGGCATGTCCTTGCTCTACACGATCCTCAAACTTAGTAAAGTGAGCATCGTTACCTTCTGTCTGCCATTTATCAATGAGATAAAATTTCTCTACAGAAGATTCCATCTGTGGGTAATAGATATCTAAGTATCCACCATACTCAACACCAACCTCTGCAACTTTAAGAGGTTTCCATTCTGCAAGACTATCAACTACTACAGTGGGTAGATGGTCTCTAGAAAATTCAAAGTGATTGAACTTAGGATTGATATCAAATCCTAGAGGGTTGTAAACTTTAGTCATAACAGTTTTAAAATACCTTGGGAGCGATTCATAAATGTGTGTTTGTCTTTAACAATAAGCATCTGATGCCTAATCAAATCAACATTTTGATACTTAGCAAAACCTTTAAGGAAAAGTTCTTTAATATCCTCTGAACATATTACAGAGTCATCAACAAACTTAGCTAACTTAGGTGAGTTAGTCATGCCTAAGTGACCATAACTGATCGCCTTAAATAATCTACAACTCTTAACACCCCATGCTTTATGGGTCTCATTTCTGAGGTCAGGTTGCATAATAGACTTCTGCATCATCTCCCTGTACACATCGTCAGGAAGTGGGTTAACCCAAGGATTACTATGGAAGCATTTGATACCTGCATACTGACATTCTGCAACCCATTCATTAACAGCAGGACCATTAGCGAAAGCACCATGATCAGATATAGTACCGATCATATGATATTCTGATTCTCTTTTTCTGGTTGCCCAGTTAAGATCAATCTCATGAGGCAATAGGTTTGCAGCCCATGCCATATAGATTATATCATACTCTGATGAATTCTTATCGTAGAGTACACCCGACTCTAACTCTTCACAGTTGTCATAGTCTACAGTATATGTATAGTTAACATCTTCAATGTAATCCACATGATATCTCATGTCAATTAGCTTCTTGACATTACCAAGATACTTATCTGGATTTACACAGACATGGCATACATATGTACTACTCTTCCTTAAAGGAATTTTTTTATCTTTATATCCTTCGCAAAAGAATAAACAGTCTTCATAATCAAAGTCCTCTGGATGATCCTCATCGGTAAACCAGAAGACTTCATACCCTTGGTACTCGAATGCTTTCTTAAACGCTTCATAGATATAAGAATAGGTATCCGTATGTAATGGATACCCCCACAGTACTACTTTCATTAGACTTTACCCAACATATAATCTTCTGCCTTCTTAGTCTCTCCAGTCACACACATCATAGCTTTAATAGTATGTGAAGGAACAAGATCAGGATGAGCCCACCAGTCTTCAAATGGATGTTGATCATCTACTGATATATCATCTACTATAAGAACATATCCTCTCTCTTCAAGATACTTTCTAGACTCCTCCTGTACAGCAGGACCATCGTTATACTTATCATGCTCAAATGTTATTGTAGCAAACTGATACTTGTCTAAGTTTACTTTCAACATAGCATCAAAGGTTACTCTTGATGGCTCACAATCAACTTGTAGGTAATCAAATACTGGTCCAAGTTTAACCTCTTCAAATAATAAATCAAAGTCAGCAGTAGTTGCATCACCTAAGGCAACAGGTGCTTTACGATTATCATTGTAGAGATCAGCTTCAGTCTCTTTAATTTCAAATCCAATACCATTCCACCCATACCTACTCTCAAGTAGAGCAGTGTTGTTAGAGATAACAGGATGTCCTGCACCTATCTCTACAAAATTACCATAAGGTTTTCCATCAGTCATACACAGAACAAACATGTCCTGATAGCATTGTGAAAAGTTCTGATGACTTACTAAGTCAAGTTGAGGAAATTTATATCGAAGTTGATCCTTTTTATCAGGTGTATAAAAAGTAGGCAACTGCCACGCATTAGGATCGGTCATGTTTGTAATGTAGAGTTATCTTTTGCAAGATGAATGATCTTTCTATCGTATGTATAATGTGGGAAACACTCTGGATATGCATAGTCAGGAGGTAAAGCATTCACCTTATCTTCATTCTCTAAGAAGAACTTATTGATCTGACTTTCATCATGCCACACTGCTATTATATCATTCTCATAATCCTTGTCAACTCTGTCCCTCAGGGTCTTCATCATAGGAATAGTATGTTTAACTTGTCCACCCCAGAGACATCCTTGATAATAATTCTTTTGTTCACCTTCTACATATGCTTCTGACTTAGGATTGGTTTCAAATGTACCAGTGTAGTCAGCATGATGACATGGGTGATGTACAGCAAGGTATTCTTTCTCTGGATTTAAAATCTCATGAGAGAATATCTTCTTCTGAACTACCATGTCTGCGTCAAGGAAGATCATCCAGTCGTACTTAGACAACTCTTCCTCTGCCTCAAGGATAGTATGAAATCTTTCCAGCGTGATTGCTGGCCATGCTTTGTGTTCTATCGGATAGATTGACATATTATCTGGAGTACCATCCAGTTCACCATCCGTAAAGATAAAATACTGCTTGTTAGCATCTGGCATCAGATGCTCTTCGCATTGTTCATAATATCTTGGGAGAAAATCAAGGTACTTGTTAGTACCTATGAATACTATAGCCACATTAGTCATACTTTCATCCAACCTTCGCAGTAGAGATCTTGTGTATTGTTCCGTTGATCCAACGGAGGTCCGAACCACTTGCTCGGAGCTATTACTTGTTTGTTTACTGATTCTGAGAGCCATGCACCCCACCAAGAAAAAGAACTATTTGCGATGATGAAATCAGAACACATAGTCATTAAACAAAGGTCAACATATTGATCTCCTGACTCGGAGATCATAAACCTATCATCAGCAAATAGAGGTTGCTCGTGACACCACGCAGGATCATCTGAAAGAACAACCACAGGTCTGTCGCTATCGAAATAGGACAGTGCTTTCTCATAATATTCTAGCGAAACTATAGGATGATGTCCATACTGAGCGTAGTCAGTTCGTCTCACATGTAAAGCAATAGATTTATTTAGACCCTCCATCATCTCCATGCAGGGATTTTTTATGTCGTCTTTGAATGTAAAATCTTTTATTAATTCATCTCTAACATTTAAAAAATATTTCTCTGACTGGAAGAATCCCCATAGGGTAACCCAGTCAGGACAATTGTTAAACAACTCCTCATCGAAATGGAATTGTTTCTCTTGTAACACAGGTCTCTTAGCATCTATCCATTGTATTTGTAATGGACTAAATGTCTCTAGAGTGAAGGGCATAAACAATTGATGTTCTTCCCATGCATCTGCATTACTCTTGAACTTAGATGGAGGTACACAGTATTGATACCCCATGTTCTTTGCTATACCTTTCACTGCAGAATACTGGAACATCTGATTTGCAAGACGCTCCTTCTTCTTGCCTACATGATTAATACCAATCATCTTGTCTGTACATCAGTTGCTTCTTGGAACCACTCATATGCTTTAGCTAATCCAGCATCAAGATCATACTTAGGTTTCCATCCCCTCTGCGTGATCTTACTATAGTCTAGTGGTCTCTTAGGTGTACCATTAGGTCTACTAGTGTCCCATTCAATCTTGCCTTGAAATCCTGTAAGAGCAGCAATCTTATGTGCTAAATGGAAGATAGAAACATCCTGGCCTGATCCAACATTGATGAGTTCTCCATTACTGTAATGTTCTACAGCAAACATACATGCATCAGCAAGGTCATCCACATACATAAACTCCCTAGTAGGAGTACCATCACCCCAACAAGTTACAACATCTTCAGTAGCATTGTTGAACTTAGTCATCAACGCAGGTATAACATGACCATTCTCAGGGTGGAAGTTATCATAAGGACCATATAAATTACATGGCATCAATGAAACACCTTTAAATCCATACTGCTTGTTATACATCTTAAGCATCTCTATGCCATGTATCTTAGCAATGGCATATGCTTCATTAGTAGGTTCTAATTCACCTGTTAGTATAGACTCTTCCTTAACAGGAGTCTCAGCATACTTAGGATAGATGCAGACACTACCAAGGAAGACAAACTTCTTGACAAAGTATTTGTATGCCCAATGAATCAGATTAGTCTGAATCATTGTGTTCTGATAGATGAACTCAGCAGAGTAAGTATCATTAGCATGAATACCACCAACTCTAGCAGCAGCATCAAAGACATAATCAATAGCGTGAGTCTCAAATAATGCTTTTACTTGAATAGAACTAGTTAGATCACACTGATCTCTAGTCTTAGTAATAATATTATCATAACCCTGACTCTTAAGTTTACGAACAATAGCAGAACCAACAAGTCCCTTGTGACCTGCCACAAAGATACAATCGTTTTTATTCATTGTCCTTATCTTCATGGAATAATTACTTCTGGAGTAGGTAGAGGGAATAACAAACGCTTACCTTTGAACTTAGGATTCTTAATAAAGAAATTCTTAAAGTGCCAAGGTAAAACAATATACACATCATAGTCTTGCTCCATTACCTTCTCTTCAGAGAGGATAGGGATCCAAGTTCCTGGCGTATAAGATCCATCCTTGTCAGGATTTACATCACCTACTACAGTAATATCATTAGGAGTAACCTCCCATGTCTGTAGAGTTACATTACCTTTAGTACTAGCACCTAGAGCACAAACTGTAGCTTTATTTTCCTTATAGAAGGTTAACATCTTCCAGAACTGTTCCCTATTCTGTACTAATCTAATAGCAAAATCTTTCCAAGGTTTAGTTGTATTCAACTCTTGATCCAATTCACTAGCAAGAATACCAGTTAACTTAGTCTTACACTCTCCTCTCTTGCTGCTACTCTTAGCAACAACAACAGATATACTACCACCATTAACATCATTAAAATCAAAGTCAACGATCTTAAACCCTGCTTTGTCCATGATATATTTGAGTTGTCTCATACCATAGTAGGAGAGATGCTCATGGCATACAGTGTCAAAGGAATTAACCCTTAGCATCTCAGGCATATAACTCTGTTCGAGTACCCATATACCATCACCATCAAGACATTCATAAACTTGTCTAGCAAACTCACATGGATCCTCTAGGTCATAGAACATAGAGAATGATGTAATAACCTTTGCCTTCTGCTTGCCATATCTCTCTTGGAATGTCTCAGCAGAGAAGAAGTCAGGAATGTAATTAACATTATCAGGAATAAAATCCTTAAACTTCTTAGAGGTAGGATCAATACTAACTAACTGACAGTCCTTAGGGAAGAACGATAAGAAAGTTCCATCGTTACCAGCAATGTCACATACAATATCACCTGAGTCAAGCTTGACATCAGACATGATCTTGTCTGCCTTACCTTTAAGGTGCTTGATCATGCTACCATTCAGTCCAGAACGATACCCATACTCATCTCCATACATTGTAGGGAGATCAAAGGTATGCTCCAGTTGTACATGACCACAACCACCTTTAGATTCATCACACTTAACAAGGGTCAATGGACCTTTGTACATCTCAGGATCAATCTCCTTAGGAAATATACCTGACAGATATTGTTCACCAAGATCTAGAACTACTTCATAGTGTTCGTTACCACAAACCCTACATTTTTCTATCTTGTGAAATTTGTTACACTGTAATGTCATTGTCCGTAAATACACATGTCTTCAACGAGATCTTTAAAAGATAACTCTGGTTCCCATCCTAAGACTTCTTTTGCCTTAGTAGCATCACCTAGAAGTTGTTCAACTTCTGTTGGGCGGTAGTATTTATCGCTCACTCTGATGATGTCTCTGCCCATAGCAGCACAGTAACCCTTCTCTTCTAAACCTTCACCATGCCAGCGTATTTTGAAACCAAAGTACTCTGCAGCATGTTCTACAAACTCTCTTACACTGTACATTTTACCAGTAGCCAACACAAAGTCGTCTGGTTTCTCATGCTGTGTAATCATCCACATACCTCGGACATAATCCTTAGCATGTCCCCAGTCTCGTTTAGCATCTAGGTTACCTAACACTAACTCGTGCTGTAACCCTGATGATATGCGAGAGAGTCCCATTGTAATCTTACGAGTTACAAAGGTCTCACCTCTCCTCTGGGATTCGTGATTGAATAGGATACCATTACTAGCATGGATTCCATATGCCTCACGATAATTCTTAGTAATCCAATAGGAGTACAACTTGGCACATCCATAAGGACTACGAGGATAGAAAGGAGTCTTCTCGTTCTGAGGAACTTCTTGTACTAATCCATACAACTCTGAGGTAGATGCTTGATAGAACCTACAGTCATGTTCTAGAAGACGAATAGCATCTAGAAGACGAAGGGTTCCAAGGGCATCTACCTCACCAGTATATTCGGGCATCTCAAACGATACCTTTACATGACTCATAGCAGCTAGGTTATACACCTCATCAGGTTTAATCTTTTGAACTAAACTAATGATGCTACCTGAGTCAGTCAAATCTCCATAGTGGAGTTGGATCTTCTCATATATGTGATCGATCCTATGAGTATTAATAAGAGAAGCACGGCGAACTATACCATGAACTTCATAACCTTTCTCAAGGAGAAGTTCGGCCAGGTACGATCCATCCTGTCCCGTAATACCAGTGATCAGAGCTTTCATTATCCAAGTGTTATGTTATCAACGCCTGTTGCTTCAGGTATATTAATGACATCGCTACCGATACCAGTAAAGATTGTATCAGTGCCTAAACCACTGTAATCAAACTGTACTGTATCTGCTGCTGGAATGAAATCATTCCCAAAAGTTATAACGCTGTCGCCACCATGAATGCTGAAGGTATCTGATGCTTGATCTGCTCTATTTCTAGCACCTATGTAATGCTGGAACAGTTCTTCAAGCGTTGATGTTTCCTCGTCACTATTTAGGGCTGCTACCAATGCAGTCTTTAATGCGTCCGATGCTTTTTGATAAGCATCATACTTATGATTCTGTCCACAAGACATGATAATTTTAAGTTACTATCAGGTATTATAGACTATCCTTCTACTCTTGTCAATTCTTTTTTTAACTCTTCTATCTCAAACTTAATACCCTTCTCAGATAGAAGAATCATTTTAGCTAGAGTCATCTCCTTAGTATAGAAGATGACTGGTTGATTTCTACAGTCTCCACTCATTTTAATACTTCTTTACGCTTGAACCCACCTTGCTTACAAAAGTACATGGTATGATTCTCTGTGGTCACATAGTAACCATCTATATCTGTACCGTCATCGGTATAACCATACGCTTTGACATGTTCCTCGATACCATCGATACGGAACTTCTTTTCCTTTAGGTGAAGGTAGTCATGGTATCGTGCATCTAGGTCGATCATCGTTCCTCGAAAGTAAGTTTGCGGATTTTACGCTTGCGGCGTTGTTGCTGCCATTCTAACTGATCTTCAGTCAAATGTCCAGCTTCCCTAACATTTGTATTTAAACATTTAACATTCGCTAAAGATTTCGCTGTGAATGAGGTATCATCCACTACCATTTGGTTCTCACAACCACATACTTGTGGCTTACCTGTACTAGTAATTATAGTATTACAAACTAAACATTGTACTCTCATCTTACTTAAACATAAATGTGTAATTAACTCGGCGGTTTTCTTTTCCTTCCTTCATAGACACGCCATTGGTCTTATGAAAATATCTAGAATCAAAAATTATAATTCTATTGTAGTTATAAGGAATCAATCTTTTTTTAGCATTACTCTCCTTTAAATATTTTGTGATACCATCAGCATCGCTATTGTACTGATCATAACTCCAATCATCTGGTCTCTTCTTATCATATATTATAAGACCATTCTTTGTTGGATCATCTATTGATTCATTTTTAGTAACCCATAGGTTGACATTAATAACTGATGGATCTGCATGAGGAGTAACACCATCACCTTGATTATCACAAACGAAAGCCCAACCCCTATCAAACTCAAGAGAATGTAACAAAGGAAATGTTACATGTATTGCATTAATAACATCAGGAAGAATTTCAAATGGAAATTTTTCATTAGTAAAATTAATAGAATGATAATCAGAATACTTATCATCTACTTGATCATGATTAATCGCTAAGTCATGGAGTTCATTAACCACATCCGTGAATAAAAAATCATCTATGATTACATACCCATCCCTATCAAAAGTTTCTTGTACTGTATTATCGTAGCTCATTCTTGTTTATACACTTAATGGCAATAGTAAACCTATGATGATCTTTAAATGGGGTAGCTCTATGACTTACATAAGAACTAAATCTAGTCAAACTATTTGCAAAAGGAGGAACCCCTATGATCTTACCATCTAAATCAAACTCAGTCCATCCACCTTGATTCTTATCATATTCAAAAGTATGATAAGGATAATAAATGAATGTCCACTGATCAGATTCTCCTACAGAATCTGTGTGAAAATATGCAGACTCTTTAGGAGCAAAGCAATTTACATACAAACGATATATCTGATAAGTGTCCCAGAAACCAGTATATTTCTCATGTATATATTTAATAAAATAATTATAGATTAGTTTAACATGATTGGGAGCAGTAGACATTACATCTCTTCTATCCCAATGAAATAGATCAGCAACTAATCCAGTAGGAGGTGCTTCTCTATTGTCTGTCTCACCATAACGATAAGCTGCATAGTCTGTTATAAACTCTGAGACTTTAGAAGCAACATCATCAGGGAAGAAGTTATCAACTTGTTGTATGCTAGGTTTTGTGTCCATGATATCCTAAGTAATCAAGTACATGATCTCGTACTTCCATCAATTCATTATAGCACTTCTGGTTATGAGCACACTGACGGAGTTGATGATCTGGTTTTAATACAGATTCAATAAAGAGAGTTCTTGCTGAATCAATCTTTGCTTGTTTCTCTGGGTCAGGGACTTGTGGAGTATACTCCCATCCATGCGTTTTAAGATGCTGCTGCTCTTCAAAGTTCAATCCTGGTGGATAATCAATCATTTGGTATAATTCTAAAGACTGTAGTGTACCTAAAAATAGAAGGTACTTTAGGTGCTAAACCTCTGTGTGGATGATTACCAGGAAAAATAAGAACTCTACCTGGTACATAATCATGCTCTTCAACAACAGTCTCACCATCAACTAGTTGAAACTGTCCACCCCATTCTGGTTTCCATTGACTGTTATTCATTAACATGACAGTCAATTCATTATCTTTAGCATCTATGTGGGTGGATCCATCCATCCCATAGTACTGAAGATTAACATCTATTCTTCTCAAGTATATAGGAACATCAAATACATGCTCCTCAATGATCTCAAAGGCATCAAAAAATTTTTCTGCCTGTTCATGTAAACAATCAATCCTATTAATTCCAGTTCTAGAAAAAATTGCTTTGCCAAAAAAGCGATGCTCACCTGTTCTAGAGGTAGGCCAAGACTTAGGGTTAGCTATGTTTGTACTTATAACAGGAACCTTATCAAGAAGAGTATCCTCTAGTGAAGTAATAAAAGAGAGATCAAAAAGATCATCAATCACATGTGCGATCACGGTCTATGGTATCAAAGAATGCATCAGCATGAATAAGTTCATCAATAAGATGAATCATTTCACTTAAATGTTTTGCTATAAATGGCTTCTCAGTTCTTGCTGCAAATGATAAAGCATTTCTTAGATTACTCTCTGCCTCCCTCATCGAATCTTCTACTTGTTCTGATAAAGCCATAAGAATAAATCTTTTTTATATTTAGCTGAACATATTATAAGACCCCTGACTCAAAGAGTCAAGGGTCTATGTGAATTTTGAATTGAATTAGTGAACTTAAATTAACATTTCCTTGCAAATTCTTTTGCAAGAACTGTGATCGTCTTCGCACTCGATCAAGCAATCAAAGTAGTCGTTGACTAGATTTTCATCTTCCGATGAATCGAATTCCGTCCATTCTGCTAGTTGATTGAATGAAATCGTATTGTGACCAGACATTAACTTTAACCTCCTTAACCTTAACCTCATAATGTAGAGAATTTAGGTCATCTTGTTTTCCTTAATTCTATCATTATTTATATGATTATGGGAATTCCAGG
>CEUP01050218.1_pt1 | contig 15232 bp, 14 predicted proteins | sample 531371 | NCBI WGS metagenome assembly CEUP01 (sample SAMEA2622738, study PRJEB7988) | marine metagenome | biome: marine biome (ENVO:00000447); feature: marine epipelagic mixed layer (ENVO:xxxxxxxxx); material: "saline water (ENVO:00002010), including plankton (ENVO:xxxxxxxx)" | depth 150 m
CATTTCCATTTTTCTAAAATGCATGGTTTGGGTAACGACTTTATGGTCGTAGATTGTATTACCCAAAACATTTTTTTCTCTCCCGATTTGATCCGTCGTTTGGCGGATCGTCATACCGGAGTTGGTTTCGATCAACTGCTTGTCGTGGAAGCTCCCTACGATCCTGAAACCGATTTTCACTATCGTATTTTCAATGCAGATGGCAGTGAAGTTGAGCAGTGTGGTAATGGCGCTCGTTGTTTCGCTCGCTTTGTCCGTATGAAAGGGCTAACAAACAAATACAGCGTTAGCGTGAGTACCAAAAAAGGCAAAATGGTGCTGAATATTGAAGAGGATGATCAGATCACCGTCAATATGGGCGAGCCTGAATTCGAGCCAAACAAGATTCCCTTTAAAGCTAAGCAAACCGAGAAGACGTACATTCTGCGTGCGGAAGATAAAACGCTTTTCTGTGGGGCTGTGAGTATGGGTAATCCGCATGTGGTGACGGTTGTTGATGATGTAGCGACCGCTGATGTGGAGACTTTAGGTCCACTACTTGAGTCACATGAGCGTTTTCCAGAACGTGTCAATGCTGGCTTTATGCAGGTTATTAGTCGTAGTGAAGTTAACTTGCGTGTTTACGAGCGTGGAGCGGGAGAAACGCAGGCGTGCGGTAGCGGTGCATGTGGTGCCGTAGCGGTAGGTATCGTGCAAGGCTTGTTAGACGAGCATGTCACAGTTCACCTACCTGGTGGCGATTTGAAAATCAGCTGGAAAGGTCCAGGCTCCCCGTTGTTTATGACTGGGCCCGCGACCCATGTATTTGATGGGCAGCTGAGCTGCTAAATTATACTGAATCAAGGAATCGACGTGTCTCAAATTGAAGCGGATGCTTTGACGGAAGAAGTCATCGCTGAATACTTACGTGACAACCCTGACTTTTTTCTTAGTCGCCGAGAGCTGGTGGATCGCCTCGCACTGCCACATCAGGAGCAAGGCACAGTATCTCTTGTTCATGTGCAATTGAATCGTCAGCGTCAACGTATCGAAGAGCTAGAAGAAGAGATCACCACTCTGATGTCGCTTGCCAAAAGTAACGATCAAACTTTTCATGAGTTTATGGCGTTACAGGAGCAAATCTTGAAGTGTGATTCTCTACTTTCTGTCGTGAAAGCGATTGAAGAGATGGCAAAGTCACTTGGCTTAGTCGCGTACGTTCGTTTGTTGGAATCGGACTCTGGATATTACTCGTTAGCGAAGGAGTCTTATCAGCGCTTTGCGACTAACCACTTAAACGGGAAAGAGGCCTATCTAGGCCGTATGCGTAAAGCCGATCGTGAGTTACTGTTTGGTGAGAACCATCGCGCTCCTGAGATGGGCTCGTATGTCGTGCTACCATTAAAGAGAAAGTCGCTTCAAGGCGTATTAGCATTTTCAAGTACCGATGGGGGGCATTTCCAACCTCATATGGATACCCTTTTCTTACGCCATTTAGCATTGGTTCTTTCTCATTTAATTGAGTCTCTTCCATGGCAATGTGAACAAGATGAGCGAATCAGCAATACCTCTGCCTAACGGTCTACAAAAGCCTCTTGAGCGCTTCTACGAATATCTTAGAAGTGAAAAGGGGCTTAGCCTTCACACTCAACGCAATTACAAACAACAACTTGAAACCATGGCTCAGCACTTAGTTCAACTTGGACTGAAAGATTGGTCTCAGGTCGATTCTGCATGGGTCAGGCAACTGGCGAGTAAAGGGATGCGGGATGGTATGAAAGCCAGCAGTTTGGCTACCCGCTTGTCGTCATTGCGTAGTTTTTTTGACTTTTTGATTTTGCGTGGAGAAATGAGCGCCAATCCCGCCAAAGGTGTGTCAGCACCACGTAAGAAGCGGCCATTGCCGAAAAACCTCGATGTGGATGAAGTGGGTCAATTACTCGAAGTTAACGAGGATGACCCGTTGTCGGTTCGCGATCGCGCTATGATGGAAATGATGTATGGTGCGGGATTACGTTTGGCAGAACTCGTCAGTATCAATATCAAAGACGTCAGTTTCTCGTCCGGTGAAATTCGTGTTGTAGGTAAGGGTGACAAAGAGCGTAAAGTCCCTTTTTCTGGTATGGCAGCAGAATGGGTGGGTAAATGGCTCAAAGTTCGTGGCCATTTGGCGAACCCTGACGAGCCTGCACTATTTGTCTCCAAGCTTGGCGTGCGTATATCTCATCGTAACGTGCAAAAGCGCATGGCCGAGTGGGGGCAAAAACAAGCTGTGGCGAGTCACATTAGTCCACACAAACTTCGTCACTCGTTCGCGACTCATGTGCTGGAGTCGAGTAACAACTTACGTGCGGTGCAAGAATTGCTTGGTCATGAAAACATTTCGACGACGCAAATCTATACTCACTTAGATTTTCAGCATCTGGCTGAAGTTTACGATCAAGCCCATCCGCGAGCGAGAAAACGGAGCAACAAAGAATGATATTCTATCGCCGGCTTGGGCCAATTAAGGCGATGACATTCGATTTGGATGACACCCTTTATGACAACCGTCCGATTATCCTTCAGTTAGAGGAGAAGGCGACCCAGTGGTTGCACAGTTATCACCCTATTTCAGCGACGCGCAGCAATGAGTGGTGGAGAGACAAAAAACGCCAGGTCTTGGCTGCGAACGAGTGGTTAAAAAATGATGTTACGGCGTGGCGATTTGAGCAGGTTTTTAGTGGGCTAATCGAGCTCGGTTACAGCCAAGCACAAGCAAATTCTGCCGCCTCTGATCTCATAGAACAAGTCCTTATTTATCGTAGCGATTTTACCGTCCCTGAATCCGCTCACCAGGTCTTAATGCAACTGGCCAATGTAATGCCACTTATCGCGATTACAAATGGTAATGTGAATGTTGAGAAGATTGGTTTAGCACCTTACTTTTCTAATGTGTTCAAAGCGGGACCAGATGGTTATGCCAAACCTCATCCACAGTTATTTGATAAAGCGGTACGGTTACTTAACTTGCCGCGCTCCTCAATTCTTCATGTGGGCGATCATTTAGTTTCTGATGTATTTGGTGCTAAAAGTAGTGGTTTATCAGCCTGTTGGTTCAACGACCAGTCGAAAAACATTCGCCAGCACTCGCGCGCGTCAATTTTACCGGATGTTGAAGTGAAACGATTACAAGATTTACTACTTTTGAGTGAGAGATAAGCACCCTCTTACAAAATAATCGCTTTCCATCTGGGGAGACTTAGATTAGGTTATGTTTAGAAGAGATCTTATTATATCAACGTCTTAGGCTAATAAAATGCGCACTTATTCCGCGCTGGTTTTTGACAACCAGCAATTGATGACGTTTATCAATCAACTGCCGTCAGGGAAAGGTAGTTCGAATTTAGTACAAATACTGTCTACTCAACCTGCAACAATCGCGTCACGATATGCGGCGTATATCAAGCAGCAGCTACCTGAGTGTGAAGTCATTGGTCACAGCACTCGACATGTCATTTTCGAAAGCCAAATTCATCACGGCGGCACGTTAATATGCGTTGCTCAATTTGATCATACTTATTTCTCTTCTGCTTCGATCGAACTGAATGATGAACCTGAACAAGACGCTCAAGCGCTGATAAAGAAACTTGAACTCAGTGATAACTCAAAAGCGATCATCAGCTTTGCTCATGTAACGAATAGTTGGGACTATAACCTTTACCAAGCGCTCGGCAATTGCTGTGATGTGCCGATCAGTGGTGGGTTGGCTGCGTCGGTGGATGGACGCAAAGAGTGGTTATTGCATGGTGTACATACCTTTCATAAAGCCGCAGTCTGTGTGGCGCTGCATAGCGACGTTTTACAAGCTTGGCGCAGTGCGTTTTCTGAATGGAATACGATTGGAAGTCCACTGTGCGTAACCAGCGCGACTGGCACGATTTTGCATAGTATTAACCATCAGCCTGCGCATCTTGTCTATCGAGACCGTTTAGCGGATGGGCGAGATCTCAGTTTAGAGCAGATGTTGAGCTTTCCTCTGCAACTGAGTAATCAGCAAATCTGTATCCCGACTGCGATCTATCCAGATGGGAGCATTGAATTTGACAAGCCTGTTGAGCTCGGGGATGAACTGCAAATGTGTTACAACCACCCCTCATTAACACTGGAGCAGGTAAGGCACGATGTTCGTCATTTAGCGCAGTTTAATCCCCAAGCCATATTTATTTACAATTGTGAGTCTCGACTTGAATTCATCGAAGGGATGAGTGAAATCAAACCCTTCGATAAGTTTGAATCTTGTAATGGCTCTTACTGCATGGGGGAGCTGTTCAAAGATAAGCAGCAAGACGTCTTGCACCATAGCATGACGTATTTAGCCTTGAGTGAAGACCCAAACAGAAAACCGCTGACTTTGTCTGAAGAGACAGAGTCATTTCCAATATCTCCTCTTTTTCACCTGATTCGCTATTCAATCGATGAGCTCGATGAAACGCGGATTGAGATGGAACAAAAGCTGGCAAAGCAGACGGAAAAACTGATCAACAGTTATCGAGTGGATAAGCGAACTGGCCTGAAAAATCGTATCGCCTTACAAGAAGCGTTAAAAACGGTTGATCCTGATGAACACGTGATCACGCTTAAGCTATCTAACTTTCACCAAGTCAATGAAAAGTATGGTTACCAGGTCGCTGATGAGTTGATTCGAGATCTGAGTGACCACTTTGTCGATCGCTTGTCTAATCGCCACGGCTCTGTCTTGATTAAAAGCTTGTACTACATTGGTACGGCGGAGTGGGCGATCGTGTTTCACTCGCAGCAGTCGAGTGACCTGATTAAACAAGAGTTTTCTCAGTTTGCGGATCACATTGAACACATTAACTTTGAACCTTATGGTTTACCAGAAGTTGATTACCTCTCGGTGTCTATTATTGGTGGTATTGCTAGTGTCGCCGATTTTCCTAATGTCAGCGGAGATGAGCTTTTGTTAAAGGCCATTGATGCACGACGTCAAGGGAAAGTGCGCAATACTCATTTTATGAATGCGCGCGATTGCGATACCACAATGGAAGAGCATAAAGACAGATTAAGCTTGATGGGGAGTGTAAGTCGGGCAATTTTGAATCAACGAATCATTACCTATAGTCAGCCAATCTTTGCGGCACACAGTCGCGAGCAGTTGTCGCAAGAGTGTTTGGTTCGTATCGAGGATGATGGTGAGATCATTGCGCCAGGACGTTTTCTGCCGATTATTGAAGGCACACATCTTTACACTCGGCTAAGCCGATACATGATGACTTCGACACTTGATTATATGGCGGATAAAACGGAGTCATTTTCAATTAACTTATCACCACAAGATATGTTGAGCGACCGGACATTAAGTATCCTCGAACAGGCAGTGAGAAAACTCAACGATCCCAGCCGTTTAGGCATAGAGGTCCTTGAGTCTGAGCAAATAAAAGACTTTGGTCGGATGGCGGAAGTTTGTGGTCACTTTAAGCGAATGGGCGTCAGGATTTTGGTCGATGATTTCGGATCTGGCTACTCCAACATTGACGAGATTATTCGTTTGGAGCCTGATGTGATTAAACTCGATGGTAGCCTTATCAAAACCATTGATATCGATAACAAACAGCGCCAAATAACAGGTCAGTTGGTTCAGTTGTGTCAGGTACTCAACGCGAAAACCGTTGCTGAGTTTGTCCACAATCAGCAAGTGTGTCAGATTGCTGAGGATTTGGGTGTCGACTACCTACAAGGTTTTTACTTGGCAGAGCCGACCCGTTTGTTCTAGCTGCGTTGATAAGGGTGACCGCTTTTATCCGCTTGGAATATCTCCATGAAGTGAGTTAGGAAGTGGGTCAGGCTATTTGCTTGAGCATCCTCTCCCAATTCCCGCACTACTTCAGACGCCACTTCCAAGGTGCATAAGTGACCTTCAGATTGGTTCCGCCTTAATTGGTATACCGATGCCTGAGATGGGGTTATATGCGCTAAAGGAATGCCCGAAAGCCACGGGCTTTTTCGCAGCATTTTCTTCGCTTCCTGCCACGTTCCATCAAGAATGATAAATAAGGGTGTTTTTCCTTGTTGGGCGGATCGTTGTTTTACTTCATTGACCGAAATACTTTCATCGCTAGGAAAAAGCAGTACAGGTAGGTAATGATCATCTTGCAGGAGCGCTATGAGTTCAGGGCAAGGTGACTTACGTTGCCATATATGCTGGCTACTACTTGGTAACGATCTCAGTAGCCATTGGCCAGTATTTGTCTCGCGTGTTAACTCGTTCTCATGCATCAGTAGCGCGATATGAGCGTTAATCGAGAGTTTTGGTATCAGGTGACATACGCAGTTATGACGCAACCCACACTTATCACATGGTCCATTTACTACCATTTACAGCGTTACCCCACCTTGAAAGGGGGTTAAGCCATCAGAAAATAGTTGAACTTGGCTAATCTCATCATAGTTGGCAATAGGTGCAGTACTTGGATTGAGTGGGTAGCTTATCCCGTCGTACTTTAATATATGTTGGTTAGGAACCGCTCCGCCGCCACTCACAAACAATACGAGATCATGCCATTGGTGGTTCGCTTGTTTACCTAAGTTGATTGGTGTTTGGACTAAAGTAATACGGCTGTTGAAGCGCCATGCTTGCTGGTGGCTCTCGAACATCAAAAGAGTACAACCACCAGAGCCACACCAATCTAATTGCACCAGCAATTCTTTGTCGCCATCCCCATTGAGATCGTAAGTGAGCCAGCGATAGCGTGTGCCCGTTGGATCGGTTTTGTGTTGTTTGAAGTACTCACGCAGAGCTTTGTCGACAGCTGGATTGAATTGATCACTTGACGGAATCTTATTTGCCGATAACGAAGGTTCACTTACCGCTGATGCTTGGCTGGATATTGGTTTTGATTTGAATAAGGTTAGCCCGCCATTTGTGATGTCGTACACCACAGAGCCCACTTTTTCTTGCTCGGTTGAGAGCTGGTAACCATCGCGTAAATAGAGTCGCTCTGATAATAAAGGTTGGCCCTGTAAGTGAGTACTAACCACTTGAACTTGCTTCGGTGATAGCTGTTGCCAGTATCCCTTCTCAACAGTATCGGATTCACCACTTGGGTAGCTGTAAACAGTCGAAGCGGTATGATCGGGATTTAAGCGTAGGGTTACGGTAAATGGGCTACCTTTGGTTGCTTGAGCCTGATAGGTCGCTGCCCAATCTTGCGTTGCATCTTGGTTGGAAAGCGTGGCGCAGCCCTGATAAGTTTTATTATCAATAGTAAAGGTTGAAGTCCAGCCGTAGAGGCTATCACTCATGCCATCAACACAGCTTTGTTGCTTGAGTTCCAATGAACCACGTTCGAATGTATAGCGGCGGCGATCAAGTTCTAACCGACTCGACGTGATGGCAAGTGATTGAGGTGCCATACCAATTTGATTGAAGGTTAGATCCCCTTGATCGAACTTCACAGACCATGATGGCTCTACACCAAACGCGTAAGTCGCTTTTAATGGTAAATCACAGCGATTTGGGTTTTCGGCGCTCAGTAGGTTAACTTGGTCGACGACAAAGCGAGCCGGGTAGTCAGATGCAAATCCATCTTCACCTGCAGGTGCCATATGGCCAATCACTTCTCCATATAGTGGCTCATAAGGCGCTCGAACCAGCGAAAGTCCTTGCTGAAAACGGTCACGAGGAAGATCGAGCCAATATTGTTGTTGGCTGCCACAAGGCGTGATTGAGCTGACTTCGTGCCCAAGTACCACTTGGCCCCGCATAACGAACGTCTGTGGCTTAACAGAAGCTGGATCGGCAAGCGTTGCGGTAGGTGTAGTGGCAGTCTCCGTTGTTGATGGACTCATAGAACAGGCCTGGAGAGCCAGTAAAGTTGCCAGTGCAACTGGGTTTTGCAACGCCTTCATGCTATATCTTCCTCATACAAAATTACTCGGAAGTTATTATGGCATATTGGCTATTTAAAACTGAACCAGACACCTTCTCTATTGACACTCTTCGCACACAAAAGACCTCTTGTTGGGAAGGCGTGCGCAACTATCAGGCGCGAAACATGATGCGTGACGAAGTAAAAGAGGGGGACTTGGTACTGATTTACCATTCCTCTTGCAAGAAGGTTGGAGTGGCAGGAATCGCGAGAGTCGTTAAAGAGGCTTATCCGGACCATTTTGCTTTTGATGCTGAGAGTGATTACTACGATCCCAAGTCGACTCCCGATAACCCTCGCTGGATGATGGTGGACATTGAGTTTGTTCGTAAGACTGAACGCTTGATTCCGTTAACTGTGATGAAAGCGATGCCAGAGTTGGCAAACATGCCTTTGGTTAAGCGGGGAAATCGACTTTCAATTATGCCAGTCACGGAGCAAGAGTGGTTGGCTATTTTGGATAAAGAGAAACTGCCCAGTCAAAGATCAGGAAACTAAAATTGAAAAGGCTGCCACTGACAGCCTTTATTACTCTGTTAGATGAGATGATCTTTAAGGTAACGAGCCACTGCATCCTCGGCATTACTGCCTATCACATCATTATTTGGTAGCGCGTCCATCACTTTGTGGTGAGAGGTGCCCATTACCAGGCCTTTACCTGCCATCGACAGCATTTCAACATCATTCATGCCATCACCAAATGCGATGCAGTTGTCTAGCGTTAAACCACGAGATTCAGCCACCGCTTTGAGGGCTTCACCTTTAGACACATCTGCAGCCATGACTTCTAGGCACCATGGTGTTGAAAAAGCGATGTTAAGTTGTTCACCAAATGCTTCACGCAACTTATTCTCGAAAACAACTAAGTGGTCGTGGTCCTGATTTGGGTGGGTGAAGAAAATTTTAGCAATGCCATCTCTTGGTGCGCTTTCCGCACTAAAGCGCTTATAGGCAAAGCCAGATTCACTATGGAATTTGGCTAGCATCTCATCTTCGCGATCCAGCAACCAGTCGTCATTTTGGTACATGTGGATAAAAATCTCTGGATCTTGTCTGATCACATCGATCACTGACTGTACCAATTCTTCAGGCACATTTTGGCTGTACATGAGTTGATCGTTTTGGTCATGCACTCGAGCACCGTTGGATGTGATCATATAAGCAGGGATCCCAGCGATTTCACGAATTCCAGCAACGTCTACGTGGTGGCGACCAGTAGCAAAGATAAAAGTGAATCCTTTTTGGTGCAGCTCTTTGAGTGTTTGCTTAGAGAAGTCACTAAGCTGGTGGTTTGGAGCTAGTAGCGTTCCGTCTAAATCTGATGCGACGATTTGAAAAGGAATTTCTTTGCGTGTTTCGGTCATATCACCCTCGTTAACAGCGTTTGGCGGCCCACATTTGGGCTGAAGGTGTATTTTACTTGAACAGAAAGGGGAAAAAGAGGGTAAAGATCACCCTCTTACTTTTCCTATTTTTACGGGTATTGGTTGAAGAATGCCAGTACGGTATCGAGTGCATCGTTACGATATTCATCTTTCTCGAACAACACTTCATGGCGGGATCCGTAGACAATTTTCATCGCACACTGAGGGCTAGTTTTCGCGAGCTTCTTCATAAAGCGGATTTGATCTTGGTTAGAGACAATTTTGTCTTCGCTTGCTTGCAGTAGAAGCAGTGGAACCTTGATATGACGCGTCATTAAAATGCATTGCTTTGAGGCCATCAAACCTTGCCAAACCCAGCGAGTACTTGCACCACCGATTTTTATCTCTGGCTTTTGTTCGTATAGAGCTCTAAACCAGTGATAGCGGACGTCACTTTGGCTAAGTAAGTTGCCTTCAAAAGGTTTTGGAAAGTAAGCCGCTTGCCCTGGAGCAAAGGTTGGTTTTGGGTATATGGCAGTCAGGATTTGTCCCAATATTGTTGCGATTGGCTTTAGGTGGATAGGTAAGTTAACGCCGAACATTGGCGCACTGAGCGCGACAGCATTAAATGGATGTTCTGGATAGGTTTGTATGTAGCGAGTGACGATATTACCGCCCATAGAATGGCCGAGTAGATAACACGACTGATAATCAGCCAGATCAAAGTGCGCCACCATTTGGTGCAAATCTTTTACATAGTCTTCAAACTCGTGGACATAGCCCATCTCTTTATCGTCGATCAGACGATCGGAGTAGCCTTGGCCTCGGTGGTCATAAGAATAGATATCGTAACCTTGCTGAAAAAGGTCGTAAAACAACTCTTGGTATTTCCATGTACATTCGATACGACCATTGACGACGACGATCGCTTTACGATGCTCCGGCTTGGTCATCTTGACCCAAAAAAGTTGGGTTTTATCAAAAGATTTGACTATCCCTTCCTCTCTGGAGTGCCATAGCGCAGCAATTCGACCATTGATTGCTTGCTCAAAATTCGACTCTTGAGTATAAGAAGCAGTAATGCTGGAACTCGACATATTCATGGATTTTGTAAGCCTGAAAGAGTTTTGGTAGTAACAACGCTAGATTATGTGCGGCTAACTGAGTTTAGTCGAGAGGAAAACACTATGGATATGCATGTTTGGCTGGCCTATGTGGTCACTGCGATAGTTTTTAGTTTAGCTCCGGGCTCTGGTACGGTTAACTCCATCAGTAACGGATTGAGTTATGGTACTCGCAAGTCGGTCGCGGCGATTGCCGGTCTGCAAATTGGTCTTAGTATCCATATTATGTTGGTTGGCGCAGGGATCGGTGCTTTGGTTGCTCAGTCTGCGTTCGCATTTACAGTCATCAAGTGGATAGGGGTGGTTTACCTAGTTTGGTTGGGTGTTCAGAAGTGGCGAGACTCAAACGGGCTCAATACGTCATCAGTTGCGCAAGAATTATCGGGTTTTACCTTGATGAAGAAAGCGGTATTCATTAACCTTACCAACCCTAAATCGATCGTATTTTTAGTCGCTTTGTTCCCACAGTTCATCGATCCTGCGCAAGATCAGGTCACTCAGCTGCTGGTTCTAGGTGTAACAACGGTATTTATCGATTCTGTAGTCATGCTAGGTTACACCACATTGGCATCTCAAATGGGGCGTTTTATTCGCTCTGATCGAATGATGGGCCGTATTAATAAACTCTTTGGCTCTATGTTTGTTGGTTGTGGCGCGTTATTGGCTACGGCTAAAGCGTAGACGACAACAAAGGACTAAAATGCAACGTATCACGCGCGATACCTATGTGGCTCGCCAGCCTATTTTCAATGCGAAGCGACAAACTTTAGGTTATGAGTTGCTGTTTCGTGACGGCGAGAAAAACGCTTATCCGAGCCACATAGAATCTAATCGCGCGACCTATCGTTTGATTGTGGAAAATTTCTTATCACTGGGCACTAACCCTACGATAGACACCTCCCGCTGCTTTATTAACTTCCCGCAAGAAAGCTTGTTACGCGGCTTACCTATGGTATTGCCTAAAGATAAAGTCGTTATCGAAGTGCTTGAAACCTGCACACCCAACGATGAGCTTTACCTTGCGATCAAAAAACTCAGCCAAGCTGGTTATTTGATTGCGCTCGATGATTTTGTCTACAGCCCGGCTTGGGAACGATTTTTACCTTTTGTTCAGATCGTCAAACTTGACATTATGGCGATGGGTCTAGATGCCGCATGCGAAATGGTGAAAGAGCGTTTAGGGAAAGGGGTGAAGCGTAAGTTTCTGGCGGAACGAGTAGAAACGGAAGAAGAGTTTCTTACAGCCCGCTCAGCTGGATTTAGCTTTTTCCAAGGTTACTTTTTTGGCAAGCCTGAAGTGACTCGTAAAGGGTACTTAAGCCCTGAGCAGCTTATTGCGATGGAGCTGTTTAAAGAGGTCTGTCAGCCGGAAGTGGACTTTGTTAAAGTAGAGAAAATCGTTGCGAAAGATGTCTCGCTTTCCTACCAGTTATTGCGTTTTGTTAACACCATGTCTGATCGACTTGAAGTGTCGATTTCCTCTTTTCGCCAAGCATTGATTTATCTTGGCCAAGATAAGCTAAAAATCTTTGTGTCTTTGGCGGTAGCGTCGTTTATCTCCAGCAAAAAGCCAAAAGAGCTATATAGCCTATCTCTACAAAGAGCTCAGTTTTGTCTATTGATGGCCAATGACAACCCGTTCGACCAGTATCGAGATCAGGCGTTCTTGATTGGTCTTTTCTCCATGCTGGATGCATTGCTCGATGTATCTTTAGATGATCTCGTTGGGCAACTGCCGCTGTGTTCTTCGATTAAACTGGCGCTGCTTGAACGACAAGGTCCCTATGGCTTACTACTTAGACTGGAAGAGTGTTATGAACGTGCTGATTGGTACGGTATTAAAGACGCTTGCCAGCAACTGAATATCTCTATCGAAGACGTCATGCCTAAGATCTCCCAAGCACAACGGTGGAGTCAAGATCTCAACCGAGTGGTGTAATTACCCACGATTTTCCCTCCCTTTCTAGATGAAACTTTTGTGACATTGCCTTGCAGATGTTGATCTCTGGCGATAAATAAATCAACATATATGCATATCCATATATGAGTATGTTTTGAATGTTACCGCATCAGTTTTTCAAATTATTGTCCGATGAAACTCGTGTACGCAGCTTAATGTTGATTGTACGTGAAGAGTGCTTGTGTGTTGGTGAGCTGACCGAAGCACTGCAAGAGAGTCAGCCCAAGATTTCTCGCCACCTTGCTCAACTTCGCTCTAGTGGCATTTTAGTCGATGTTAGGCAGGGGCAATGGGTGTTTTATCGCTTGGCATCTAACCTTCCGGGGTGGATGAACAAACTGATAGAAGATCTGGTCGCATCAAACTGTTTAAAAACAGAATACCAACAAGATTTAGAAAGATTACATGCAATTCAGGCGCGTCCTGTTTGCTGCAAATAACTTGAAATAAAAGAGATTACATTATGGCGATTAAAGTAGGAATTAATGGTTTCGGTCGTATTGGGCGTTTGGCTCTTCGTGCTGCTTTTGATTGGGAAGAGCTGGAGTTTGTTCTGATCAACGATGTCGCAGGTGATACAGCTACCTTAGCGCACCTTCTTGAGTTCGATTCAGTGCAAGGCCGTTGGCACCACGAAGTACAGGCTCAGGGCGAAGAGATGATCATCAATGGTCAACATATTAAAACCACTCAGCAGCGTGATATTGACGCCGTGGATTGGTCGGGTTGTGATGTGGTGATTGAAGCTACAGGTGTGCACCGTAAAGGCTCTTTCCTCAATAAATATTTAGAGCAAGGCGTAAAACGCGTTGTTGTTTCCGCTCCAGTGAAAGAGGAGGGCGTAGCGAATATCGTTGTTGGTGTGAATGACGAAATTTTCGATCCAGCAGTGCATAAGATTGTGACTGCTGCATCTTGTACCACTAACTGCATTGCGCCAGTAGTCAAAGTTATCAATGAAAAGTTGGGTATCGAGAACGCATCATTTACCACCATTCATGATTTGACGAACACACAAACTATTCTCGATGCCCCGCACAAAGACCTGCGTCGTGCTCGTGCATGTGGCATGAGTCTGATCCCAACGACTACGGGTAGCGCGAAAGCGATTGTGGAAATTTTCCCAGAGCTGGAAAACCGTATTAATGGACACGCGGTACGCGTGCCACTAGCAAACGCATCGCTGACGGACATCATCTTTGAAGTGAAGCAAGACACGACAGCAGAAGAAGTGAACGCGTTACTTAAGCAAGCATCTGAGAATGAACTAAAAGGCATTTTAGGATACGAAGAGCGTCCTCTTGTGTCGATTGATTACAAAGGCGATCAACGCTCAACCATCGTTGATGCGCTATCGACTATGTTGGTTGGTAAGCGCATGGTGAAAATCTACGCTTGGTATGACAATGAAATGGGCTACGCAACGCGCACTGCTGAGTTGGTTCGCAATGTTGGTTTGGTTTAAGGAGATAGGACAATGACTCATCCTACATGGCAACTGGATATCGACAATGGTGCGTTAGTGCTTACTCCGTGTCCTGGAACTAAAGGCGTTGACCTTGACTTATCTTTGCAACAACTAAAAGAGCAGGGTGTGGAAGCGATTGTTACGGCTCTAGATGATGCGGAACTCGCAAGCAAAGATGTCGCCGATCTAGGCCTTAAAACTAAGGAATTAGGCATGCAGTGGTTCCAAATCGAAATTGAAGACGATTGCGCGCCAGAGAGTGATTTTTTGGCTAAATGGCAGGCTGCCAGCCCTGAATTGCACAACATTGTGGAAAATGGCGGTAAAGTCGCGATGCACTGTATGGGGGGCTCGGGCCGTACCGGGTTGTTAGCGGCTCACCTATTATTGGAGAAGGCGTGGCCACTAGAGAAGATTGTCTCTCAAGTTCAAGCACTTCGTCCTGGTGCGTTTACTAAACCAGTACAGGTTGAATATATTACGGCGGTGGCCGCTCAGTAACAGTGGATAGGGCTTTAGGAACATAGGTGTTCTAAAGCTCTATTCGTTGCACACTTGCGAGGGTTTGACCTTATGTTTTCCAATCTCAGTAAAAGCGTACGTCAATACATGTTGGTGACGTTTAACTACTGGAATTTCACTATCACTGATGGCGCGTTGCGGATGTTGGTGGTGCTGTATTTCTACGATTTAGGTTATAGCTCGTTAGAAATTGCATCGTTGTTCTTGTTTTATGAATTTTTTGGTGTGGTGACCAACCTAGTTGGAGGCTGGCTAGGAGCAAGGCTTGGGTTAAATAAGACCATGAATCTTGGACTTGGGATGCAGATAGTCGCCCTTGCTATGTTAGCGGTTCCAAGTGGCTGGCTCACTATCCCTTGGGTGATGGCGGCTCAAGCGTTGTCGGGCATTGCGAAAGATCTCAATAAGATGAGTGCGAAAAGCTCGATAAAAACTTTAGTGCCTGATGAACAGCAAGGCGCATTGTACAAATGGATAGCGATTCTTACAGGTTCGAAAAACGCACTGAAAGGGGCCGGTTTTTTTGTCGGTGGCTTCCTGCTCTCAACCATAGGCTTTAAATACGCTGTGCTCACGATGGCAGCGGTGCTCACCCTAGTATTTATCGGTAGCGTACTCAGCCTTGAAGCGAATATGGGCAAAGCAAAGAGTAAGCCGAAGTTTAAGCACATCTTCTCTAAATCAGAATCAATCAACATTCTCTCTGCTGCACGCATGTTCTTGTTTGGGGCTAGAGATGTCTGGTTTGTCATTGCTCTACCTATCTACTTAGGTAGCACATTTGGCTGGGATCATTCTTGGGTTGGCGGTTTCTTAGCTGCGTGGACGATAGCCTACGGTTTTGTTCAGGGAATTGCGCCAAAGATAACGGGTAAAGCTGAGGG
>CEUP01048999.1_pt1 | contig 15189 bp, 15 predicted proteins | sample 531371 | NCBI WGS metagenome assembly CEUP01 (sample SAMEA2622738, study PRJEB7988) | marine metagenome | biome: marine biome (ENVO:00000447); feature: marine epipelagic mixed layer (ENVO:xxxxxxxxx); material: "saline water (ENVO:00002010), including plankton (ENVO:xxxxxxxx)" | depth 150 m
TCAAGATGATCCGCGATGCTGTGCTGAGCGAATTCGAGTTTGTTGCAGAAGATCGCCCGCTTGAGCACGACTTACGTCACTTTATCGATCGCATCCAGCAACGCCACTGGTCACTTTATCCGGAGGCGTAATGGATCAAGAGATTCTATTTCCGCTCGAATCTGAGGTGACCATCGTCACCTCATTTCAAGATGCTGATCCTATGGGCGTTATCTATCACGGCAATTTCTTCCGTTTCTTTGAAGAAGCGCGCCGTGTGATGATGGATAAAATCGACTACAACTACCTAGCGATGAATGAGTCAGGCTATATGTGGCCGATCATCGATACGCGAGTTAAGTATGTTAAGGCTATCCCTTTCAACCATAAAATCCGTGTCCACGCTAAGCTAACCGAATGGGAAAACCGCTTACGCGTCGACTACGTCATTTATGACGCCCAAACGAATCAGAGAATGTGCAAAGCCCACACCACTCAAGTCGCCGTTTCCATCAAAGAGCAAGAAATGTGCTTTGCCTCTCCAAAAGTATTTATCGACAAAGTGGACCAGTGGCACAAAAGTGGGAGCTTAACATCATGAGAAAATGGCTATCGCTAGCGTTGATTGCGTTATCCCCGTTTGCTTTGGCGCAAGTAACGGATCTCAACTCCCTACAACAACAGCTTGCCCAAAGTGAAACGGTACGTGGCGACTTTACACAATCTCGTCATTTAGAGATGTTTGACCAGCCATTAAGTTCCCAGGGTACCTTTACCCTAAGCAAGTCCCATGGTTTACTCTGGCAACAAGAAACGCCTTTTCCGGTTCATCTCGTCTTAACCGAAGACAAACTGCGCCAAACTTTTGCAGGTCAAGATCCTCAAACGATTACCGCTCAAGAAAATCCTATGGCGTTCTATTTCAGTCATGTGTTTCTCGCCGTATTCCACGGTGACACCAAAGCATTAAAAGAGCAGTTCACGATCAGCTTTTCAACGCAAGAAGGAAGCTGGAATATCATACTGACTCCGATTAAGGCCCCGCTGAACGCGGTTTTTCAGCACATAACCTTAAAAGGTCGAGACGATATCGAGCACTTAGAGCTACAAGAACTCCGTGGGGACAAGACCGAAATTGCTTTTACTAACCAAACTTCAGAGCCACAAGGTCTGACTGATGCTGAACAAGCACAATTTAGTTTCTAATCACAAACTGAATCAGGGCAAGATTGCGCTGGTTTGGTTACTGATGGTGGCTGCTTTTTTTGCCTTACTCGGCAAACAGTGGTTTGCGTCAGAGCACTCTCCGATTGAAACCAATATTCTCAAGCTGCTGCCAAAAAACCAACAAAACCCAATTGCTGAGCAAGCTTTCGAAGCGGTATCAAGTAACATGAGCGACAAGGTTGTCTTTGTCCTCACTGCACCTAAAGATGAGTCTATTTTCACGGCGGCCAAGCAATTGGCTAATCAACTGCGTGCAACTGAGCTATTTAGCCAAGTCACAGGGGAACTCGCCCCAGAACAACAGCAAAAGTGGGCAAAATACTACTTCGAACATCGATTTCAGCAACTAACGTCCGAACAGCGCCAACGACTGAGTGAGCAGCCTCACCTTCAAGTCCAACAGGTGATTCAGTCTATCTACAATCCGTTTTCAGGGGTGACAGGGCAAGAGCTAGTAAACGATCCATTTTTGCTGTTTCGCGATTATCTGACCCAAGTTTCAAAGCAAAATTCAGCGTTCACTTTGCAGCAAGGATTCCTAACCACCGACTACCAAGGCCAGCGTTATGTACTCGTAACTGCAACACTTAACCAGTCACCGTATAGTTTGGCAGCACAGCAGGGTGTGTCCACGGTTGAAAGCATCGAGAAACAAATCACAACCGAATATCAAGCAACCATCTACCATACGGGCGTTTTGTTCTACGCTGAATTCGGTACTCAAAGTGCTAAATCTGAAATCAGCACCATTGGTTTATTTTCGCTTCTTGGGGTGATCGCATTATTTGCGCTAGTGTTTCGTAGCGTTACCCCTTTAGCACTTGCATTGCTGTCGATTTCCATCGGTTTATTGGCCGCATTAACGGTAACCACTTGGTTATTTGGTCGCGTGCATCTCTTTAGCTTGGTTTTTGGTGCAAGTTTGATTGGCGTTTCCATTGACTACGCCTTTCACTATTTGACTGAGCGACTCGCAGATGGAGGGAAATGGAACAGTCACAAAGGTTTGCAACATATTTTTGCCGCCATCACGATGGGTTTAGCGACCAGCTTAATCGGTTATCTTGGCATGCTTATCGCCCCTTTCCCAGGCTTACAGCAGTTAGCTCTGTTTTCATCCATAGGTCTTGTCGCTGCGTATATCACCGTTGTTGCTTGGTACCCAATATTGGCGGTTAAGCCAAGTCAATCACGTAGCTTACCGGGCAAAGCAATATGGCAATGGTGGTTAAACCTATGGTCCAAACCAACCTCTCGTTTTGCTCTGCCGCTAGTCTGCTTGGTAGCCGCAGCTTACCCACTTAGTCAAATGCGCTACGATGACGATATCCGTCAGCTTCAAGCCATGCCGGAAAACTTGAAACAGCAAGAAACCTTTATTAGCGAACTCAGCGGTTTGCAATCTTCTCAACAGATGCTGGTCGTTACCGCCGACGACGATGAAATGCTGATGCAAAAGCTGGAATCAATCACGCCTTCATTAGAGCTGTGGCAGCAACAAGGCGTGATTCAAGGCTATCAGAGTCTTAGCCAATACCTGAGTTCACAAACGAAACAGCAACAAGACTTCCAGGTAATTGAGCGACTCTATGCGACTCAAGGAGCGACACTAGCAGCAAGTTTAGGGTTAACATCAACACCTAGATTTGATGGCACGTATTCTCCTGTCACACTACAAGATTACTTATCTAATTTGGTCTCGGAGCCTGTCCGTTTTCTTTACGTAGGAGAAATAGACAATCAAGTTGCCAGCGTAGTCACTCTAAACGAACTGAATGACGTAGAAGCGGTAATGAGTTGGGCAGAAAAAGATGCCCACATCAGTTACCTTAACAAAGCGCAAGAGATCTCAGCACTGTTTGCCGACTACCGAATTAAGGTCATGGAATTGCTCGCCATCGCGATTAGCATCATCACCGCGCTACTCATCAAACGATATGGCGTGCACCACGCTATACGTATTGTTTTACCGTCTCTAATCGCATGTCTATCCGGCTTAGCCGCCGCGTCTGCCGTTGGCTCGACGCTGAATCTATTTAACCTGTTGGCGCTCATTCTTATCGTCGGCATTGGCATTGATTACACTTTGTTCTTTGCTGAGAAGGCTCGTAGTCAAAGCACTTTACTCGCAATTACATTATCAGCCCTCACCACCTTACTGTCGTTTGGTCTATTGGCTCTGAGCGATACTCATGCAATACACAGTTTTGGAATGACAGTGTTGAGCGGTATTTTTGTCGCATGGTTACTGTCACCACTTGCAATACAACCTACTAGGGAGAAGCAATGAGTATTCAATCTCAATTAAAAACACTCAGTGCTATTGCGTTAACTATCCTGCTATCTGGATGCGCGAGCAGCCCTGCATCTGCACCTCCGCAAGTTCAGTTAGCTGAAGATATTACGGTGGAGCTACCGTTGCCAGAGCAACTCGGCTACTCGTTAACAGCCAGCCAGTTGATAAACGCTACTTGGCGCACGAGCTCATCACAGCGCAGCGAGCAACTTCCAGTTCAGCTGCAAGTCGGCGAGGAAAAGCTAGTACTCGCTGGTTTCTCCTCATGGGGAACGCGCATTCTATCTCTTGATTATCAAGGGAAAACGATTACGACCGACGTACTCGCGGGACTAAACGGGGTACTTCCTCAACCAGAACAAGTACTATTTAATCTAATGATCACGCTCTGGCCGAGTTCCGCTTGGGAAGCCCCATTAAATAAGGTAAGGTGGCAACTTATTGACGACGGCAATTCGAGAGTCATCTTCGATAGCCAAGGGGAAAAAGTGATTGATATCCAATACAGCAGCGAGGATAAGCTTGCTGGTGATATTCGGTTCCATCAGTTATCTGACGACTACACCATTACAATAAAAACGCTGCAATACAGCAAGACGCCATTGACTCCATAGACAGCTAGCATGACAACAACCCCATCAACACATATATATATTCAAGATTGTGGCTTTCACTCTGCAATGGGTGATGACCATTCCACTATCCACCAATGTCTAGCAGGCCAACGAGCATCTAACATGGTACAAGACGATACCATACTCAATAGCCAGCGCTCGACTGTCGTTGGACGTGTTGTGAAATCACTGCCCAGCATTCCCGCTCCTCTTTGTGACTTCGACACACGTAACAATCGATTAGCCTTATCTGCTTTGCAGCAAATCGAACCCAGTGTACAGGATGCGATAGCGACATATGGCAACAGTCGTGTTGCCGTTATTGTGGGTACCAGTACCTCTGGGATATCCGACGGTGAAGAGGCCATTGACTATAAGCATAAACAAGGCGCGTTTCCGGATGAGTTCCACTACCGTAAACAAGAGTTAGGTAACAGCAGCGACTTTGTCGCCAAATACTTTGGGGTTACTGGCCCTTGTTACTCTATCTCAACAGCCTGCTCTTCGAGCGGTCGTGTTTTTATTAGCGCCAAGCGCTTGTTACAAAGTGGTCTCGTTGATGCCGTTATCGTGGGTGGTGTCGACACAGTTTGTCGACTCACGTTGAATGGTTTTAATGGATTGGAGGCACTGTCAGATAAGCTCTGCCGACCGTTCGATGGTCAACGCAATGGCATTAACATTGGTGAGTCCGCAGCTTTCATGTTGCTAAGTCGCCAACCGTCCCAAATCGCACTCCTCGGGGCGGGTGATAGCTCTGATGCTCATCACATTTCAGCGCCTCACCCTGAAGGAAACGGGGCAGAGCAAGCCATGCGAAAGGCACTAGAAGACGCCGGATTATCCGCCTGCGACGTGGGTTATATCAACGCTCATGGAACAGCGACACCACTAAATGACAGCATGGAAAGTAAAGCTATTTACCGCGTCTTCGGCAGCTCGGTTCCCGTTAGTTCTACCAAACCACTAACTGGACATACACTTGGCGCAGCCAGTGCGACTGAAGCTGCGATAGCCTGGCATATTTTGAAATACAATTTACTCTTACCACTACAACACTGCCAAGACAAAGCAGATGACATCGAAATATCGTTAGTCGAACAGCCTGCTCAACTCGAAGGCAAAGCCATTTTAAGTAACTCTTTTGCTTTTGGTGGTAATAACATTAGTCTCATTTTTGGTTATACCCATGACTAACTATCCTTGCATTTCGCAGCTACTGCCTCATGATGAGCCCATGATCTTGATTGATCGTGCGTTAGATATCCAGCAAGATACTATCCATTGTCAGGTGGATATTGGGCCTAAGAACCCATTTTTTGATACTGAATCCCAAACAGTTCCAGCCTATGTTGGCATTGAGTTTATGGCTCAATCCGTCGCAGCATGGTCAGGCTACCACGCAAAGCAGAAAGGCCAGCAGCCACCGATTGGTTTCCTTCTTGGCAGCCGTCGCTACAACTCGCATTGCGACGTATTTGCCTCTGGCCAACAGCTAGACATTTACGCAGAACAGATGATGGAAGATAACGGCATGGCCGTGTTCACCGCACGTATTGAGAGCGAAGGTAACACGATTGCAACTTGCCAGCTCAACGTTTACGTTCCATCAACAGAAAAATTAGAAGAAATGAAAACCAGGAGTCAACAATGACCCGAAACGTCTTAGTCACAGGTGCCAGTAAAGGCATTGGCAAGGCTATTGCCATCCAACTTGCGAAGGATGGATTTACCATTGCAGTACATTATATGGGTGACCAAAAGGGCGCTCAACAGACCTTAGATACCATCCAAGAAAATGGCGGTCACGGCCGACTGATTCAGTTTGATATTAGCAATCGCGAAGAGTGTCGAGAAAAGCTCGAATCAGACATCGCAGAGAATGGTGCATACTACGGCGTCGTCAATAACGCTGGCATTACGCGCGACACAGCTTTTCCAGCGATGACAGAAGAAGAGTGGGATGGCGTGATCCACACCAACCTTGATAGCTTCTACAACGTACTCCACCCTTGCGTAATGCCAATGGTTCAGAAACGAAAAGGTGGTCGCATCGTAACCTTAGCTTCTGTGTCTGGCCTGATGGGCAACCGTGGTCAAACCAACTACAGTGCCGCAAAAGCTGGGGTGATTGGTGCCACTAAATCATTAGCTCTTGAGCTGGCGAAACGTAAAATCACCGTTAACTGCGTAGCTCCTGGCCTTATCGATACTGGCATGGTCGATGAACATGTCAAAGAGCATGCGATGCCTCAAATCCCACTTCGTCGTATGGGAGAGCCTGAAGAAGTCGCAGGACTGGTTAGCTACCTAATGTCAGACATCGCAGGCTACGTCACTCGACAAGTTATTTCTGTCAATGGAGGCCTAGTATGAGTCGCCGCGTCGTTGTGACTGGAATGTCGGGCGTTACAGCGTTTGGTAATGACTGGGAGTCCATTGAACCAAGACTTCGCGCATGCGAAAACGCCACTCAATACATGCCATCCTATGAGCAGTATGAAGGGCTAAACACTAAGCTGGCAGCCCCTGTAGATAACTTTGAGCTACCAAAGCACTACAAGCGCAAACAAGTACGAGGTATGGGTCGCGTTTCAAAACTGGCAACAGTTGCCACAGAAAACGCGTTAAACCAAGCAGGTTTAATCGGTCATGAAGTACTGACCAACGGTCAAACTGGCATTGCTTACGGCTCATCCACAGGCAGTACCGATGCCATTGGATCTTTCGGCGTCATGCTCAATGAGAAAACGACCAAAGCGATCACTGCGACAACTTACGTCCAGATGATGCCGCATACCGCAGCAGTGAATGTTGGTCTCTTCTTTGGATTGAAAGGCCGCGTTATCCCAACCAGCAGCGCGTGTACCTCTGGCAGTCAAGCGATTGGCTACGCTTATGAAGCCATCAAACATGGTTATCAAACCGTCATGGTGGCGGGCGGTGGTGAAGAACTTTGCCCAACCGAATCTGCGGTATTTGATACTCTATTTGCAACCAGCCTAAAGAACAAATCACCAAAGTCGACCCCTCGTCCTTACGACGCAGGCCGAGATGGATTAGTGATCGGTGAAGGCGCTGGCACGCTCGTTCTAGAAGAATATGAGCACGCAGTAGCTCGCGGCGCTAAAATCTATGCCGAAATTATCGGTTTTGCCAGCAACTGTGATGCCGCCCATGTCACTCAGCCTCAAATGGAAACCATGCAGATATGTATGGAAATGGCGCTCCAAGACGCTGGCATCGAACCTGAAAAAATCGATTACGTCTCAGCACATGGTACGGCCACAGACCGTGGTGATATTGCTGAAAGTAATGCGACTGCCAACGCGTTAGGTAAAGTGCCAATCAGCTCGCTCAAGAGCTATTTTGGCCACACTCTTGGGGCATGTGGTGCAATCGAGGCTTGGCTGAGCCTTGAGATGATGCACACAGGTTGGTTTAGTCCTACACTAAATCTCGAAACTTTAGATGAACAATGTGGCCACCTAGACTATATTACTGGTACAGGTCGCGACCTAGAGGTGGAGTATTTGATGAGCAATAACTTTGCGTTTGGCGGCATCAATACTTCAATCATCTTTAAAAAGCTAGCGTGATAATCAATCGGTAGCTTATTGATGGTGTACTAATGGTAGCAAGGGTTTATTACCGAATTGGATCACGAATATCGCCAATACGGAAAATAAGCCTTTACTACTTCAGGGCGCTGGCATACTATGGCGTCGCTCTGTTATTCAGGGTTATTAGTGAAACTCAAGTAAAAGTAAATCATTCAGAATGCTAGCCATTCTGCTGCAGTACAGTTAGATTTTCCCTTAGCTTCATAGTTACATTTAATAGTTCAATTTTTCAGCGCACCAAACATTTAATTAAACTTATACAAGGGACACATCATGTCTAACAAAACTACTGGCACAGTAAAATGGTTTAACGAAGAGAAAGGCTTCGGTTTCATCACTCAAGAAAACGGCGGTGCTGACGTATTCGTTCACTTCCGTGCTATCACTGGCGAAGGCTTCAAAACTCTAGCTGAAGGCCAAAAGGTTGCTTTCGAAGTTGAGCAAGGCCAAAAAGGTCCTCAAGCTGCTAACGTAGAAGTACTATAATTTTAGATTGACTTAAACGTCGATTTTCTAAGATTTCAAAAAACCAGCCCTAGTGGCTGGTTTTTTATTAGCTTTCATCTGGCTGCGAGCAACATTTTCGTCCAGTTATAAAAAACGCCCTACTGAGGTAGAGCGTCGTTTACATTCTTAAAGTGGAGTAATTACCACATCAAGTCATCTGGTACAACGAAGTCAGCATACGGGTCATCTTCCGCAGGAATATCTTCTGCTGGCGCGTTTTGTTCAATGATAACGCTCTCATCACGCATCGCAATTTTCTTCGCCACACTACTTGGAATCACCACGTAAGTATCATCCGTGCGGGCAATAGACAAAATACCTTTCGCCAGCTGATCGCGAGTAAGCGGTTCAACATACAGTGCTTTGACTAGCGTTCCATCTGTAAAGTTGTATTTTATCTCGCCATCTTTCTGCTCGATGGTATTCATAGCGATAAGCTGTTTAATCTGCGCCTTGATCTCTTTGGATAGACGCTGCTCTTTCTGCTCTTCACTTAATGCTTTGTCACGCTCTTGCTGTAAACGCTTGTTCTCTTCCACTGCAGCTTTAACTTCACGTGCTTGTACACGAGATTTTTTTGAGCCTTTCTTCGCTTTCTTCAGTTTCTTCTCGTTCACTAAGCCTGCTTTTAGCATCTGCTCTTGAAGTGTCAGTTTTGCCATGGTTCTTCCAAAAGTAATCAATTTGAGCCCATTTTAACGGCTCAACTTTCGCAAATAAAGGCTGTTGATTGGATTAATCGTGGGAATAAAAACAGACTAGATAAAGCGAAAAAGAATATGCAGTTTAGGCTATCTTTTCGACAAATTTATTTTGTTAGACTCTGATGCCTTTTTGTCCGTTAATGCGCTCGACCCGGCAATATTCGAACTCTAACTCGCGCCGCGTCAGGTATGATTTCAGGTCCTTCTGATTCATGTATCACTCTCCCTATTCTTTGTGAGACTAGATGTGGAAAACATTTCCAAACTCGATCGTGTTCGTGCTGATTACAACGTTCATTACTGGAGCCAAGGCTTCTACGGCATCGACAACCAAGGCGAGGTGTATGTATCACCTCGTAGCGACCAAGCGCATCAAATTCCACTAAGCAACATTGTTGCCCAATTGGAAGAGAAGCAGCTCAACCTACCGGTTTTGGTTCGATTCCCACAGATACTGCATCAACGTGTGCATGGTATCTGTAACGCATTTAACCAAGCGATTGAAGAGTACCAATACAAGAATAACTACCTGCTGGTTTACCCAATTAAAGTGAACCAACAGAAAGAGGTGGTCGATGAGATTCTGGAAAGCCAAGCACAGCTAGAGACCAAACAGTTGGGATTAGAAGCAGGCAGTAAACCTGAACTGCTTGCCGTGCTAGCGCTGGCGCAAAAAGCGAGCTCAGTGATCGTATGTAACGGCTATAAAGACCGCGAATACATCCGTTTGGCGCTGATTGGCGAAAAACTGGGGCATAAAGTATTTATCGTACTAGAAAAACTGTCAGAGCTTGACCTAGTACTGAAAGAAGCCAAAAGCCTAGGTGTTAAACCTCGCTTAGGTATTCGTATTCGTCTTGCATCACAAGGTGCTGGCAAATGGCAATCAAGCGGTGGCGAGAAATCCAAATTTGGTTTGGCGGCATCTCAAGTATTAACCGTGATTGAACGCCTAAAACAAGAAGAGCAGCTAGACGCCCTGCAGTTGGTGCATTTCCACCTAGGCTCGCAAATGGCGAACATCCGCGATATTCGCAATGGTGTGAATGAGTCAGCGCGCTTCTACTGCGAATTACGCGCTATGGGCGCAGACATCCAATTCTTTGATATTGGGGGCGGCCTTGCTGTGGACTATGACGGTACACGTAGCCAATCGTCTAACTCGATGAACTATGGCTTGATCGAATACGCGCGCAATATTGTCAGCACCGTTGGCGATGTATGCCAGCAATACGAACAGCCAGAGCCTGTGATCATCTCTGAGTCAGGTCGTTCATTGACTGCACACCATGCGGTCTTGATCACAAACGTGATTGGCACAGAGGCGTACCATCCAGAGACTGTCTCTGCACCGGATGCAAATGACCCAACATTGCTACAGAACATGTGGCGCAACTGGGAGAACTTGCAAGATGGCAGCAACGCTCGTGCTCTGATTGAGATTTACAACGATACGCAAAGCGATTTGGCGGAAGTGCATTCTCAGTTCGCGATGGGATTACTTAACCTGCATCAACGCGCTTGGGCTGAGCAGCTTTCACTAAGAATTTATTTCGAGTTGAGCCGCCAGATGAGCACGAAAAACCGTTTCCACCGTCCGATTTTGGACGAGCTGAACGAACGTTTAGCGGATAAGTTCTTTGTAAACTTCTCGCTATTCCAATCGCTACCTGACGCATGGGGTATTGATCAAGTATTCCCCGTACTGCCGCTATCAGGGTTAGAAAACGTCGAAGATCGACGTGCGGTGATGCTCGACATCACATGTGACTCAGACGGTGCCATCGAACAGTATGTTGAAGGCCAAGGCATTGAAACCACTCTGCCTGTGCCTGCTTGGACAACAGATAAGCCATACCTAATGGGCTTTTTCTTAGTCGGCGCTTACCAAGAGATCCTTGGCGACATGCACAACCTATTTGGCGATACGCACAGTGCTGTCGTCAATGTAAATGAAAATGGTGAAGCGATCATCGAGCGAATCGATGAAGGCGATAGTGTTGAAGATATGATGCGCTACGTTCACATCGATGTAGATAAGATTCGCAGCAACTACCGTGAATTAGTCGCTGAACGCGTCGATGCACGTGAGCAGCAAACCGTACTAGAAGAATTAGAGGGTGGCCTAACGGGCTACACCTACTTAGAGGATTTTTAAATGAATGATTTGTTCACTAAGACTGATTATTCACTCTACTCAAACTCGATGAGCTTCATGCGCAGACCGTATCTGCGCAATCCGGTCTCATCAGACGCTGACCTTGTCGTACTTGGAGTGCCACTAGATATGGCGACATCAGGCCGACCTGGTGCGCGAATGGGCCCAGATGCAATCCGCCGAGCATCCGTTAACCTTGCATGGGAAGGAAACAAATTCCCATGGAACTTTAACGTATTTGAGCGTGCAAAAGTGATTGATGCTGGCGATTTGGTGTTCGACTGCGGCGACGCAGAAGACTTTACCTACCGCCTTGAAGCTGCAACTAGCGAAATCTTAAAAAGCGGTAAGACAATGTTAGCGCTTGGCGGTGACCATTTCATCACTCTGCCAATCTTACGTGCTTATGCTAAGCATCATGGTGAAATGGCCTTGATTCACTTCGACGCCCACACTGATACTTATGCGAATGGCAGCAGCTATGACCATGGCACTATGTTCTTCCATGCTCCAAATGAAGGTTTAATCTCACCGAAGCACTCAGTACAGATCGGTATTCGTACCGAGTATGATCAAGAAGATCATGGTTTCAATGTCATTAACGCAATGGAAGCCAATGACCTGAGTGCAGAAGACATTGTGGCTCGAGTGCGCGATATTATTGGTGATAAGCCCGTGTACGTCACTTTTGATATCGACTGTCTAGATCCTGCGTTTGCACCAGGTACAGGCACGCCAGTTTGCGGCGGATTAAACTCAGACAAAGTGCTAAAAATCTTACGTGGCTTAGCCGGAGTAAACATTGTCGGTATGGATGTCGTTGAAGTTTCACCTCCATATGATCATAGCGACTTAACAGCGCTTGCAGGTGCAACTGTGGCATTAGAACTGATGTACGCATGGGCTTTTAACCGCGAAAGCGAATAACGTATACCTGATGTTACCTATAAAGCTGGCCACCCTGTGCGCCAGCTTTTTTATTTCTCCACTAGATAGTGAGAAAAGGAGCAGCGTATACTATCAATCACATTCACTTTGATTGGTTCGTTATTATGGCTCATCGCTTGGTCTCCACCTCACTGCTCACCGCCACCTTTCTTGTGGCAGGTTGCTCATCTCCCTCTCCTGACATAGAAACCAATCACACCAAAACGTCACCTGCTGCACTGGATGTCACCACTTGGGTTAGTCAACAACTGCTAACATCGGAGGGCATCGAGCTCGACGCTAGCGATATGCGCTACTTAACGGGCAGTGCCGATCTAAACCAAGATGGGCAGCAAGAAACCATTGTTTTAATGCAAGACAGGTATTTTTGTGGCAGCGGTGGATGCTCAGCTTTTATATTCGATCAGTCAGGCAAGGTGATTTCTCGCATGACAGTTGTCAAACCACCGGTCATCCTAGCTGATAGTTATCGCAATGGCTGGCAGGATTTCATTGTATGGAGTAATGGCGCTTATCGCCTGATGAGTTTTAATGGAGAAAGCTACCCAGCAAATCCATCACTTGAACCCACGATAGATAGGAAGGAAGAGCAACAACTCGCGCTCGCTTACGTGATGGCAACGGAACTCTATCAACAAGACGGTTACGACATTATGCCCGCACCACCTAGCCAATTGTGGACACCCGCAAAGCAGTACCATTTCACCTTTAAGCATTACGGTGACCCCGAATTTATTTATCACGCCATTGTTGATTTAAATAATGGTGACATCAAAGTAGACACTCTCCCAATTGAAGAACTGGGCAACTAAATTTGCTGGCTTAGAAAACGCATCGCTAAAGAGCAGCCAAAGAGAATAAAAATGGAACTTAATTGAGTTCCATCCACTCCAACCGACTTTATCACTCAATAACTTTTTTATGTCTGCCATACTCTCTGTCGCTTTAACATCTGCGCTTCTAACCGAACCCAGCCTCAATACACTCACTTATCAAGTGAAACAGCACACTTTCGACCCTTCTGTAGTAACCGTTAGCGTCAACACCAGTGCATTCACCCAATTTCAAGTTATTCCCGCACGCACAATGCAAAGTGATATTCAGCCATCGCTTATCTGCGAGACATCCACTGGTGAACAAAACATAGCAACTTACAATACAGATTTAACATGTACGAATGTAAGTTGGACACTGTCATTGGCGGAAGTTGATCAGCATGGCTTTGATATCGCAGAGCAGTTAGATAGCTACTCGGCTGATAAGGGCTGGTTTTTTATTAGTGAGTTTAATTCGCTACCTCGTTTCGTAAATCACGACCAGCAGCCCATTGACGCAAACATCATCTTGCCAAATGGCAAAAAGCAGATAATGCCGAAAACCACACAGCCGCCACTATTTTTAGTAGGAGGGTTAACCCCGATATCGCTTGATATTAACGGATATCAAGTTGAAATCAGTTCTGACACTCAGCAAGTGTTAGACGCCATTGAACAATGGAAACCTGCATTCGAAACCCAGCTTCGATACTTGGTGAGTCTCTACCCACAAAGAGCTACACGTAGTTGGAATGTCGCGTTTTTCGCTCGTGATAAAACTGCGGGAAGTGTTAGTGGCGCTGCCGGCAGCGATACGATATTAGTCAACGCGCTCCAAGAAAACGGGAAGCTAGATTTTGATTCAATGCCAATGCTACTTAAAATCGCCGCCCATGAATCGATGCACATGATTGAGCAATCTACACCTCTATGGGCCTCCGAAAGTCTGGCTGAGTATTACGCCATGAAATCACTTAAGAAAACCTCTTACTCTTTTGTGAGTGCTGATACGCAGTGGCAACAATTTAAGCAATCTTTCCCGCTAGCAAGTACAGGCCTGCTCGAAGCTCACCAGAAAGTCTCTGCACAAGGAATGCAGCAGTATTACCCACTGTTTTATGTCAAGGGTCCGGCATTTTGGCTAAATATTGATAACGCATTAACAGAGGCTGGCTCAAGCCTAGATAAACTCGTCGCAAACTTTACCTTTGAAGCAACGGGTGAACTCTCACCATCATCGGTCAAACAAATAATGCAGGTTATCGGAGAAGAGGGTTGGCAGAAGATTGCTGAGAATTATCTCTAAAGTTGGAACAAGACAGCGCTATGTAGCGCTGTCTTTGGTTAGGGAGGTTACGCCCAGAAACTTAGAGCGATAAAGGTCAACGCGCCAATACAAGCAAGGTTCAGCAAAATACCGACACGCATCATTTCACTTTGTTTGATATGACCTGAGCCAAATACAATCGCATTCGGCGGTGTCGCCACTGGCAGCATAAAGGCACAAGACGCCGCGACAGCAATCAATACCGACAGGATTACCGGAGACATACCAAACGCTTCAGCGACGCTCGCAAAAACTGGAATGAGCAGCGCCGCACTGGCTGTATTACTGGCAAATTCAGTCAAGAACACAACAAAAATGGCAATCACAGCCACTATAAAGAAAATTCCTAAATGGGCGATCATGTCACTTAGGCCATTAGCCAAAAAGACACTCGTACCGGTCGCCTTCAGCACATTGCTCAAACAGATACCACCACCAAACAGGAGTAATACTCCCCAGTCAGCCGTTTTTTCAATATCTTTCCAATGTACAACTCGGGCAAAGTTAACAGCGACGATCGCCCCGAGAGCAACGACAGTGTCGAACTTAGCGTAGCCACCTAGCATTGCATTAATAGGCTTACTAAAAATCCATAAGCAAACCGTGGCGGCAAAAATGGCTAGAGTAACAATTTTCCCTTTATCCCAATTGACTGCTTCGCGATTCAGTTCGAACTGACCGTTTAAATCGGGCTTAAGTGCGAAGAACAATACAGCAATAGCCACAGGCAATAGTACCAATGTTGTTGGCACGCCAAAGCTCATCCACTCAGTGAACGTTAAGCCAACTTCTGCCGCAGCAATTGCGTTAGGAGGGCTACCCACAATCGTTGCAATGCCACCGATACTGGCACTGTACGCGATACCTAGCAGAACAAACACATAGGTTTTGTGACCACTTTCAGAGTTCACTTTGCTCAAAACACCAAGAACCAGAGGGAGCATCATTGCTGTCGTGGCCGTATTACTGATCCACATTGACAGCGCAGCGG
>CEUP01105074.1_pt1 | contig 15071 bp, 25 predicted proteins | sample 531371 | NCBI WGS metagenome assembly CEUP01 (sample SAMEA2622738, study PRJEB7988) | marine metagenome | biome: marine biome (ENVO:00000447); feature: marine epipelagic mixed layer (ENVO:xxxxxxxxx); material: "saline water (ENVO:00002010), including plankton (ENVO:xxxxxxxx)" | depth 150 m
ATGCGCTTTGAAAATTCACCCCACATTTTAAGGGCCATCTTTGGATCTCTAAACTCAGGCGAGCTTTCAAGCATATGAACTAGCTTATCTGACATTTCAGTAAGTGAGTCTATGCAAATATACTCAAAGTGCTGCCAATCTGGGTTTTTGGTTACGTTGCTATAAACCGCCTGCAAGTCTTGCCAGCTAGATATTTCAACAACAGCAATGCTTTTATCATTAAGGCAAAGCAAACCAGACTCAGCACTAACAATTAGCGTTTTATCTTCTGGTAAAGTACCTAACAGAGTGGTTTTACCCATACCGCTATCACCATAGATAAGCGCCTTAACCTTACTTGAATGCAAGCCTTTAGTGTTTTTCAATTCCATAATTAAGACCTTGCATCCAATATCTGTTCAATCTCATAAACCCTGGCAACATCACCGCGACCATAAGCGGCGCTTAACTCATCTAATAATTCGCCAACACTTAACCACTCACTCATCTTCTACTCCTGCTACTTCTCTACGTAAGTTAATTTAAAGCCCATTGCGTCAAGCATTGACACAAGATTTTTAAGGTCGATATTTTTCCCATTCAAAGCATTGCAAACACTTTGGTAGGTAAATCTACCGCCGCCAAGCTGAAACAGATGGCGGCCATTTTTTACACCTTTGTCAGCCATTGCTTTTTTAATTATTAAATCTGTTGGAACTTTCAATTTAAACTCCTTAAACGTTTAGCTTGAAGCAAAGATTAACCCCAAAATTAGTTTGCGTCAACACCAAATTAATTTAAATGCACGGTTAAAAAATAAGATTGCACAATCAACAACCAGCTGATACAGTTAACGCAACTTAATTAGGAGATAAAATATGAATACAAAATTTACACCAGGACCTTGGGGTATGGCCGAATCTAAAAATACTCTTGGTGATTTCGTGTGCAACATACATCAATCTGATGGCGCAGAATACACACCGCATTACAGCGATGTTGCAACTACTATTACAGGTGAAAAGGAAAGTATTCAAAAAGCAAACGCCCACCTAATAGCCTGCGCACCTGATATGTATGAAATGCTAAAGCTAGCAATGAGCCTAATGGATGGCGACAGCATAGAAGACTTTGCGTATCAGTATCAGGAAATCAAATCAATACTTAATCAAGTGGAGGGCGAGCAATGAGCAATCAAAAAGCAAAACCAAAAATAGTAAGCATCCAAGGTATGCCAAGCGACCATTGTTGGCAAGGTAAAGTTTTAGCGCTAGCTGATGATGGAAAGGTGTATATTTCAGAGCATGATGAGCTCGGAAGTCGGTGGGTTCTTTATGTTGAAGATAACTTCAAGGGGTGAGTGATGAATAGCGATTTTAGCAAGTTTATTTTTATCATGGCAGCATTCATGATTGGTGTTGGTGTAGGAATTGCGATTAATGAGCTTGATATACACACAGAAAAACACGGTTGCGAATACGTAGAGAAAGCAGAATGCGAACAAGTATGGGTTAAGGTTAGAGGTTAGTATGAGTGATTTATTGGACATAGATAAGATCAATAACCTAGGGCCGATTATGGCAAAAATAAATGGCTCTATATATGACTTAGAGGCAGTCTGTGTTGAAACTGGGCTTTGCCGAATTGATGTGTGTGGAATGCTTGATCGTATAGAGTGGCATACAATAGATAAAATTTTAGATTGGGATTTAAATGAATATGAACCAGATGATTTTTATTTAGAATGACAATTAATTATGCGAGGTTAGTATGAGTGAATTAGTATCAAAAGAATTAGTAAAAGAAATTGTAGAAGCCATACAAAATAGTGATTGGTCATGCCAGGAAGAGACAGAGTGTTATATGCATTCAAAAATAAATAACACTGATGAATATGACTTAGATGACTGGATTTATGGCAAGGGAAAGAAGTGGCGGCAAACAATGATTAAGCGAGGTTAGTATGAGTGAGTGGATAAGTGTGAAAGATGCTCTCCCAGATGAACATCAAAAAGTAGATGTGTTAATTGATTGGGATTTGAGATACACGGACGCTGAATATTACGACAATAATTTTTACGGTTTAGAGCAAGATTTTGATGTTGATGATTGCGGGTATGGTTGTTTTAAGAATACAGATTTAATGCACGATATAACTCACTGGATGCCAATACCCGAACCCCCAAAATAAACCAGACCGCCTTATGGCGGTTTTTTATTGTCTGAAATATTTTAAATATTAAGCTTGACCTTATTAATAAGAATCCTTAATATTAAACATGAGTTTAATAAAATAAAGGATCAATAATGAAAACATCCGTTGTTATGCAAAGAGAATTGCTTGGCATGACTGTCAGGCAGGATAGCAAAACAGAAATGTTTAACGCTAACGATATGCACAAGATAGGTAATGAGCATAGAAAAATTAATGGCATGACTGAGAAGCAGCTTGCCAGCTATTTTGATTTAGATAGCACTACAGAGTTATTGAATGCGATATGCCTAGAGGACAACTTAAAGCTCGATGATGTTAAGCAATCAAAGCGAGGTAAAAATGGCGGAACATGGGTTCACCCTGTTTTATTTGTTGATATGGCTATGTGGTACTCACCAAAGCTAAAAGCAAAGATCATAAAGTGGGTAATTGACGGACTTTTATCAGCAAGAAATGAAAGCGGCGATTCATTCAAGCAGATGAATAAACACCTAACTAAAAACTTCCCTAAAGAGTTTGAGAATCCAATGTCATATATGCAGGCAGCTAACCAGGTTGCAAACGCTTGCAAGGTAGGCACAGGAAAGGACAAGTGGCAAAAAGCTAGCGAAAACCAGCTTAAACTAAGAGACAAGATACAAGAAAATGTTTGTCTTTTAGCTGACGTTACACCAAATGCAGGAACATGCATAAACAAGGCAATATCAAAAGCAATTACGCATTTAAGAGGTTTAAATAATGAAGTGGATTAAGCACGACACAGACGCAAATCAGGACGCTAAGTTGCAGAATGTATTACTTGATTACGGGCTTGAGGGTTACGGGCTTTACTGGTACTGCATAGAGCTTATAGCTGGAAAGGTTAGTGAGGACAATATCACTTTTGAGCTTGAGCATGATGCTAGGGTTATAGCTAGAAACACTGGCTGTACCAGTCAAAAAGTAGAAGAAATGATGCGTTATTTCGTAAATATCGGACTTTTTGAGGTATCAAACAACACAATTACTTGCTTAAAACTAGCTAAAAGGCTCGATAAAAGCATGACGTCTAACCCGCAAATGCGTGAAATCATTGGGAAATTAAAGAGTCATGATAAAGTCATGATTAAATCAGATAAAGTCATGCAAGAAGAGAATAGATTAGAAGAGAATAGATTAGATAAGAATATTAAAACACTTATGTCGGATTACTCCGACGATGCCAAAAAAGTCTTATCAGAAATGAACTCTATTCTAGGCAGTAAATATAAACACTCAACTAAAAGCCATATGCAAAGCATACAAGCAAGACTTAACGAAGGTCACAAGGTTGATGATCTAATCTCTGTGGTTAAGTCAAAGCTTGAAGAATGGGGCAGTGATCCAAAGATGGCTCAATACCTAAGGCCGCAAACGCTTTTCCAAGCTGGCAAGTTTAACGGCTACCTAATGGCAGCTAACACTCAGCCTAAACAATCGGTGTTTAACCCATCACAGCAAGTTTATGGAGATACAGAGCTATGAGCCTAATACAAGCGTCAGCAGTACCTAGAAAGCCAGAATTACTTACCTGTGATAAGCATGGTGTTTACGAAGTTAGATATGCAATCTTTGGTGAAAAAGCACTTTGCTCAAGAGTTTGCCCCAAGTGCGTAAAAGAAAGCGATATGGAAAAGCAGGCAGAAGAAAAGAGAAAGCACGATGAGCAGATGAAGAAATGGAGAATGAGCAGAATTGAAAAGGCTGGCGTAAGCAAGCGTAACATTGGTAAAACTTTTGAATCATTCAGGTGTGATAACCAAGCGCAAACTCAAGCGCTAGCCCACTGCAAAGATTTATGTAAAGACATAATTGACGGCAAGGTCGCTAAAAATACTTTTATGGTTGGCGGCGTAGGTACTGGTAAGACTCATTTGGCTAGTTCGATAGTGCATGAGCTTATTGATGATAAAACTGTTTGTATGATTCGCCTTATCGAGCTTATGCGAAAGCTAAAAGACACATGGCGCAGAGATTCGGAAGTAACTGAGCAGAAAGTTATAGATTATTACGGCTTAATTGACCTTTTAATCATTGATGAGGTTGGCATTCAGTTTGGCAGTGATGCAGAGAAGATGTTCATGTTTGATATAATTAACACTCGTTATGACAACTTGAAACCAACTCTAATGATTTCAAACTTAAGTCTAGACAACATCAGAAAGGCACTTGGCGAGCAGGTTGTTGATAGGCTAAGGGAAGATGGCGGCAAGGTGTTAACTTTTGACTTTGAGAGTCAGAGAAGATGATTTTGCCTAAATGGTATTACTACCGAGCAGGAACCAGTGACAGGGATAAGATAATCAAATGTATGCGACATATCCCTGACGAGCTACAGCAAGAGGTAAGTGACCAATACGAAAAGCTTTACCTTATGAACGGGCATATTGATGTAAGTGAGGGTAGAGCGGCAGCCAATAAATATCTAGGTGATAAAGCCCGAGCATTTAGAGGTAACAAGGTTCAACAGGGCCAAGTTATAAAGCCAGAGGATAAGCCAGAAAAGAAAACTGAGTTTGTTGGCTATAAACCAAAAACAAAAGTACCTAAGGGTATGGGAATTAAATTAGATTAACGGTTAGGAGTGAAAGATGAAATGCAAAATTTGTGATTTAGAGCTTGATGATTATACAGCTTACGAGTACAGAGGCGCTTTTGCTTGTGCAGATCATTTTGATGAAGTTTGCGAGCAAAGAGACCAGGAAAGGCAGTGGATAATCAACGAGGAAGATCAAAAAACAAAAAAGCTAAAAGGTCTTGATTTGAGCGATAGTGTTATCGGCAAGGAAAACAGGAAGCTATTAAAAGGGAGTATTGAGGTTGCATCAAGAGAAAGCGCAAGACTAAGAGATTATGAGGGAAGATGATGCTAAGTAAAAACACAAAGCCAAAGCGCAAGAGGTGCAAGCAGTGCGGGAAGTCATTTCAGCCATATCTAACAACAGCGGCAACTTGCAGCTATCAATGCGCAATTGAATACACTAGCGACCCAGGCAACCGCAAAAAGGTGGTTGAGAAAGCCCAGAAAGACGACAGGAAGGAAACTAAGGCAAAGTTAAGGCAGTTAGGTAGGTCAGACCGCTCAAAGGCTGAGAAAGCCGCTCAGGCTGCATTTAATAAATACATTAGAGAGCGCGACAAAGATTTACCATGCATAAGCTGTGGTAGAAACCATAAAGGGCAGTATCACGCAGGGCATTACAAAACAAGGGGAGCGCATAAAGAATTGGCACTTAATGAGCTTAACTGCCATAAACAATGTGCGCCATGTAACAACCACCTAAGCGGGAATCTGGTTAATTACCGGGTAAACCTAATTGAGAAGATAGGTCTTGATAAGGTCGAATGGCTAGAAGGGCCACACGAACCAAAGAAATATACAGTTGATGAGCTTTGGGATATTGAAAAGCAGTACAAGCAAAAGCTAAAGGAATTGCAGAGTGATTGAAAAATACAAGCTAGTCACAAGCAATAAATCAGCACTAATTGAAATGCTAGAGGCTATGCTAAGTCAAAACGAAGCGGTACAAGTTACCGCTAAGCCTTGGAAGAAAGAGCGAAGCTTATCGCAAAATGCATTGTATTGGGTTTGGCTTACTGAGATAGCCGAACAAGTAAATGTAAATGACCAGTATCATGATAAGGAAGTCTGGCACCATTACTTTAAGCGCTACTGGTGTCCCGAAAAAATCATACCTATGCCAGTGGGTGAAGATGAGATTATCAAGTCTACCACCAAGCTAGATACAGGAGAAATGCACCACTATTTAAGCAAGATAGAGCAATGGTGTATGGAGAAAATGATTAAGCTAACAATCCCAGAAAACAGTGAATACGCAAGGTTAACAAAACAACAGGAAAGTTAATATTTGCACTTCTTATTAAGAGTGTTATAATTTGCATGTCTTAATTATTGGAGATAACCATGGATTTAGTTACTTATAAAAATGATCATGCAGTAACAAACAGTAAAGTCATAGCTGATGCCTTTGGTAAGGTTCATAGAAATGTTATGAGAGATATAGAATCTCTTGATTGTAGTGATGAATTTAGAGCGCTCAATTTTGAGCAATCCTATTATATTTCACCGCAAAACAAGAAGTTAAAGTGTTATGAAATTACAAGGGATGGATTTTCATTTTTGTGTATGGGCTTTACTGGTTCAAAGGCTGCTGAATGGAAGGAGAAGTATATAAACGCCTTCAACCAAATGGAAAAAGGCTTGCTTAACATTGACTCAAGAATGAGCAAGTTAGCAATTGACGGTGAAAACATTAAAAAGCTTGGCTCTGATTGGTCTGAATTTGGTAGGCAGATAAAGGCCGAAAAGAAAAGGCATAAGCTAGAGGTTGAAAGCTTAATTTCTGATGTACAGGGTAAGCTTGAGTTATAAGCATATAACCAAACGATATTTAACTCTAATCACTTTAACGGTTAGAGTTTATAAAAAATAGGAGTGTAAGATGACACAAAGAATCGTATGTTGGTTTTCTCATGGTGCAGCTAGCGCAGTAGCTACTAAGCTGGCCGTAGAGGAAAACAGAAAAAGTAAAAACCCAAAAGAGCTAGTTATTGCGTGCATCCATTTAGAGAATGAGCACCCAGACGGAAAAAGATTTGCTGATGAGTGTGAAAAGCTATTCGGCCAAGAGATAGTTTATTTGCGGGATAAGAAGTACGGCGCAGATGTTGACGAGGTAATCAGAAAGACTCGTTATATGTCAGGGGTTCGTGGTGCAAGGTGTACTAAAGAGTTAAAGAAGCAGGTTAGATTCGACTGGCAGCGTGATGATGATATCCACGTTTTTGGTATGACAGCAGAAGAAGAGCATCGAGTAGATCAATTAATTGATGGTGAGCCAAACCTTGAAATATGGGCACCGCTAATTGATAAAGGCTATTCAAAGTCAGATTGCTTTAAGGTGGTTAATGATGCAGGGATTGAATTACCAGAAATGTATAAGCTTGGTTATCACAACAATAACTGTATTGGATGCTTAAAGGCTGCGGGTGCTGGTTACTGGAACAAGATTAGAGTTGACTTCCCTGATGTATTTAAACGAAGAGCAGAGCAGGAAAGGCTTTTAAATGTGGCTCTAATAAAAATGAGCTTTGCAAAGTACAAGAGGCTATATGGTGACTGGTATCAAAAAATGATTGATGATGATTTTGAGCCAAAAGTTGATAGTCGAGGCTCAATGAGATTACCACTAAGATATTTACCACCAGAAGCAGGGAGTCATAAAGATTTAGATATTGGAGCGTGCGGGTTCTTCTGTGAAAAGCCAGGTGATCAGTACAGGTTAGATTTATAAATAGGAGTGTGCAAGATGAATACAGAACACAAAAGCAATACGCCGGAAGTGATTAGGGATTTATGGCAAACACCAATAAAGCTTTTTGAGCAGTTAAACAAAGAATTTAATTTTGTATGTGATGTTGCAGCCAGTAGAGATAATAGGCTTTGCAATATGTACTTTGATGAAGCTGGAAATGCATTAGATTCTATGTGCGATTGGTTTGAATCAAACTGGTGCAATCCGCCTTACTCTAAAATATTGCCTTGGGTGCAAAAGGCTAAGATAGAGCATGAAAAAGGCAAGACCATTGTTATGCTTGTGCCAGCAGATACTAGCGTTAAGTGGTTTAAGGAAGCTTACAATAGCTGCAATGAAGTTAGATTTATTAGCGGTAGGCTGTCATTTATCAATTCTGAAACGCAAAAGCCAGTAAGCGGCAATAACAAAGGTTCGGTTTTGTTTATATGGCGAGCGCATTGCAAAAGTCATTGTGTAAGCCTGGTTGATCGGAGTGATTATGAATAGTTATAAGGTGAGAGTGAAATGAAAGTAGTTATTAATAATGTTGAATACATACCAAAGGGTGAAGTTCCAGAAATTACAGATGAAAGCCTTAAAAAGTGCCTAAGTGTTTTGGCTGAAATGGTTTACTTTAATCAGTATCATAAGATGAAAGGCTTGGCATACAATGCTATTGAAGCTTTATCCCCAGACCTTGCAAAGCTTGATGAAAGTGAGATATACGACAGAATAAAAGGAATTGACGATTAATTGATTTTTTATTTTAAATAACCAAAAGTAATATACATATAGCTAAACGGTATTATGAAAAAACACTGATTTTGCTATAATGTTTACATCGAGTTAAGGCAGAATGCTCGATAATCTATGTTCGTTGCTCACTTGCGTTAAAGTGGGTTGCAGTAAACTAACTACGGTCGTGATGATAGATGTTAGTATTTAACGCGAGGCATAGCATGGTGCTATCGGTGAGGTTGATCGCTTACCGGTGAAACTGGTTCGAATCCAGTGCCGAGCGCCACAATTTAGAGCTTATTTGTGTTACTTATTGTAAAGCCATAGTCGAAAGCGGTTGATCGCGTTAGTAGTTGAGGTGGATAAGTAACAACAAATGCGCTCTACCTTGCGCATTACATTGAACGAGAGTAAGCAAACCCACTGTAACGGTGGGTTTTTATTAGGAGTGTAAGATGAGTGGAAAAATAACTGGCGCATTAGAAGTTTTAGGTACTGAGTGGCATATAACTTTGTTTTTTTGTGATGCTGAAAAGCTTGGTAAGTTTAGAACTTCTAATAAAGAAAGTGTGTGTGAAATTATTGATGTTCAGTATTGGGAGCATGTTGACTTAACTGTTTTAATATTGAAATCCGATCTAATAAATGAGAGGCATAATTATTATAAAAGTTTAGGTTATGGGTATGACTATGAATTTATACCACACGCCACAGTTGGAAAGGGGAATCTTGTTGATAAATACAGCGGCGAGATTGGTACAGCTTACTTTATTGGTAATGAGTACGTTAGATCTTTTTGATTAACTTTAGGAGTGTAAGAGATGAGTAAATACAAGGTTAGGGGTTAAGGTATGAGTGTAATTTATAAATATGTATTAACTCCAGAGTGCTCAATTGATATGCCAAAGGGTGCAAAAATATTGCATTTAGGTAATCAGAATGAGCAGATATGTTTATGGGTTAACGCAAATCAGGCTAATGAACCTGAAAGAAGACATTTTACCATTGTCGGTACTGGCATTACATTTGATGATGAGAGTTTAAACTACATAGGAACAGTGCAATTGCATGGTAGAGAATTCGTTTTCCACGCTTTTGAAAGGGTTAAGGTATGAGTGATATAAAAAACGGTGATGCTGTTACTTACCCTGAATGCTTTGGCGATAAAAAGTTAATATTTGTAGGTATGGCCAAAACATTAAAATACCACAATGATTGCATTGTTATGTATGACGATAGAGCAGTTCCAGTCAAATACAGTGGATTAATCAAGCACAGCCCGCAATAAGCGGGTTTTTTATTACTTGTAATTTAATGATATACTTTATAAGCCAAGATAATAACGGAGAAATAACGGTCTTATGAGTAGGTTCACATCAGACAATCAGCCAAAAGATAGACCAGGGAGGGGCAAGAGCGAAAGGACTAAAATACTTGAGGCCATGAAGCGCGTAGGAAAGAGTGAGGAAGGTTTTTATGACTTGCTTGTTGAAAAGGCGCACAACCCAGAGGACTCTTTTGCGTTTGGTGAGCTATTAAAAAGGCTTGCCCCTATCAAAAAGTCAGTTGCACCACTAATAAACTTTGAGTTACCGGAAGGTGCAAAGCCACATGAAAAAGCTGATTATGTGATAAAGGCTATTGCTAACGGTGATATTCCTGCGGATATAGGTGCAATAGTTATAACCAGTATTACTTCCATGTTAAAAATCCAAGAGGTCACCGACTTCGAGGAAAGGCTTTCTCAGCTAGAAAGAGATAGTGATGACCAGAGTTAAAAGGCTAGAAGCTTTGGAGGCTCAAAGAAAGTCTGACAACGGTGACTTTGCAAATACTGTAATAGGCTTTGTTTGCCCAAAGACTAAAGGGTTAACTAGCGCATATCACTTGTCTGATTCTGTATGGACTCCCACCTGCAAAAGCCCTACAGCTTTCTTTGCTGAAAAACTAAAGCCACTATTCTTAAAACCTAAAAGATTTAACATTCTTATTGGTGGTCGTGGTAGTGGTAAATCACTGGGTAAGGGTGGTCATGGTGCTATTCAGATGCATGATTTAGGCAGAAATCTAATGTGTATCCGTGAGTTCCAAAGCTCGATAGCTGACTCGGTGCACGCATTGATTAGTGAAGAAATAAAGCGCCTTGAGCTAACTGGTTTTGATGTAACTGATAAGACTATAAGAGCTACGCATAATAATTCAATGGCTCGATTTATGGGTTTAAGTCGAAACCCTGAGTCAGTAAAGTCCGCTTTCGGTTTCTTGGATTGGTGGATAGAGGAAGCTCAATTCCTTTCTGACAAGTCACTAAGAACACTTACACCTACCGCCCGTAAAAAGCCCAAGAAAGGCTTACCAGGTAAGCAGAGTGAGGTTGAGTCCGACGAAGTTGACATAACAAAAGTTAATATGACCTTTTGCGGGAACCCTGCATCTAGTGAAGATCCATTCAGTCAAAGATTCATAGTCCCGTACAAAGATGAGCTAGACAAAAATGGAATATATGAGGATGACCTACACCTAATAATTGTTATGAATTGGTCGGATAATCCATGGTTTGATGAGTCTGGGCTTGAAGCTGAAAGGCAATTCGATTTAAAGAATCTACCACGTTCAACTTATGATTGGATATGGGAAGGAGGGTTTAATGATGATATTGAAAACGGATTGATTAAGCCTGAGTGGTTTGATGCTTGTGTTGATGCTCATGAAAAGCTAGGGTTAAAACCTTTTGGCATGACCAAAGTTACGCATGACCCGTCAGACTTAGGTAATGACCCTAAAGCTATAGCGATAAGAAAGGGCAACATAATTACTCAAGTAACTAGCCGCAAAGACCTAGACGTTAACGAGGGTAGTGATTGGGCTTTAGATGTGGCTATCAATGAGGGTGCTGACGTTTACGAATGGGACGTTGGCGGCATGGGTGTAGCTTTAAAGCGTGATGTTAATAATGCTATACAGGGTAAGAAGATGGAAGCGCACCAGTTTAACGGTGCTAGCTCAGTTGATATGCCTGAAACAATCTATGAACCAAGTGGTGCAAGTGGTACGTTTGGAGAGAAGAAAAACAAAGAGGTCTGCAAAAATCTTAGAGCGCAATGCTATCTATCATTAAGAGATAGGGTGTACCGGACATATAAAGCTGTAACTGAAAATGTTATGTGTGACCCTGAGAAGCTAATAAGCTTTAGTAGTGAATGCGAAGAATTAAAAGGCTTGCGTTCAGAGCTTTGCAGAATGCCAATAAAACCTAACACAAGCGGATTGTTTGAGTTGTACACCAAGCAAGAAATGAGGCAAAAGTTTAAAGTGCGATCCCCCAACTTGGCTGACTGCGTTATGATGTCAGAGCGAAACCGTGTTATTATTAAACAAAATATTGACGTTGCATCTTGTTACGTCCCAACAGTAAACCATTGGTAATGAAACATGATTGATCACAATGAAATGCTGATAGAGTTTGGTTACTCGACAGCGGACACAGACCAAAACTATCGTTGCTATAAAGATATAAAAATGTTCCATGTTGATAGCGCCTGGTGGGACGGTAGTTATGGCAAGCAATTTAAAAACAAGCCAAAGCCAGAATTGAATATGTTGTGGCGCGATGTAAACAAAAGCGCAGGCTCTATTAATAACATGGAGCTAAACGCTGTCATTAGTGCAAACTCAGATGATGCAACTGACGATGGTTCAGAGCTATTGCAAAAACGCTGGCGTAATGACTTTGCGGCTAGCGGTGGAGCAGAAGCTAACGAGACGGCAAACAGGGAAGCAATAGTTGGTGGGTTTGGTGCTGTTAAGCTTGTTGCTAAATATGAGGATGAGGAAAACCCAGACCCTCAAAAGCAATACTTGTGCATTGAGCGCATAGGTTCCGCTTGCACTACTGTATTTTTTGATTCTGGCGCGATTAAAAAAGATAAGTCAGATGCAATCAGAGGTTGGCAGTTATTAAGGGTTAATCAGCGCTCTACTGAAATTGAATATGATGTAGATGAAATAGTTAGCTTCCCTTCCCCTCTTTATGATGGCCAGTCAACATCATTAGAGTACGACTCAGAAAGAGATTGTTTTATTGCTCACTACTATGAGTTGGTCAAAAAGAATTTAACAGTTCACGACTTCACAAATATGCTTGGTTTTAAAATAACATCAGGAAATGGAATAAAGGACGAGGACGGGAATAGAATAACTAAAGACCAACTAAAAGAATACAAAGAGCAATATCTTGAAATGTTTGGTGAGCAAGTAGAGACATACAACAAGCTTGATATATATGTCGAGTATGCTCTATGCGACGGTGAAAAGTACTTAACAAAGCCGCAAAGAATGCCATTCAACAGAATCCCTATCATTCCTAGATACGGCTACTATTCAGAAGTTGACGGCAGAGAATACTACTGCGGCGAGGTGAGAAAGCGCAAAGATGTTGAGATGTTTTACAACATGTACGCTTCTACAATGGTTGAGATAATGGGTAAGCCTCAAGTTTCTAAGCCTGAGTACCTTAGAGAGCAGATTTCAGCGCACGCAAATCAAAGAGCTAGAGCGGACATAGATAACGTACCTTATGTCGTTTCTGATGTTGCTTACACTAAGGACGGTCAAGCTGTTATAGGGCCAATTGGACAAACTCAACCGCCTATGGTGGGTACTGGTTTGCAGGCTGGCGGTGATTTCTTGATGAATAGTATCGCATTCAATAGTTCAATGGGCCAGGTGACAGTGCCAGCAAATGCAAGCGCAGAAGCAATAAAGCAAATAAATGAGCGCACTGATGATGCATTGTTACCAATTGTTAGAAATGTCATGCACTCAATACAGGCTATGTGTGCGGCATGGATTCCAGCAGCTCAAAAGCTTTACTTTAGTAGTCAGCGTAAAATCAGGGTTCAAGAGATTGACGGCAAGTACAATCAAGTTACAACGCTTGAAATGATAAAGTCGCCCAATGGTGAAATAGGCCCGTACGGCAATAACCCTCTTGGAAGATACACTGTTACAGTGAAAGAGGGTGAGGCGTATAAGGACACTGTATCTGCAACAGTGCAGGAAAATCTAGAGTTAATGGCGGCTGTTGGCACTGACACTGAGGCTGGGCAGATACTAGCATATAAAAACATGGAGCTACTTAATAAGACCGATGACCCGGCAATTGATGCAATAGCAAAATACGGGCGACTTGATTTAATTGTGCAAAAAGGTTTCCCATACGAGCCTCAGGATGAAGATGAGGCTCAGTATATAGTAATGAAGCAACAGCAAATGCAAGCGGCTCAAATGCAAGCAGAAGTAATGATGCAGCAACAGCAGCAGCAATTAATAGATTCTGAGTCGGAAGCTAGAATAATGGAAGGTCAGGCGGCGATTATGAATGAGCAAAACGATGCTGTTAAGAATCAGATTGACATGGAGAAAATGAAAACTGATAGACTTAAAGTTGTTGGTGATTTGCAGATGGAAGGTATAAAGGTTAATCAAAAGGAAGCTGAAATGAATTTTAAAGCGGCTAATGAAATGTTCAAAAACCAACAGCAATAAGTTTATAACAAAATGATATTAGACCGCTCTATATGGGCGGTTTTTTCGTTATAACTAACTGTAATTTGCATATAACTAAAAATTCTATAAAATATAGGTAGGTTTCATGCACTAAACGCATGATTTTCGTTCACCGATAGACGAGAGATTACTATGTCGGATAATTTGGATAATGTTACAGAAGCTCAAGAGCAAGTAGATCAACCAACTGATGTTGTGGCGACAAAGGTTGAGGAAGGTGCAACGCCAACAAGCACTGATAGTGATTTAATTGAAATTGAAGTGGAAGAGCAGGGCGACCAACAAACAACGCCTGAGCAGTCGGTAGACTGGCGCAAAGCTATGCAGAAAGAAAAAGCAGCTAAACGTCGAAAGACAGAGCAGCTTAATGCAGAGCAAGAGAAAAACAACCGTTTACAAAAAGAAATTGACGAGTTAAAAGCTCAGATAAATCCTATTGTAAACCCTAAGCCAACACTAGAGAAGTTTGATTATGATAATGATAGGTACGAAAAAGCAGTAAATGAGTACTATCAAAATCAAAGCAAGCAGCCTAGTTCAAAACCACAGGAAGTGGAGCAAGAGCAATTTAACGAGCAGGCTTTTGAAGCTGACTATTACCTAAGGCGTAAAGAGGGTTCTATTGCCAAGGTTTACCCGAAGTATGAGCAGGATAAATCTGAGCTTTTAGACAAGTTTACCGCTAACGGTGGTAATGCTGAAACTTTTACATTTTTAAGCAATATTGCCTCTCAGGCTAAAATTGATATAGCTAAGGCTAATATCGGCCTGAATGGTAGTGATACCTTGTTCAAAGAGCTTTTAAGTGCGGCTCGTGGTGATAATGTTTTCGCCGTTGCTGATGTGCTAAAGAGAGCTGAGAATAAAGTTAAATTTAGCACTAAAAAATCTATCGACACAAAACCAGAACCGACCATCAATAGTAAAAGGTCTCAACTGGTTAATAATTTAGATCAGTTTGGATCATTCGAATAATTTAAGGTGAAATAAAAATGGCTAACGATTTAAAAAGTAACATTACCGACAAGCTAATGAGCGCATTCGTTCCTGCTTTTGACAGTGAGCGTAAAATTAGTAAGTCAGTTACAACAAATGCGCGAAACCTGGTAAACAACTTTGACGAGTCAACAGGTGACGCTTACGGTGCGGTACGCATGAAGCGCCCTTTACAGTTCGTTCCTCAGCGCACCGATGATGGTGACTTTACAGGTAAAGACACTAACCCAGTCCAAGTT
>CEUP01050579.1_pt1 | contig 14692 bp, 7 predicted proteins | sample 531371 | NCBI WGS metagenome assembly CEUP01 (sample SAMEA2622738, study PRJEB7988) | marine metagenome | biome: marine biome (ENVO:00000447); feature: marine epipelagic mixed layer (ENVO:xxxxxxxxx); material: "saline water (ENVO:00002010), including plankton (ENVO:xxxxxxxx)" | depth 150 m
GGCAAACACGATGATCATGATGACGAAGGCAAACACGATGATCATGACGGTCACGATGACCACGATGGCCACGATCATGGCACATTTGATCCCCACTTTTGGTTTGATATCGATAGAGTGGTATTAGCTATTAATGAAATTAAAAAAGAATTAATAAAAATAGATCCAGAAAATAGAAGTTCTTATGAATCATCAGCAAATAGCTATATACAAGAATTAAAAACTTTAGATGAAGAAATAACTTCTCTAATTGAATCAATTCCTTCTAATAATAGAAAAATAGTGACTACTCATGAATCATTAGGCTATTTAGAAGTAAAGTATGGGATCAACGTTTTATCTACAATAATCCCAAGTTATACTACAGAAGATGGAACTACTCCTAAAGGATTAGTTAGTGTGATTGAAACAATAAAAGAAAATCAAATAAAAACAATCTTTCTTGAATCTGAAAGCCCTACTAAAGCTGCAGAAGTCATTGCTGATGAAACTGGTGCAATTTTAGTTTCGGGATTATGGGTTGAAACCTTGAAAGAAAATCAATCTTACATTGATTTTATGAAAACTAATATAGGTATTATTGTAGATAATCTACAATAATACCTGATTAGCACGGTCGGTTGTTGCTGTTGAGCTCTACAGCGCACACTTAGAGCTTAGCAGCAACTTATACTTCCCACGGTCGGTTGTTGCTGTTGAGTTCTACAGCGCACACTTGGAGCTTAGCAGCAACTTAATTTAATTTAAAGTAGTTTAAATCAATAAATAAGTGAATTTTCCTATAGTTAGATATTATGAATTCTTGTATAGTTACAAATTATGTTACAAAAAACTTCTAATGATAATTGCCAAATAGTTTCTGATGGTTGCTGTGTGGAACTTGGAAATGAAGTAATTTTAGATGACGTTAGTTTCTCAATTAAAAAAGGAACCTTGGTTGGAGTTGTTGGCCCTAATGGAGGAGGAAAAACAACTTTATTTAATACTATATTGGGCTTAGTTTCAATCACTCATGGCTCAATTAAAATAAAAGGATTAGACCCTAAACAAACTTCAGGAATGATTGGATATGTTCCTCAAAAAGAAGAATTAAATTGGAACTTTCCTGTAACTGCTAAGGAAGTCGTCCAAATGGGAATCACCAATAACAATTCATTACGACCTATTCCATCTAAAAAAGATCATCAAATAATTGAAGAATCGTTAAGCAAAGTAGATCTACTAGACAGAATTAATGATCGCGTAGAAAATATGTCGGGTGGACAAAGACAAAGGGTCTTTTTGGCTAGAACTTTAGCTCAGGGTGCAGAAATTTTACTTTTAGATGAAGCTTTTAGTGGAGTAGATATTGGTTCACAAGAAAAATTGTTAGATGTATTGAAAAAACTAAAAAATGATGGAAATACGGTCTTAATGGCAACTCATGATTTGAACACAATTGGTGAAAGGTTTGATGAGGTTCTGTGCCTCAATAGACATTGCTGCGCTTTTGGTGACCCGAAGCAGGTCTTGACCAAAGATGTTTTAGCTGAATTATATGGTTCCCATAGCTCAATGTTTGAAAACCATTCATTAGGTAACCATGGGCACAATGATGGGATTTGAATACATATACGAACCATTTTCTTACGCATTTATGATTAGATCTTTAATAGTTGCTGTTTCAGTTGGATTAATGTTGCCTTTGCTGGGTTCATATGTTATCAACCGTAATTTAGGTTTTATGGGAGATGCAATTGCTCATGCTAGTTTACCAGCACTGGTTTTTGGATTATTAATAGGTGTGAATATTCTTATAGCAGCTATACCTGCAGCAATACTTCTTGCTTTATTACTTGGATATCTAATCAACAAATCAAATATAGGCGAGGATACTGCAATTGGAATCATTTTTTCTTCGTTCTTTGCTCTAGGTTTTATTTTATTATCAATTTTTAAAAATATTGCACTCAACGTAGAAGATTTACTATTCGGACAAATTTTAGGCGTCTCCAGTTTTGATGTTTCAATTACTTTGATTTTAACTACAATTGTTATAATTACATCATTTATACTTTACAAACAATTTTTGTTTATCTCCTTTGACCCTAAGGGAGCTAAAGTAGCAGGAATAAAAGTAAATCTATTCAATAATATTTTTTTAGTGCTTTTATCTTTAGCTATTATTGCAGCATTACAATCTGTAGGAATAATTTTGGTTTTAAGCATGCTAATTACTCCTGCTGCTGCTGCTAAATTAATAATTAAGAGTTTCCCTAATACAATAATAACAGGAGCTATCTTTGGAATTACTGCTTCAATGAGCGGATTATATTTATCTTATTATTTAGATTTTCCTTCAGGACCATCAATGGCTTTAACCGCCACATTAATATTTATAATTGTTTGGATATTAAAAAGAACAATTAGTTATGCAAATTAACATATCTGACCATTGCAAAACTAATAATAAATCTTAATTTAGGTTATCTTAGATATATTAAAATGTATTTACTTTTTTATAGCAGCATAAGTCATATTAGAGAATATTTGTTGCATATAATGGTGATGAGTAAGCCAAGGGTAATATGAACAATTTCGGGTATTTCCATATGAAGAATCATGGTAAGCACTTGTTAAAAATATAGTTATCAAATCATACTCTGGATCCACTATGGCTCTCATACCGTATGCTCCACCGTGGAAAAATGCTTTTGGGCTCATCAGGTCAGAACCTCTGTAGTGCGACTTATTTCTAACCATCCATCCTAATCCCTGACTCACAAAATCTGGTTTTTCTTGTAGATTTAGTTTACTTCCACTATCCCACCATTGAAATTGTGGTTCTGTCATTCTCGAAACAGTAACTGGAGAAAGGATTTGAACATTATTATAAGACCCTTGATTAAGCATCATTTGGCAGAAAGCAGCTATATCTCTAGGATTAGAAATTCCGTTACCTCCACCCATATTAAATTTAAAATGATGATGAAGTTCTAAGCCACTGTCATGTGGTGAAAGGTCTATTTCCATTGCTCTGTTGAAAAGAGGTATTGCCTGGTCAATTGGAGCTTTGGGAGTGTTAAAGTGTGAATTTGTCATAGCCATAGGTTTAAAAAGTAATTCCTTACTTAATTGCTCCCACTCTATTCCAGATGTTTTTTGTATCAATGTTACTAATACTTCAAATGCCGGAGTACTATAACTGAAATCGGTTCCAGGTTGAAACATCAATGGTTGTTCGCATATTCTGTTTATAACTTCATCAAAACAAGTAGGTTTAGGCTTTCCGTTTTGAGCTACTAGAGAATCCGATAATCCTGAAGTATGCGTAAGTAAGTGTCTTGGAGTTATTGAATTTTTACCTTTTTGACCAAACTCGGATATATATTCTGCAACAGGAGTATCCAGAGAAAAATTTCCCATTTCGACCATCTTCATTGCTAAAGTAGCAGTTAGAGGCTTTGTTACAGATGCAATAGGAAACATACTGTTTGAATAGATTTTAATTCCCTGGTCTACAACTTTAGGATGTATAAAATATTTGTCTAGGACAATTTTACCCTTACGAACTACGAATACATATACTAATGGTATATGGCCTGCATTAACTTGTTGTTCAACATATTTTGATGCTAAATCAAGCTGACTGGAATCCATATCTACGGATTCAGCATCACCTTTGCTTATTTTTTGAATATATTTTGACATTTTTTCCAGTCATTAATAATGATTTAATAAAATTAAGAAGTACTCTTCCTAGCCGACCATAGAATAAGGAATCCAGTTGCAGCTGTCATGAGAGGAAAGCCCAAAAAACCAATGAACCATATCATTCCGGCCCAATTATCCCCTGAAGAAAACATACCGCCAAATAAAACGCACGCCCCGAAGAATGCGAAGAATCCACCCACTATCGGACTCAAGTTTTTTTGCTTAACTATCGCTAAACCTAACAACAACATGACTATGCCATTAAAGACAAATATACCTCTAAAAATTGCTTCGCTTATAGCATATGCACTAAGAACATCACCACCCGACGTAACCCAACTGCTTTCTCTTTCTGTTACAGTTAATTCCAGCCCCGATGATACCATAGCAATTCCGGCTATAAGTAAAGCAAAAATTGATGCCAATCCAGCGAGATCAGAACCTGGTTTATTTTCCCCTTGCATGGAACGAGCCAGGTAATGAATTCCTATAAAAATAATCATAATAGCCACAAAAAACAACACCATACTAATCGAAGCTATTGCATAATTCTCGGACATTCTTTGAAGCGTTTGTGCGAATGTCTGTTCATCACCACCTGGCTCGAATAAAACCAGCGAAGCGATCGCCAGAAAAGGTCCAGCTAGCATAAATGATCCAATAAGTTTTTTGGATAACATAAATTACTCCTTAATTCATAAAAGTTAATAAATATATCTATATAACAATATGCTTTATTGAATGTCAATTCATGAATTTGAATACATTTTGTAAATATAACGTTAAGAATGCATTTTTTTCAACAAAATATTACACTACTAAAACTCATATAAAAGATTAATTTTATATCTAAAAAGATATGGTGGGCGGTATAAGATTCGAACTTATGACCTCTGCGATGTCAACGCAGCACTCTAAACCGCTGAGCTAACCGCCCGCAAAATGGTCATTTAATAATTTTCAATAGAGGATTGAAAAAATATCAATCCTCTGAAATAAGGCTATCTAACAAATTACTCTCTGTTTCATATTCATCTTTAATATATCCCTCAGAGTCCACTTCTATATTTAGCTCACTACCTTCAGTTTGTTCATCTAAACTTTCAAGATATTTAATACCTAATTTCTCTCTTCCTTCTTCTGACAAATCGAATCTAGCAGGTATTAAGCGGCCAATTATCACATTCTCTTTAAGACCATTAAGGCTATCTGATTCACCAGCAATAGCTGCTTCAGTAAGAACCCTCGTTGTTTCTTGAAATGAGGCTGCTGCTAAAACGCTGTCCATATTTAATGATGCACGTGTAATTCCTAACATAGCAGTGTTTGCAGTAGCGGGTTCTCCTCCTTCAGCAAGAATACTAGCATTCTTTTCTTCATATCCACGTCTATCAATCAATTCACCAGGAAGTAAATCAGTATCTCCAGGAGAATCAACCCTTACTTTACGTAACATTTGAGAAACAATAATTTCAATATGCTTGTCATGTATTGCAACACCCTGAGCTCTATAAACTTGTTGAACTTCTTCAATTAAATATTTTTGAACTGAATCTCTACCTTGAATACGAAGTATATGTTGAGGATTTTTTGGACCTCCAGTTAAAGACTGTCCAGCAACAACAGGTTCTAAATCTTTCACTAATATTTGAGCTGCAGCAGGAATTAAATATTCCCTTTCATCTTCATCGCTCCAAGAAATTCTAACTTTCTTTTTATTAATTTTAACTTTACCTGACACTCTAGCTATTATTTCACCACCATCAAAATTATCTAAATCTACAGTTTTTCCTTTAGGAGCCTCTACAGCTAAAACTGTACCTATTGATACAATTTCATCATCAGTAACAAGTGCTTTATAACCTTTAGGAATTTCATAATCATCTTGATACTCTTCTAAGTTAACAACTCTAATACTTCGACCCTCACTAACATCAGTTACATAAGCAATACCATCAATTTCAGACAAAACAGATTCTCCTCTTGGAGATCTAGTTTCAAATAACTCTTCAACCCTAGGTAACCCACTCGTTATATCTACTCCAGCAATTCCACCAGTATGAAAAGTTCTCATTGTAAGCTGTGTTCCAGGCTCACCAATACTTTGTGCGGCAATAATGCCAACAGCCTCTCCCAGAAGAACCAATTTCATTGAAGCTAATGCAATTCCATAACACATCCTACAAATGCCTCTTTCAGCCTGGCATGTAAGAGGAGACCTTACAAACACTCCTTCTACTGATAATTCTTCTAACTTATTTACAACTTCATCATTAATCTCACGATTTCTTTCGAAAATAATTTCTCCTGTTTCAGGATCCCCAACCGGAGAAGCAAGCATTCTTGATTTAATTTTTTCACCAAATGTAATACCTAAGGATTCAGTCTTTACAGATGATATCCATAAAGAATCAGATGTTTCACAATCGTCCTCTAAAACAATAATTTCTTGTGCAACATCAATTAACCTTCTAGTTAAGTACCCACTATCTGCAGTCCTTAAAGCAGTATCAGCAAGTCCTTTTCTAGCACCATGAGTAGAAATAAAATATTCAAGCACGCTTAAACCTTCTCGAAAGCTTGATTTTATAGGCCTTCCAATAATTCTCCCTTTAGGATCAGACATCAAACCTCGCATTCCAGCCATCTGCTTTATTTGAGCAATATTTCCTCTAGCTCCAGATGTAGCCATAATATACATTCCACCATAATTATGTAAATTTTCTTCAATAATTTTAGTTAAATCCTCATTTGCCTGAGTCCACACTTGTACTGTATTAAGATACCTTTCATCCTCAGTAATTAATCCATTATTAAAATAATCATCTAAAGTTAAAATTTTATTTTCAGCATCTTTAATTATTTGTTCTTTTTGTGGCAATATCTCAATATCATTAATTGCTATAGTAATACCAGACTGGCCAGCATAATGAAATCCTATTCTTTTAATTTCATCTAACATTTTCTGGGTTTCTTCATCTCCAAATAAATTATGAACTTCACTAGTTAAATCTTTCAATGCTGTTTTATCCATAACATCATTTCTAAACCCTAATGGATCTGGTAATATGTTATTAAAAATAATTCTCCCGACTGAAGTATCAATAAACTTATCATCTGATTCTAAATTGATATTGCGTACTTTTATAGGAGTCCTTAAACTTATAACTTCTCTGTCAAAAGCTATTAAAGCATCTTCAAAATTAGCAAATGGAGATTTATGTATATCTAAATTATCATCTATAGTAGTCAAATAAAAACATCCTAAAACAATATCTAAAGTAGGAGCCACAATTGGTTCCCCTGAACTTGGAGATAGCATATTTTTTGTACTTAACATTATTCTCTGAGCTTCTAAGACTGCTTCTGGTGATAATGGCAAATGTACAGCCATTTGATCTCCATCAAAGTCAGCATTAAATGCAGTACATGCTAAAGGATGAACTTGTATTGCATTTCCATCAATTAATACAACTTCAAACGCCTGAATTCCTAGCCTATGTAATGTAGGAGCTCTATTTAATAATACAGGCCTATTTTGAACAACTTCTTCTAAGATATCCCATACTTCTGGTTTAACAGCTTCAGCAATACGCTTTGCACTTTTTATATTATGAGCATATCCTAGCATTACTAATTGATTCATCACAAAAGGCTTAAATAGTTCAAGAGCCATTTTACGAGGCAAACCACATTGGTGCATTTTTAATTCTGGTCCAGCAATAATGACAGAACGACCACTATAATCAACTCTCTTGCCTAACAAATTTTGCCTAAATCTTCCTTGCTTACCTCTTAATAAATCTGAAAGAGCTTTTAATCGATGATTATGACTTCCTGATACTGCTCTTCCTCTTCTTCCATTATCAATCAAAGCATCAACTGCTTCTTGCAGCATTCTTTTTTCATTTCTAATAATTATTTCTGGTGCCTTCAATTCAATAAGCCGTAATAACCGGTTATTACGATTAATAACTCTACGATACAAGTCATTTAAATCACTAGTAGCAAAGCGCCCTCCATCTAATTGAACCATTGGCCTTAATTCAGGAGGAAGAACAGGTAAAATTGACAATATCATCTGCTCAGGCTTATTTCCACTTTTTCTAAAAGCTTCAACTATTCTCAATCTTTTGATAACTTTCTTTCTTCTTTGACCGGAGGTGGTTCTCATCTCTTCTTGAAGTGTATTCTTTAACATATCTAAATCAACAGATTTAAGAACATCCAAAACAGCCTCTGCTCCCATATTCGCACTAAAAATAGGACCATGTTTTTCTTTAAAAACACGATACTTTTCTTCAGTCAACAATTGGCCAATTCTTATACTTTCTACTTCATCAATTTCATCTAAAATCATTTTTTCAAAAGCTGTCTTGTCGGCTTCAAGCTTTGCGTTAATCTCATTAACATTCAATTCGCTTGGTTCAGTTATGTTTTCTGACTCTGAAATTTCCTCTGGTTTGTTTTCTGTATCTTCTGCCTCTGAAACCTGAATAGTTTCGATTTCTATATTTTCTGGTTCGGACAAACTCTCAATTTGGGAGTTTGAATCTGATTCTATTTTTTCTATTCCTTCATCAAGCTTTTTTTGTAAATTCTCGATTGCAAGCTTTCTTAAATCTTCATCAACATTAGTTATAAGGTATTGAGCAAAATATATAACTCTATCTAAATTTCTCGGAGAAATATCTAAAATCAACCCAGGTCTATTTGGAGTAGCTTTAGAATACCAAATATGTGCAACAGGCGCTGCCAATTGAATATGCCCCATACGCTCACGTCTTACTTTTGATCGAGCGACCTCAACTCCACATCTATCACAAATCACACCTTTAAACCTTATTTTTTTATACTTACCACAATAGCATTCCCAATCTCTAGTAGGACCGAAGATGCGTTCACAAAAAAGACCATCTTTCTCAGGCCTTAAAGTACGATAATTTATAGTCTCTGGCTTTGTAACTTCGCCATAAGACCACATTTTTATTTGGTCAGAAGAAGCTAAAGATATCCTAATTGAATTAAAATCGTTAGCGCTCTGTGGCATAATTAACACTCCCTAGTTTTATTTAAATTAAATAAATTTACTTTTGCTCAATGTCTTCTTGAGGCCCAATGTCTTCTTGAAGATCAATGTCTTCTTGAGGCTCAATGTCTTCTTGAGGCCCAATGTCTTCTTGAGGCTCAATGTCTTCTTGAAGCTCAATGTCTTCTTGAGGCTCAATGTCTTCTTGAGGCTCAATGTCTTCTTGGAGATCAGTAGTGTCTGTTAAAAGTAATTCCTCACTATCAATATCCATTTCCATTAAATCTGTATCATTGCCTTCATCGCCCCACGAAGCTAATCCTTCATCTTCATGCAAAAGCTCTACAGCCAACCCTAAACTCTGTAACTCCTTCAAAAGAACATGAAATGATTCAGGAATACCTGGCTGAGCAACTTTTTCACCTTTAACAATTGACTCATATGTTTTAACCCTTCCAACAACATCGTCAGATTTAACAGTCAATATCTCTTGGAGGTTATAAGCAGAACTATATGCTTCTAAAGCCCAAACTTCCATCTCGCCAAATCTCTGGCCTCCAAATTGAGCCTTACCGCCTAAAGGCTGTTGAGTTATTAAAGAATATGGTCCTGTAGATCGTGCATGAATCTTGTCTTCACCTAGATGGCTTAATTTCATCATATAGATATATCCTACTGAAACGGGCTGATCAAACGTCTCGCCTGTTCGGCCATCTTTTAATTTATATTTCCCAAATATAGGCGCAGATATTTGTTTCTCTCTATTTAATGTAAAAGCTTCTGTCCTTAAATCTGTATAACTTAATCCAGATTTATCTTCACCTATTTCTTCCTTAAACCATATATCTAAACATGCCTTTACTGCGGATTCACTATCATTTCCTGAAAAGACATCATCATATTTATACCCTCTATCATCAAGCCATGAAGTCACTTTTTCAATGTTTATGTTTTTACCATCTAAAGCTATATCATTAAAGTTATAAACTGTACTGGTTGAATCTGATTTACTTACAATCCAAGCTTGAGCTAATGCAGTTTCAATTTGAACATCAGGTGCCCCATCAAAAACAGGTGATATAGCACGAAAACCTAAAGTATTAGCAGCCATACCTAAATGAGTTTCTAATAGCTGACCTAAATTCATTCTTGAAGGAACCCCTATAGGATTCAATATTATATCTACTGGAGTACCATCTTCTAAATAAGGCATGTCTTCTTCTGGTAAAACTCTTGCAATTACACCCTTATTCCCATGCCTACCAGCCATTTTATCTCCAGCTGAAATTTTTCTTGTTTGTGCTATCCACAATCGAACAAGTTTATTTACACCAGGAGAAAGCTCATCTTTATCTTTACGATTTAAAACCTTAACATCAATTACTTTACCTTTTTGACCATGAGGGACTCTTAATGAAGTATCTTTAACATCCCTAGCTTTTTCACCAAAAATTGCTCTTAAAAGCTTTTCTTCAGCTGATAGCTCTGTCTCACCTTTTGGAGTTATTTTCCCAACAAGTATATCTCCCGGATTTATTTCAGCACCAATGCGAACTATACCTTCTTCATCTAAATGAATCAGGCTATCTTCTCCTACATTTGGAATATCTCTAGTAATTTCTTCCGGCCCCAACTTTGTATCACGAGCTTCTACTTCATGTTTTTCTATATGAACAGAAGTAAAAATATCGTTTTTCACCAATCTTTCACTTATAATAATTGCATCTTCAAAGTTGTAACCTTCCCAACTCATAAATGCTACAAGCACATTATGTCCTAATGCCAATACTCCTTTTCCAGTAGAAGAACTGTCTGCAAGAACCTGTCCAGATTCAATAACATCTCCCTTATTTACTATTGACCTTTGATTAATGCAAGTTCCCTGATTACTCCTTACATATTTTGACAAAGGGTAAACCCTCTTATCTCCATTCTGAGAAACAATTATTTCATTTCCAGTAGATTTAGTAACAATACCTGACAAATCAGAAACAATTAACTGCCCGCTATCTCTAGCTACTCTCTCTTCCATACCTGTACCAACTAATGGTGGATCAGGCCTTAATAAAGGAACTGCTTGTCGCTGCATATTAGAACCCATTAAGGCTCTATTTGCATCATCATGCTCTAAAAATGGAATTAATGAAGTAGAAACACTTACAAGCTGTAGAGGCGACACATCCATATATTTTACTGAATCAATATCAGCTATTACTACAGAATCCCCCATACGTGTTTCAACTTTATCACCAATGAATTGACCTAAATTATCCAATGGTGAATTTGCTTGAGCAATATGCACATTCTCTTCTTGGTCAGCAGACAAATACATAACACCTGAAATATCATTAACTACATATGGTTGCACTTTTAGCTGCTGCTCATCTAAAGCAGCAATTCTTCTGATTGTCTGAGTAGTAACCTTGTTGCCTTTACGTAAAAGTGTTTTACCATTTTCAGTTATTATATTTTGCTCTATTGTTCGGCCTAACAAAGTTGGATTGGTATTACTAATTTCTCTATAAATCACCCTATATGGAGTTTCAATAAATCCATAATCATTAGTCCTAGCATATGTTGCCAAAGAACCCAACAAACCTATGTTAGGACCCTCAGGAGTCTCAATAGGACAAATTCTTCCATAATGAGAATGATGAACGTCTCTAACATCAAATCCTGCTCGCTCTCTAGACAAGCCTCCAGGCCCTAATGCAGATAATCGACGCTTATGAGTTAATTCAGATAAAGGATTGGTCTGGTCCATAAATTGAGAAAGCTGAGATCCTCCAAAAAACTCTCTAATTGAGGCAACAACAGGACGAATATTTATCAGAGTTGCAGGTATAGTTTGATCAGGATCTAACTGAGTAGTCATTCTCTCCTTAACAACTCTTTCCATCCTCATAAGGCCTAATCTAATTTGATTTTGAATTAATTCACCAACCGCCCTAACTCTACGATTACCAAGATGATCAATGTCATCAGGAAGAATTTCTTCATTATTTATCTTAATCATTGACTTAATAAGCTCTACTAAGTCACCAAGCTCTAAAACCCCTTTATCAGATGCAACATTTCTTTCTAATCGAGTATTTAATTTATATCTACCTACTTTTCCTAAATCATATCTTCTAGGATTAAAAAACAGATTGTCTAATAAAGATTTTGCGTTATCTATGTTAGGCGGCTCACCAGGCCTAATTTTTCTATAAAAATCTAATAAAGATTCTGAAAAGTCTTTTGTTGAATCTTTATCCATTGTTGACTTAATAAATTGATGCTCAGGATTATTATCAACACCTGAAAATTCTTTGACAATATCTTCATTTGTGCCAAATCCCATTGCTTTGAGCATAGTTGTTATAGGAGTTTTACGTTTTTTATCAACTTTAACAGTCATAACATCTCTGTTGCTTGTTTCAAATTCCATCCAAGCGCCCCTGTATGGAATTAATTTAGCAGAACTTAAAAGCCTTCCAGTAGTGACATCTGAAGTAGTAGTAAAATATACTCCAGGAGACCTAACAAGCTGGCTTACAACAACTCGTTCAGCTCCATTTATAATAAATGTACCAGTCCTTGTCATCATCGGAACATCTCCTATAAAAAGAGTCTGCTCTTTAACCTCTCCTTGTGAAGGACCAGGCGTTTTAATCTTTAATTTAACTGTTACATAAAGTGGAGCACAAAATGTTATTTCTTTTTGCCTACATTCTTGCTCGTTATACTTTGGGTCATCAAACCAATGGTCTGAAATGGTTAACTCAAAACGTCCACCAGGATTATCTTCTATAGGTGAAATTTCATCAAATAAAGATTTTAAACCTTCTCCTTTCAACCATTCAAATGATTCTAATTGAACGGCTATTAAATTAGGCACATTAAGCACAGAATCAATATTTGCATAAGAATTCTTGCGAATTGACGGGCGATTGGACGCATCAGTAGAAACCATAAGTTCTAAACTCCTAAAAATTAATCAAAATTGACAAAATAATTTAAAAAGAAATAAGACCAAAACGTAATGTTTCATCCATAGGGGAAATAGTGGGAAAATATTTCGACCTAACGAGTAGACTACCATATATACGAGCAACAGTCAACACATACAGCAATCACTTCATCCAAGTTTTGCATGCGTAAAATCATTATAACCCTGTATAAATTCTTTAACTAAAATAATTTTTTTACCTTCAAGCTGAATTTTATTTAATATTAAAGAACCTTCACCTGTCATAACGTGCAATTTATTATCTAATTGAAAAACAAATCCATTAGAATAATTACCTCTAGAGCTAGTATGACACAACTCGGCCTCTATAATTTTAATCCTTTTACCTTTCCAATATGTAAATGCTCCAGGCCAAGGGGTGTATGCTAAGATTTTTTTATTAATCTCAATTGCAGAATGACTCCAATCTATCCTCCCATCCTCTTTTGACAATTTATTAGTATAAGTAGCATTACATTCGTTTTGAGGTATTGCCTTTATCTGCCCATTCTCCCATGAAAATAATATATCTGAAATCAATGAAGCTCCAAGTTGAAAAAGTCTTTGAGTCAAGCTTCCTGCGTTTTCTTGACATAAAAATTCTACATTTTTCTGAGTAACTATAGGCCCGGTATCCAAGCCTTCATCCATAAGCATAATAGTTACCCCCGTAAATTTTTTTTCATTTAATAAAGCGAAAGGAACGGGAGAAGGGCCTCTATATTTTGGCAATAATGAAGGATGAATATTTAAACAACCTAAAGGAGGTAATCTTAAAATTTCAATAGGAATTATTAGCCCAAAGTCTGCAACAATTATCAAATCTGGCGAAATGTTTTTTAACTTTCTATATGCTTCTTTATTATTTATTAACGAATTATATTGAAATAAATCTATATTAGTATTATCAACATAATCCTTAATGGGAGAATTATTAACCTTCATTCCTCGGCCAGAAGGTTTAGATAGTCTAGTAAAAACAGCACTGATTTCAATATCTAATTGAATTAATTTTGACAAAACACAAACAGAGTCCAATGAAGTACCCATAAATATAATCTTCAATCAGCTACCTCTCTAAAAAATGTGATCCTTAATATATTAATTTAAGGAACAGCTTGACCCGAAAATACACCTGTGCAAACTTCATCTTTAACAGCAATACTTCCGTTAACAATTACATATGGAATTCCTACCGGAAATTGCTTAGAATCGTCATAAGTTGCTGTGTCAATGATCTTATCTTCATCAAAAATCACTATATCTGCAAAATAACCTTCTTTTAATAATCCTCTACCGGATAAATTAAAAGTTTTTGCCGGATTATTAGCAATTCGCTGAATCATCTGTTCAAGAGACATTACATTAAATTGCCTGCGAAGCCTACCGACAAACCTTGGAAAAGTGCCATAAGCTCTAGGGTGCGGAACACTCCCTAATGGAATAGAGTCACTTCCTATCATATAATCAGGTCTAGATAAAAATTCCATAGCATCTCTGCTTATCTGCCTCCATATAGATATACTCTGAGGAGGAATCTGCCAAAATCCTACTTGCAAATCTTGCTCAACCAATAAATCACAAATTAAATCTCCCATTGAAACACCTCTCAATTCTGAAAGCTGAGCAACTGTCATCCCTTCTAGTTCAGGATTTTTAGGCAAATAAGAGAGTAATAATTGATCCATTCTACGTCGTTTATTAAACCTAAATCCTTCGATTATCTTTGAGCGAGAATTCTTATCATTTAATCTTTCTAAAATATCTTTTGGACCTCCTTCATGTGCCCAACTAGGAAGATTACTGAGCAAAAACGAACTCCCTGTAGGATAAGGGTAAAGTTCTAAAGTACAATTTACTCCTTCATTCTTTGCTTTATCAATTAATTCTAAGACTTTTGAAACTTGTCCAGCATTTTCAGCAGTCGTTCGTGTATGAGAAAAATGCACTCTTACTCCAGACCGCCTGCCTATCTCAAG
>CEUP01012393.1_pt1 | contig 14437 bp, 10 predicted proteins | sample 531371 | NCBI WGS metagenome assembly CEUP01 (sample SAMEA2622738, study PRJEB7988) | marine metagenome | biome: marine biome (ENVO:00000447); feature: marine epipelagic mixed layer (ENVO:xxxxxxxxx); material: "saline water (ENVO:00002010), including plankton (ENVO:xxxxxxxx)" | depth 150 m
TTGGTGAGGAGGGGGAATCTTAATGATCGCCCTTCCTCATAGTTAACCTCTAATCTTTTTGGTGATCCATAAATAAAAAGCATAGCAAGAAAACGCATACACTGTTGCTACACCAATATCTAGTAAGTGTTCGCGCATATGATAGATAAATTGTATCCCTGCTTCTAAATCACTGCCCCCACCAGAACTGTCGGTAATGTTGATCGTCTTTCCTTCAAAGCCGGTAAACGCACCTTCTTCAATAATTATCTCTCCGTCTTCTGGAAATTCTTCTGGATTACTAACTGTTTGATTAATTTCGATGTTGTTCATTTTCCATTGCCGTTCCTTGTTTTACCCCAAGTACTGAAACCAAAGAATGTCGCTACAATTCCTGATTGCGCCACCAGAAACGTATTAAGAAAGCCACTAATACTGTTTAGTCGTTCAATAGGGATTAAGGGTGTGAATAACGCTGCTACAGCTATACAGACAGAACCCATAGCCACCCAAGCCATAGCGCGATGTTGATCCATCATCTTGTCCATATTTTCTAAATGCACCAGTTCCTTATGTAGCGACAGTTCACGGTCACTGACTTCGCCATCGCCATCACGATCCGCCTGCTCGTAAATCGAGCCTTTCTGTAATTTCTTTTGGGTCACGCGGCTACTTCCTCTTTGCGCCACCAAAGGATAAATAAAAATAAAAACATACAGACTGCAAACAATCCTAGAAAAACCAAAACTATTTTTTGAATGGTTTCGATTAATTCATCGCGTTTACGAAGTCGCGTCTTTTCAGCTTCCAACCTTTGACGTTTAATATCTGACCGGATGCGGATCAGTTCCTGCCAGGCATCGTAACCTCTGGTTTCAAGAATGATAGATCTTAACGAATCTTCAAAGTCCTGCGCTTTTTTTAAATTAATAAAACTTTGCATCGCTTCTTCTTCAACTGACATATTCAGTATGGAACCTTTAGCAGCGTTATGGCCTTTGTGCAGTTCATCAATTGCGCCCCACATCTTTCCGATATGTGACCCTAATTCCTGAAGTTCTTTTCCTGCGGCAATGCCTGCCTTAATTGCGGAAAAGCTGGCAACACAAATACTGATCGGATCCATTAACTACATCCGTATGACTATGGAAATCAGTAAAAGAATAGTTGCACCAAAAGAAGACACAAGGATAGTTTCAATCCTCCGAAAACGATTATAAATGTCCTTAAACTGAATGCGAATTTCAGTTTCGAGAACAGTCGTGCGTGAATCAAGGCTATGCAGTGTTGGTTTGTTACTCATCTTTTTTGGTGCCTTCCAGTTCCGTTTTTAACGCATTTGAATATTGTGACTGCGCCACATTGATAATATCCAACTCCGCCATTAAGTTGTTACGCTTGTTTGATATTAACTGTAGCTGGGTAATTGCCTGCACCGCTTTTTGTGAGAGGTCATCCACTGGATAATCCTTGTCATCGATTTTAATGGTTTTTATTTCTTTGTTTTCTTCAGTCATTTCTACTCCTTCCAAGTAACAGTTTTTGGTTTTTTTGGTGGCTTCCCAGTTTTTGGATTAATAATATAATCTCTTAAAGATGATCTATAAGTATCCCATTCACTTACGTTAGAAAGTTTTTCTCTAGCATCTGCCAACCCAACCCAATCACTTTCTGTCAACATTCTTTTAGCTAAATCTTTGTTAAACTCTTTTATAACATCATCTGGTGTTTCTTCTTGAACTGGTTCAGTGTAAGTTTTTCCATCCCATTTTCCACCAAGTTGTAATTCTATGTTATCTGGTATCGCACCTATAGTCTGACCAGTGGGTGGTTTCCAATCCCCTTTAGGGTCATAAACAACTTTATTAAGAATAACTTTATCTGAATTAAGCAATACATATTGTGTCATTGTACAAACCTCACTGTCCAAACCCAAACTTTTCCTGCGGCACCATCGCCGCCTGCTCCAGAGTTGGCATCTCCACTATTTTGTGCGCCACCGCCGCCGCCGCCTCCGCCAGGGAAACCACCATTTCCACCATTTCCACCAGCTACGCCAGTGGAGCCACCAACACCGCCGCCACCTCCGTCACCACCATAGGTACGGTCAGTGCCGTTTGATCCAGAGCCGCCGTCAGAAGAACCACCATTTCCTCCACCACCGCCAAAACTATTTCCCTGCCATTGTCCAGTTGGACTATGAGATGCAGGATTAGGAGTACCAAATATACTCCAATATGAGTCGTATCTAGAATCCTGGTTGGTAGCTTGTCTTACGGTACCTCCATCTTTTGGATCATTTGTTTGCAAAGCTACTGGTACGCCAACTCCAGAAAAAAAGGCTGACCCTCTACCGCCAGGCGCTCCTCTGTAAGTCGAATTATATCCTTCATTACCACCGCCCCCACCGCCTGGCCCCATTCCAGGGTTTCCAGCATTAGCACAAGTAGTACCATCATCGCCGCCACCACCAGCACCAAGACTATCGGTCTGCCAGTAATCATTATAATTGCTTGATGGCCATGATGCTAATAAACCTCTACTGAGTGATGAACCAGAATTAGCGTAGTAGTAACCTCCACCATTACCACTATTACCTCCCACACCGTAACATATAATATTAGAATTATTTGTTACTGAACTAGTACCTCCAGAACCAGAGGTTGTCTGAGTAGTACCATCACCAGTTCTTCCAGCAATACCAGAACCACCAGAGCCAACTACTACAGACATTGTTGATTCTAAACCAGCAGAAATAAACATTTGTAAATCTACACCACCTCCTGCGCCGCCACCGCCGCCACTATCATAAGACGCTCCACGACCACCAGAACCTCCTCCTCCGCCACCGCCGACACAGTAAATGTAAGTCATAATTGCGCCTTCTGGTTTTGTCCATGTTCCGTTAGAGGTAAAGACTTGCTCGTCTACTGCGACAGTACCAGAACCCATGCCAGTGATTGTTCCAATCACATCTATTCCAGTGGATTTAGTTGCTAACTTTTGATTTCCATAATGATATAATTTAACTTCACCTTCACTTCCGTCTAATACGATGTAGTTTGCAAGACCGCCATTTGTCCCATTATCACAACGAATAATTATATCTTCGTCATCTGCTGCATTATCTATATATAAATCACCAGTAGTATTATATATAACTGCTCGACTCCAAGTACTATTATGAGTTATAGTAAGGTCATCACCAGTACCAAATGATGCGGTTGCAAAATCCGCAAACCTCAGATAATTTTCTGACTTATCCCAAACCACATTATAGTTAGCACCAGTAAAAGTGACATCACCATTAAAAGAGGAATCTCCAGTAACATCTAAACTTCCAGTTACGTCTAACTGATCTGCGGACTCATCCCACTCCATATACTTTCCAGAGGTCGCTCCAAAAAACTTAACGTCATGTCCAGTATCGTCTACACCAACTGTTAATGTACCTCTTTGAACTACACCATCTGCTGATGTATCCCACAACCAATACCTACTAGCAGTATCCCCAAAAAACTTAACATCATGTCCAGTATCGTCTACTCCAACAGTAAGAGGGGCATAGCTTTGTATAGCACCATTTGTACCCCATTCCCAATAAGTAGTTAACGCACCATCATAACCTCTCTGTATTCGTAAAGTCCCACCATCACTTCCAGATTTTCCATAGCCATTTTCAATCTTCCAATCATTATAGACATCACCACCAAAATCATCATTCGTACCTCGCATAAGTAGAAGTGAAGATACTGGAGTAGTGGTAGTGTCAGCATGAACAGTTAAATCTACATCATCAGCTTTTCTAATAGTTACGTCACCATTAAAAGATGAATCTCCAGTAACATCAAAGCTACCAGTGACATCTAGTTGGTCAGCACTTTCATCCCACTCCATGTACTTGCCAGAGGTGGCACCAAAGAATTTTACATCAATGCCAGTATCGTCTACCCCAAAATTTACCGCAGAACCTTGAATAAGAAGTGTATCTGTTCCATCCTCATCATATTCTATTGTTGCATTTTGATCATTACCAAATTTTATGGCTTTATCATCAGCAATATAAATGTCACCCCATTCTGCTGAAGTGCTACCTAAATCTGCTCCTCCAACGGCAGATGGTAATACAGAAGTTTCTGCTGTAAATGTATTTGTCGTAATTCCAGAAGTACCGTTGTCTATTGCGCCAAAGCCACTTGTAATTGAACCAGTGGATAATGCACCAACTCCAGTAATGTTTGTTTGAGAAGCAGTCTGTATTGTGCCTTCTAAATTTGCAACAATCGTACCTGCGGTACCAGTAAACACTTCAGAATTATTAGTAGCATCAGGAATAAACGTAAATTTACCTGCGCTATCATCAAAACCAAAAAAACCTACTTTAGCAGCAGAACCGTTGTGCCATCTAAACTCTATACCTCTATCTTTATTATCATCACTACCTGGGGCAGTATCACCACCAAGTGTAAATATTGGATCATCAACAGTAACAGTCGTACTGTTTACTGTAGACGTAGTTCCATTAATTGTTAAGTTTCCAGTAACAGTTAAATTTCCTCCAGCCGTAGTATTACCAGAAATGTCTAAAGACGCTGCCGATAGTTCATTAGAAATAACTAGATTACCTTCATGCGTTAATCTCGCTTTTTCTGTAGCAGCACCTGAAGTACCTAACTTGAATACTAGATCAGTATTATTTGCGGTTGTAGTAAAAGTCGCATCTGCTTCTGCAACGATAGACGCAGCGACTTCAGCAGCATCACTACCATCACTCTCATTAGGCGCAGACCATTCAATCTTACCTAGTACATCACCATCTACTACAGTAGTTTCGGATGTTTTAAATGAAAGTTTTGGATCTGAGTTATAAAGATCAACGTCCCCTAATGCTTGCATACGAGTAGCAACACCACCACTACCCCATTTAGCAACAATAGTAGTACCAGATTTAATTGCCAAATTTGCCGAACTACTTGCATTATAAGTAACACCACCAAAGGGATTATTACTAACGCTGGCTCCTCCGTTATGAAAGAATTTTATATCACCACCACCTACACCAGTATCAAGGACAATATCGCCATGAGCATCCACAGTAAAATCTGAACTAGCATTTATTTGTGCTATGGTTGGAGTTGTGAGTGTTTTATTTGTCAGCGTATCAGTCGTTGCCCTGCCAACTAATGTGTCAGAACTAGTCGGTAATGTCAGCGTACCTGAATTGGTTATCTGTGCAATTACTGGGGTTGTTAAAGTTTTGTTGGTTAATGTGTCCGTGGTCGCTCTACCGACAAAAGTATCGGAAGCGTTTGGAACAGTCCAAGTGCGGTCTGCTGTGGGATCGGTTACAGTGATGGTCGTTTCGTAAGCATCCGCAGTCGCGCCCTCAAAAACAATGGACGTACCAACTAATAAATTCGTCAACGATGAAGTGACTTGTAAATTACCACTAGAGTCAAAGGCCAGCATTTTGTTGGCGCGGTCACTTGATGATTCTTTTAATTCAGAACTGGTAATGGCATTAGTGAAATTAACTTTCAAGGAACGGTTTACCTGATCTTGTAAATCCTGCGAAATATAGGTCAATCGGTCAATGGCAGTTTCGTGGGTTTCAGCACCAAAGGTGTCGTTCTCGATGTAATTCGTTCCCTGGTTAATGCTCAGATTTCTGGACAAGACAACTGTTTCCCCAGAAGCTGGTCTGTAGTCTGATGTTGAATAATGGGCATCACTAGAGGTGCCAGTATTATATTTAAACAAGACATTTCCGCCGCTTGCCACATTGGCATTAGTTACAATAAAATGCGTATTTAGTGTCTTAACTGTTTCAGTACCGTCTGCTGCTCTAATCGTTACTTTAATGTCAGCGTCTTGATAAATTAGAAACGTATAGGCAAACGAATGTTGGGAACCATCGCCGCTATAACTGTCTTTTTCTAAACTTGTACTTGTAACTGTCATTAAAATACTCCTGCTTCTTTAAGTCTTTTTCTGGCTGAATAAGCTGATAAAATGTCACTGTTTTCTGGATCACGTAGTAATCTCATAAACGCCGCGTCATAAAATTTTCTTTCTGCTTTTTGGATCATTGCAATCTGTTCTTGTCGATTTGCCATTTTAAATGGGGTAGAATTGATAACAAGTTGCAAATGTTTCCGAAAGTTTACGGCTGGCATTCCCTGCGAAACTGGAATGACAATTTCATTTTTTGCCATCTCGTTTAAGTGACCACGAAAAGCCTTGGGCAATGGGATGCCGTCCATTGATTTCTTTTCAATAGACAATGGAACACCTAAACGAATGATTATTTTATGCCATTCTGGCAACTCTTCGCTCCGTGAAATTTTAAACGGTGTTAATGAGTTCCATAGTGCTTTTACTGGATTAACTGAATATGGTACGCTTGTTTCAACTTTGTTGCCCAAAACATCGTAACGGTACTGAAAATCATCTTTACGTTCCTCATACCACGGATTGGTTTTGTTTTGCATCAACCAGATATCTTCAAAATTTTCTTTCCAGAATTGTGCAGACGTTCCGGCGCTATCTTTTACCGTTCCGACAATTTCATACGGCACAAACTCTAGAGGGTTGTCCGAATTTTTACTATCATCAAACATTTTTCTAGCATCATCAATTGTGTAGTATTCCAATGATTGACTTGGGGTTTTAATGGCTGGATCCATCAATTTATCGACATTGCGCACAATAGCGGAATATGGCATTGGTGCTACGCCGTAAATGTTACTCATCGGCGACTTTAAAATAATGCCAGGGTCTTCGTATTCCATTGCTGCAAATATTGACGACATCCCCTGCAAGAAAGGCAGGTTTTTAAAATAATCAGTTGTAGCTAGTAGACTTGCACTAAGAACATTTAAGCGTTCAGTCGGATCGTCAAAACGGCGCATCTTTTCAGCGGTATCTGCTGCAATTCCAAAAAACGCAGACACTGGCTCTAACCCTGCGTAATTAACGTACACCAGTTCGCCATTAGGAATGCCATCTTTATCAAATAATGGTAATTGTTCGCCGTTGTCATCTACTGGAAAGTTTTCACCACGAAACACAAAACTATAAGGCTGCCATCCTTTTGGAAGCTGGTTTCTTAAATCCTGATCTTTTGGCATCGCTCCAGTTAATCTGCCAGTTTGCGCCCACAAGAACACTGCTGACATTGTACCAGTGCCAAACGCCATCCGCGCTCTGGCTCTTTGTGCAGCTTCAACACCATTTTTCCCTAATATATCATTTCTTGTTTGACTACTTACCACAAGACCAAGTGGATGCCCTTGCATTACCATACGAATAGCATTGGTTGGTGCTTTGGCAAAAGGAAGTAAAATCCTGCCAAAAAAGTTTTGCTGCATCGCTCTGGTTACTTTAGCAATGCCACCATCGCCAAGATCTTCCGTTAAAGTTGCATAACGTGAAGCTGCATCCATTTTATCTTGAACCGACCTTGGATCCAGTAACACCATTGTGCCATTATCAATTGCCGTTTCTTCATCTAAACCATTCATTAAACCGATCCGTGTCTTTCGGTAGGCTTCCTCATACAGTACGCCCCTACTCGCTATCACACGCCAAAAATCATCGGCTGCCATTAAGGCACGGCCAGGGTACCTAATCTTCTTGCCAAACCAATCAACCGCCTGACCCATTGTGCCAGAGATGCGCAAGTTTTCTGAATCAATGGCTTTAAATTGCTGCGCTTCTACTTTGTTCAAAGCATCCGCAGGGTCTTCGTCACGAAAAGTTTTATACGCCGTTAACCATGCATCTGACCACGACTGATTCATTCCGTACCACCTTGCCCAGATATCGCCATAAAATATTCCTTCTGGGTCGCGCTTGCCTACTAGACCTTTCATCGTACCAACGGTTGCCGCCGTCATATCAACGAACTGGTTGTAGACCATAAACATAGGGGTTGCGAAAAAATTCTTAAAATGGGTCTTGGGATATGCCAGCATTCCATTAATGTAGATTTCGTGAAAAACACCCTTGAATTTTGAATCCCACCCATCATAAACAAACTTGTTGGCATTAGACTGCCCACCTTCTTTCAATGCGTCTAAGTACCCAACTGCAAGTTTTTTTGCCTGCGCGTTACCACCACTTTCATTTAATAGGATTTCTGCTGCTTGTGCTGCTGCAACATCATCTCTTGCACCAACTGGGATTCTAAACGCACTTAATGCCCTAGCAATTTCTGTTTGTGCGCCTTTTGCCTTCATTTGCAATCCTGAATGAATTGCCATTTGTCGGCGAAACTTTAAAAGATTAGCGGTACTATCTTCCCCTTTTTCAATTAACCGTGCAATTTCGGTAAGTTTCTTTGCAGAATTTTGCAGGACAATTCGCAACGCCGTCATTTCTTCAGCGTTTAAAGTTGAACCCTTTTTCAGCTTTAAGACACGCTTGGTAAATCCGATTTCATCTGCCAGTAACTGTTCTGCTTGCTCATACGTTTCGTTTAATGGAATTTTACCACGCTTGGCAACATCAGTTGGGGTTTGTATTATTTCAGAAACTGCATTAATGGTCGCCAGTACATCCTCACCAGATTCCATTTTATCAAAATTAAAATCAATACCTTCATCGGTAGAAACTAAAATATTATCCTTTTTAGTCATTTCCAAAACGTCTAAGGCATCACCTTCATTTGCCAGACCAGTTTTTTTAGTAGCCGCAGACGTAATTGTTTCGTCTGAAGTTTCTCCAGCGGCTAATAAAGCGGCATCCAAGTCATCTCCTGATGGCAGTTCAGTAGCTATGCTTGCATCACGACCACCTGCTTCAAAACGCTCTAAGCCGTCTGGTGACAAAACTTTACTTTCTAATGATTTCTGTCTGTCGGTGTAAGTTTGTCGAAACGCCCCATCTTCCATCAACCGCTCTGTTGACGGTGTGGGTACGGCACCTTTGATAACTTGACCACTCAGCGCATCCGTAGTGACTTCCTTAGTTCCGCCTTTTATAATCCCCTTTGTAATTTCTCCTAGCCAATTTGCCAGTTGAATAAACTCTGGTGAATGCGGATCTTTGTTAGCAGGTTTTAACACACCTCCACTTTGCAGTGCATCCCTTGCCTGATCATTTGGTAACATTTTATACCTTTTTTAGTTAAGATTATTTGATTTATGCCACTATAGTGGAAGCATCAAGACCAATTTCTGCGCCAGTATCTAACAAATTTAGCCCATCAAGAGATGCTAATGGTATTGCACCTTGCATAAACTTTTTAAATACTTCTTCTTTAGATTGACCAGTTAATTGTGATGTAACGTCTACGCGTTCATCAATTAGATCTACGATTGTTTTAGGTGCAGATCCTAACCCAGTTAAATCGCCAAAAGTAAACCAAGTTAATGATTGTGCTTCGGCTGGATTAACGCCTGCAATTTCCGCAACCTTTTTATAAATATCGGCAAAAACGGCATACTCAGTTTGCATCGATTTGCCATTAATCATTTGTTTTGCAAGTGTATCTTTTATCATTGTAGCAACGTCTAAACTACTTGGATCTTTTTTATACATTTCTTGAAATTCTTTTGTTTTCTTAGGCTTTTTACCACCTATAAAATCTATAGGCACTGAACCTGGATTAAGTTTATTCATTACATAAAATACGGCTCTGATTGCGTGAGTGTCTACAGTTACAACCTTTAAATTACCAGATACGTTTTCTGCAAATGATACTGGCTTGGGATTGGTATTTACATTTAGTTTTCCAGCTTGTTTATCCTCAATTAATTTTTTATGTATGCCACCTTCATTAATCATCATAGGGTAGCCTTTTTCATTTATACCATCCCCACCTGATCCTAAAATTTCAGTTACATCTTTACCTAAAGTTTCTTTGGCAGATACAAGTGATGCGCTTCTTAAATTTTCTTCTGTTCTAGTGCGAGGACTAGTAACTGCATAATTTTGTGCAAACTTAAATAATTGTTTTTTAGCTACTTTCTCTGGTATTCCTAGTGCTACGGCTTTGTCTATTAGTGGAGCCGTATGATAAAAGTATTGTACGTTAGAACCGATCGCTGGTTTTATAGAATTTGCTATTTCTTGTGCAATAGCATCTGTATTATCTAGCACGGCTCTGGCTCTATCTCTTATTGGCAACGTAGCAACTTCGCCATTATTTCTAGGTAACACAATTTCTTTTTGTTTATGGCTAACTAGAGTTTTTTCATACGATTTTGGACTTGTATCAAATAATGGATTTTGTCCAGATGGTTGTACTCTGTCTTTAGGACTTAATTCCATTTGTTTGGCTCTAGCATCTAATACAGTTTTCGTATCATCTAGTATAGTGTCTGATTGCAATAACTTTCTAGAACTTGATGTTAAAACGCCTTTAGGTTCTCCCATATCTGGATTAACTGGTATTGTACTATCTTTAAGATTTTCTATATCTTCTATCTTTAATCCAGCTATATCTTTAGTATAATCCATTGGATCAAGTTCAGTATAAACTCGCATATCTGGTTCTGTATTAATATCATCCTTAATTTGTTCTATTACATCTTCAACTCGTGTGTCATACAAATCTTTTGAAAGATTTGAAAAGTAATCTATTTTAGCTGGGTAAACATTTGCTTTTTCTAATTTTTCTAAATCCCATAAAACCATTCTTAAATCTTCGCTATCTGGTGAATTACTTAAACCCTCATCTCTCAAATCAAGTATCTTATTATCTATGCTACTTGCGACTGCACTTAGTGTTTGCTTATCTGGGAAAATGCCATTTGATAATAACTTAGACAAATTGCTTATTCCGTCACCTATGTTTGGTGCTGCTTTAGATATTATTCCTTCTGGTATAATTTTATTAATATTATTTGCACTTATTGCTATTGGTGTAGCTATAATACCTTTTAGAAAACCACGTCTTGATGTATTTACTGTATCTTCCACAACATCACTTGCCACATTGTCACCTGACTTCAAAGCACCTTTAACGGCAGACGTAAGAAAACCTGCTTCTGCATCAGAAGGGTTCTGCATATTCATTGCTGCACCGCCTGCTGTAGCTGTGGCGGCTTTCTTCCACGGTACATATTTTGCGCCTTCAATCAAGACTTTTACAAGACCTTCAGAAGCAACACCTAAAATTCCGCCTTCAAGCATTGCCTTGGCACGGTTAATTATTTCAGGGTCATCTGTATTTTTCTCCATAATGGCAATAACCGTGTTACTAATTGCTGATCGCTCTTCTGGTGTCGCGCCATCCCACATTTTTGTTAACATTACCGTCAGCGTTTCATCATTAGGGTTAAAAGCTGCATAGTCAGCTATTGCTCCCCAATACAATCCACGAACTAGTGCATTTGCACTGGTTAAGGCTTTTACCATTGAAGCTGCAGGAACCGCTGCAACGCTAAATTGTGCTAAACCTTCGCTAATATTGCCAAGCATTTGATTGTCATATTGCAGATTTGCTACCCAAGTATTGGCCGTTTCAGCACCAGGGATGTTCTCATTGACAAAATTATTATAAGCATCCAATACATATTTTATGCTATCTGAACCACCAATGGGCATATCAGAACTAATGTACTGACCAACGCCTGGAACCTTTGACGCAATCCAATTTACCAGATCAACCGGCGCACCTACAAGTTCAGCAGCACCATACAGTGTTTCTTCTGCACCTTTAGGCACACCTTTAACAACGGCTTTACTTAAATCACTTCCCACAGAACTCATACCGCTTAATGTTCTAGCAATGAATGACTGACCGTGCGTATCTGTTTCTGGTTCAACATTAGGGTGATTTGGATCTGAGTCCATAGCCACTGGAATACTCTCACCATCAGCATCCACGGTAAAAGACGAATTAGCAATGTTATCATCACTCACAACCGTTGGCTCTTCCACTGGTTTTGATCTAAGTAGGGAACCTATAATGTATAGGTTGTCTTGTTCTGTTTCATAATCCATTAGTTCATATCCTGAAAGTATGTGATAAACGGTTTAAATTCGATATATCTCTGCAACAAAAGTATATCTTTAAAATCTTCTTCAGTTCTTTGTGCAAAAAAATCTGAAACACTTTTAATAGGGTTCTCTTCATCAAGAACAAAATTTCCAAACCGTGTAAAATAACCGTCAGTTTTAAGTATTGTTAGATAAGTAAGAAACTTTTCCTTAACTAATTCTTTCAATGGTTCTTTGTTTAAATCAATCAGTCTTTTGGCTTCTGCCTGCACCTCATGGTAAGTAGCATTTTTACCATCTCCTTCGCGCCACTCAATTAACTGCACATACGTTGAAAAATACAGACCTTTAGCTAAACTTGATAAATCAGAATTGTCGTCTTTGTACTGTTCGTATTTAAATTCACTGCTTATTTTTATTTTTGCGGCACTGTTTGCGTCATCCTTTTCTTTAAGAGCCAGTTTCATAAACATCTTAAAATCAGGTACCGTAAGTTTCTTCGGATCTACGTTATTTATTGCATCAAGCGTTAAGTTATCATCTGCATCTAACTGATATAAGTAACTAAGAGTAGCTCTGTCACTTTGGTTATTTTTGCTTGTTCCATCATCTTCATCTTCTTCCTCAAACCTTTTTATATATTTGTCGTATTGTGTCCATTTGGTGCTATCCATATGAAACTTTTCCATCAGGTCAGCAATAATGCTATCAATTTGTTTTTTTTCTTCTGGTATTGTTGGATTAAGATTAAAAATCTTGTTAAATTTTTGGTTTAACTTGTTATTTAATTCTTTATTGTTGTCATCTATTTCACCATCCCTCTGATTCTCAATATTTTTCGCCATTGTCATAAAAGATTTAGTAAGATCAAATTTCTCATCTTCACTAAGTTCAGCAAATATTTTCTTCATAATTGGATCGGCCAAAGTTTCGGTAGCAAATCCGTGTGCGATACTGCTGGGGTCGCTAGACGTATACATCAAATTTAACATCGTTCCTTTAATAATTGAGGACAAAGCTGCTTCTCTGCGTGTGACCACTTCTTCTGCGTCAATAGTGCCATCAGTGTAACTTCTTGATAATGCGCCTTCAAACATCACAGTGCCGTCATCTAATTTTAGACTGTCAGTTGAAAAAATACCTTTAAAAGCTTTTTCTCTATCTGTTTGCGGCGCACTAATGTCAGCCACAGTATTTGTTAAAGCATCAATATCTAAAGACAAATTTGCCTTGTTATAAGAAATCAGTTTTTCATTACTGTGTTTTTTAAACTCACGAATATACTTCAGTCTAAGTTCCTGCGACTTTGCGGTAAAACTGTTTCGTGCAAGGTTGTTTGTTAAAAGAGGAATGCCGTTAATATCGTTTCTTTTTCCAGAACTATATCTGTCAATTGCTGTGTCTATATCGTTAATAAAACTTGCTTCAGCAGTTTGTGGATGAGGATACTTTTTCCATTTTTCTGAAATTGCGTACAGTTCTGTGTCAAGCATAGACGATGCATTGTTAATTTGTGTCTGCGCTTCAATCTCAAACTTTTTGACGGTCATTTCCAAAATGTTTTGACCCAGACCTGCCAACGCCTTGCCTGATTGTGCATATACATTGGGATCTGCCTGAACGGTAAGAAAATTACCAGACCCTGCCTGGTTAAGTTTTACCTGCGATTTATATGTTGGAACTTTCATTAAAACATCTGACTTACTGTATTGGCACCGCTTAATAAACTACTAAATGCCTGCGTCCGCATTGACTGCGCCGATACCTTGGCCTGCTGAAAGGCGAGTTCACCGCGTAACCGTTCGTTAATCCCTCTTTCTTTTAAATCCGCTGAATCGGCTGCAGCATTTGCTCTGATTTTCTGTATGTCCATTTCCGCTTCCATTGCATTTTGCATCTGTACTTCAAGTGCCGTACCGCTCGTAGACACAATACCGTTTTTCATATAGGTCTGCGCCGCTGCCTTGTTCAGCTTGTCAAAGTCAGCACGAAAATCCACAATGTCCATTTCGGCACGGTGCTTGAGAAGTTTCGCCTTGTTCTCCGCTACCTTCTGATTTCGCAAAGCAACGTCACGGTTATACCTGCCTGCTTTTTCTGCACCTTCCGCTGCTTTCATTTGCCCCATAAACGATATAGCGGTCGCTCCTGCCGCTACATACGGTAATGCCGTTGCCATTGCTGGAGCCAGTGCTATAAATTTACCCATTCGTCATCCTTTTACTTGTCATAGACCGCAATGCTTGGAAATACCGCAAGCAAGGTCATTGGCAAAGCCTGATCCTGCTTTATCACCAGCGTTCCATCATCATCAAATCCGCCGTTAAACTCAATTGTCTTGTCGCCGGTAAACATCGGCACCGCTTCATTCTGCGACATCCCAGAGGTGCGGAAAGACAACGTATCCAAATTAGTTAAACTGGTACCGACTTTCATTCCAACAGTACGGTAAAATCGTGCAGTCACTTCCATAATTCGCTTGACTTTGCCCTGCGCACTGCCCTGCTCA
>CEUP01009538.1_pt1 | contig 14383 bp, 10 predicted proteins | sample 531371 | NCBI WGS metagenome assembly CEUP01 (sample SAMEA2622738, study PRJEB7988) | marine metagenome | biome: marine biome (ENVO:00000447); feature: marine epipelagic mixed layer (ENVO:xxxxxxxxx); material: "saline water (ENVO:00002010), including plankton (ENVO:xxxxxxxx)" | depth 150 m
AAGCCGTATGCTGAGGAGGAGTGCAAGGTGATGATTATCGAGCCGCGTGGAGTTGTGAATACAGGTAACACCGAAGGTGAACTAACCGCATCTAACGATGAGTGGGTCTAATGCGCATCATTTTCTTTTACCCATATCGAACTATTAGCGCCAGTTAGGGATTAGGGTCGGATTCGATATGCTCGTAAGCGAGTGAAATCGACTGTTCGACATCGATGTTGTCCTGGCCTTCGTCATAACTGATTCTCAACTCGTGAATCTCATATGTGTTGTAGTGAAATGCTTCCCAATTTGCCGAATCACCATCTTCGACAACTCCCTTTCGTACCAGACAAGCCTCTCCGGCCTGGTCGAATAGCCGCCAGGTGATTTCTACATCCCTCCCTCCTCCTATGTTCTCAATCAGTTCCGGGTTCTCGACTGTAGAGTCGATGAAGATAGCAACAGGATGGGGGCCACCGTTCTTTGGTATCGGGTCAATCGACAAGTCACTCGGCTCGTGAGTGGATTGCTCTGACCATTCGATATTCAAATCGATTCGAATCGTCACAGTAGTACTCTCTCGTATGTTCTTCTTATCCATGGCATAGGCGACAACCTCGTAGATGCCGTGATCTGCAAACTCGACTGTGACTGAAGTGGCTGCATCAGAATTGACAGTTACCGACTCTTTGCCTTCACTGAATTCTATACCGAATTCGACTAACTGCCGCTCAGATTCAGAATTGGAGAAATCGAACTCCAAAGTCACATTCGTGGTAGAAACAAGCTCACCATCAATATACGACTCGACAACGGTACCGTTTGTCTGCTCGTAATTGACTACAAGCGTAATTTCTCCACGCAAATCCGACAAGCATCCCGGAATTGCGCTTGACAGGATGATTGCTGTCAGCAGAATCGAGACAATCTGTCGCACAAATTGATTATTCGATTACCAAATATAAGCGGACTGGTTTGTTGATATCCGTCTCAGATAACGTTATCGACAATTTCGTCCATGTCTTGTCCGCGCCCACAGTAGGAACAACGAATCTCTAACGGCTCGACGTTGACAACCCTAAGTTTCTGAGGCAGAGGCTCTCTCGCGTTCTGCGTGATGCAGTTCCAGAATGAGCAGCGGGCGATATTGACGAGCTCGTCACCTAATTCGGCCTTGAGCTTCTGAGCAACGCTGTAGTTCCTGATGATTGCAACGCTTGCTGCTGGAGCGAGCAGTGCGAGACGATCCAATTCCTCTTGGCTGAGTTCACGGTCCTCAATCTTCAACACGTCCTTGCGGCCAAGCTTGGCACTAGGCACGTTCATCACTAGAGAAATAGGATTGGAGCGACCTATGTCGAGACTGAGCATCTTTAGAACTTGGATGGCTCTTCCTGAAGGAATGTGATCGACCACAGTTCCGTTGCAAATCGCTGTGACACGCCTCATCTCACTCATTACTTCACCTTCTTAGGAACTTTGACACCAAGACAATCACACAGCAGGGCCATTCTTGCCACAACTCCGTTGAACGCTTGTTGGAAGTATCTAGCATGAATAGTCGAGTCGACACTTGGGTGGATTTCCGCCACCCTCGGTAGAGGGTGCATGATAATCATCTCCTTCTTGGCTCCTGCAAGGTCTGCGGCGCTCAGCATGTAAATTCCTGCAACCTTGGCGTACTCGTCCTCGTCTGGAAACCTCTCCTTCTGTATTCTAGTCATGTAAATGACATCCGCCTCCGCGATGGTGGTAGAGAAGTCGGAAGTCTCAGTAACCTCAGCACCATGTTCATTCAGGTCAGACACTATCTCTGCGGGCATCATCAGTGATTCGGGAGACACCAGAGTCAGGGTCGCCCCGAAGCGAACCAGAGCGTGTGATAGACTGTGGACCGTTCTGCCATAGCGCAAATCCCCCACTAGTACCACGTTCAGGCCCTTGAGCGTGCCATGCGCCTCTCTGATTGTGAAAAGATCAAGCAGGGTCTGAGTCGGGTGATTTCCTGCCCCGTCTCCTGCGTTGAGAACTGGGATTTCTATCGCATCGGCGCTATACTGCGCTGCACCTTGTCTTGGATGCCTGATTACTGCAACATCGGCATAACCGTCGACCATCTGCATTGTATCGTAGAGTGTCTCACCCTTGGCAACAGATGATCCGGAGGTGCTGAAGTTGAGGACAGAACCTCCAAGTCTCTTCATAGCAGTCTCGAATGACATCCGGGTCCTAGTTGAGTTCTCAAAGAACATGTTCGCCAAAACCTTGCCCTCTAGCAGAGGCAGGTGAACATCTCCCTTAGCTACAGGAAGCAGACGCTCGGCGTTCTCTAGGAGATACTCAATCTCCTTGTTGCTCAGATCATCCATTGTGATGAGGTCGCCCATCGCTTCTCCTCAGCGAAGCCGGGAGCGTGCCCGTTATGTGCCTTACTATCGAACTCAAAGGGTCATGACACGATACCGTCGGCTTGATGTGGGGTAATTATCCCGCGCGACTGATGATAATCAGCCGGACCCCGGTCCGAGTCTCGTTTTGCGGCGGTGGAACCGACATAGACTCGTTCTCCATGTCAGAGAGCGAGGGAGGCAGAGTAGTGTCACTTACTCTTGACAGATACATCCACGTCACGGTCAACCGCCGCTTCGATGAAAGAGTGAGACTATCATACTCCAAGATGGAGCTGGTAGACGACTTCGAGGAGATCGAGCACGAGCTTGCCAGAGAGGCGATGAGAATGACCGGAGTCACCTCCGGGGTTGAGATTACTACTATCGCAGACATACCCTCCAGAGGTACCGGCCTCGGCTCTTCATCCGCTGTTACCGTAGGTCTACTGAATGCATTGCACGCGTATGCGGGTCGCGAGGTATCTGCGGAACAACTTGCAAGTGAGGCTTGTGAAATAGAGATTGACATTCTAGGCCAGCCAATTGGCAGGCAGGACCAGTACGCCGCCGCATATGGTGGAATCAACTCTATTAGATTCGGAAAGGAAGGAGTGTCTGTAGACAGAATCAATGCTTCAAATGAGGCGATAGCAAGGATTTCTGAGGAATTTACACTGGTCTTCACTGGGATGTCAAGAAACGCATCCGAGGTACTCAGCGAGACTCCAGAAGATGAAAATGACAAGTTGACCCGCCTACGAATCATTAGAGAACATGCTGACAAAGCTCACGATCTGATGGCCAACGGTGACATCTCAGGCCTAGGCTCTCTAATCGGTGAGGCATGGAATGCTAAGAGAGGCATCTCTGCCGGTGTCACCGGTGATGAACTGGACGCATTGCATGAGCGAATCATGGAAATGGGTGCTACTGGAGCCAAACTCCTAGGTGCTGGAGGGGGCGGCTTTTTCCTAGCTCACGGTGACATTAGTCTACGACAAAATCTAGCCAATCTTGGCTTAGAAAACAGAATTATACCATTGGGAATAGATTTCGATGGTTCTACAATTATCCACCATGATAGGTGATTTCCATGAGCTTTAGGGCATCGGTATCAATCACCATATTACTGCTACTATCGACATTTTCCTCGGTGACGGTTGCAAACTCGGACAACTCTGATTTGAGCCGCGACGTACCAGGAGCAATACTCAATCCCAATACTATAGATTTACTTGTGATATATCCGGAAACTGAGAGAGGCACTACGCACATAGATGATCTCAGCAACGACTACGGCGAAACCACAGTGGATGGATATCTGGATAAGCTGATACAACATGTAAATTCCAATTATGCTAGTAGCAGCATTGGAGCTGAATTCAATCCATTGCCCTCCCTTGAGGTGAATTTATCCCACTTGGGAGATGATTGGAAGAGACAACTAACTCTTGCCATGATGAATCCCCACAACAGCCCATTTGTCGATTACATCGTAGAATTGAATACCATAAGGAACTCTACAAATGCCGATGTGATCGTATACTGGAGAGATTCGGGAGATGACGGACCAGGGGCCTCAGGAGCATCAGCAATTCCAGCCGAAGAAGACGAAGCCTATGTCCACATAACCCATTACTCGATGACTCCGTACATACTTTCACACGAGCTTGGCCACCTTTTTGGAGGTGCGCATGACAAGGGGACGCAGATTATAGCAAACATCTCAGTTGATGGCGGGGAATTCGAGGATAGAGAGATGAGAACCCTGATGACTAGTCAGGTAACTTGGACTGGCTACCCTGTGGTCAGAGTTTGGACCTTCTCTGATGCTAATTCCACTGTCAACGGAACGGTTCCCTGCGGCTATTACCTAGAGCCCAGCAATTGCACTTTTGCAGAACAGACTCCTATTGGAAACTCCTCTTGGAGCAATGTGGACCTTATGAGAGTCAGAGCACCAATCGTCGCCGATTTCCGTTCCCAGCCCGATGAAACCGAAACAGGGACTATTGAGGAATTAGACGCCAGTGTGTCTGAACTGCTTGAGGATTGGAATATTCCAGGGGCCCAGGTCGCTGTGATGTATAACGGCTCTCTGGTATTCAACAAGGGCTACGGTTTCGCTGCCAACGGCACTGACGAGGACGGGAACTACTGGACCTCACAGGTCACTACCGATTCGAAGTTCAGGATTGCCAGTCTATCTAAGTCTGTCACAGCTGCAGGTATACTCACTCTGGTTCAAGACGGCACAATCTCTCTAGATGACCGAATGGTCGACCTAGCACCGCACCTACTCCCCGCCGATCTCGAAGGATGCGATTATCCCAATCATTCGACATCGTATTCGATTGATGACATCAATGTCACTTTCCTGCTCAACCACCGCGCTGGATTCAACCCTAGTGTCGACCCCACATATCGTCATTGGAACAATTGGGTGGCGTCCTGGCAGAACGACCCATGTATAGACAAGCAGTCTCTGATTGACGACTTCGATAACGGTAACTTAGCCCCTATCACTATGGAAAGAATCCTCTCAGAAGCATTGAGGAGACCGTTGGAATACGAGCCCGGTAGCCAATATCATTACTCAAACGTAGGCTATCAGATTCTCGGTCAAATTATTGAGGCCCAGAGTGGGATGGAATATGAGGACTACATCATTGACAACGTTCTCACACCCATGGGCATTGACAGCATGTCAATTGGGATGACCATGCCCAATCAAAGAGCTGAGGACGAGGTCTCGTACTTTGATGACTACACTGGGCGGTGCCACTTCCCCTCTGGACAAGACGAGGACGGCAACCCCATCTTTCCCTTTGCACCAGGTCCTGATTGCGGCGCCTTCGTGATTGAAGAGAAGGACGGCGGCGGAGGTTGGATAGCCACAGCATCCGATTACGCGAAATTCATCTCTAATCTCGACGGAACGATTGACAACGGTGTCTTCGAGAACCCGTTCGAATTCTTCACACAGAATTTCTACGATCAGACTCAACCTTGGTACGGAGGAGGAGTATACGTTCTGAGTCAGGATCAAGATACTTGGCAGCACTGGGGTGCTTTCTCAGGATCCTCAACCAACTTTAGGAGAGAAGTGACTGACTCGGGTGAGTCAGTAATCTTCGTCATGTTCACTAACACCCGTCCGGATGGCAATTGGAAGGATGTCAGAGAGAGCACCATCTCGCAGGCGATGATGGAGGTTGACTATGCGAACGCGACTCCATTGGATTCCGATGAGCAGGAGTGGGTTTGGCCAGAACCTCTGCCGCCTCAAGATGATCCAATACTAGGTGACTCCCTGCTCACTCTCTTCGGTCCCATCTCTGCATCCTCAAACATCTCAGCTGATTGGAATGCTAACATCACAATGAGAGAGGATTACGGAATCGATCTTTTGCCAAACAGAGAGTTGGGTGTCAGAGTCCAGATTGACCAACATCTCGGGAATGGAGATGGCAACTTATCCATATCAGAAATCTCGGTATTCGTCGATATGATTAGGAGCGCTAGAAACCTGTCTGATTCCGAAACCATCGGCTGCTGTGTAATCGACTATTCTGCATTGACTCCTGTCCGCGGACTGGATATCACGGTGTACCCTCCAGCAGAAGGACCAGTGACTCCCAACAACGGTAGTTGGGGCTGGACAGAGTTCGCCGAGCTTACCGGAACCACCGATTCGCGCTCCACTAGAATACTCGATATCCCGAGAGTCGGGGGCGTCATTGAGGAGATTCCTCTCAGAGTATTGCTGCCAAGCCCTTGGGAGTTCAGGTACAGTGCCATGCAGAGTGTGATTGAGGGAACTCCGAACGACTTCACGGTGTTCCGCCATCAGGCACCCGTCTCCTCTGACATTAGAATCACCCTAGGTGAGAACTCTCCTCCCAGTACTGTAGCATCGAGACAGACTGGAAATACATTCATCCCTCTCGATATACCCACTCATTACACTGGAGAGTGCATAGATAGTGCTCTTGATCAGACGACTCAATGGTGGACAGTTCACAAAAATGGCACCATGATGTTGAGTGTTAACGGAGACAGCCTAGAGTTCACAGCCTCTGAACTGAATTTCACTCATGGACAGGTGGCCAGTGTGGTCATGCATTGTATGGACTCCTTCTCATCTTCCAGTAATTGGAATGAGAATATCCTCATCGACGGCGAGTCTCCTACTTGGGAAGCATCATTTGAGATTCAGATTGATGGCGAGACAATCGAACTGGATAGCGACAAGGCAATCATCGAGGTTCCATCAGGCAGTGAGTTTTACTTCCGCTTCAACGCCAATGATTCTAACTCCCTACCTGTCGAGATAGAGGTAACTTCGGACAAATCGGAGAACTGGAGGCATTCGTCTTTTGACCAACTTGAATTCATGGACCGGTTCTTCCAAGGCGACCAGATTAATGGCATGCATCTGAATCTCACTGAGCGTCACGAAGCCAAGCTGCCCAGTGAGTACGGCGTCTCACTTTCGGTGACCGACGACGCTTCAAACACAGTAACCAATGAGTGGACTATCATTGTGACCGACTCCTCTGGGCCAACCATCATCCCAGAGATTTTCGCCAATGATATTCCAATCTCTCCTGGCTCACCCGCTAGAGCGGGTGATGCCATAGTGCTCTCCCTGACCCAATCCTTCGATGATCTAGATGCTATTGACGACGTCTTTTGGGAGATTAAGATGAATGAACAGGTCCTAGCAGAACAGGCTATTTGGAGAGACGTAGAGAAGACCACCTTGCCGATTACAGAAGCGGGAACGTATATCCTGCATGTTATTGCAACAGACTCGTCGAATAACATGGAGCAGATTACATGGGGTCTAGCAGTATCTCCCAGATTGGGAGTCAATATTTCGGTTCTAGATATCGTGATTATTGGAGACTTAGTCGAGGGCGAGACCATCAATATCGTCATCACGATGGAGAACACAGGCGGGGATGTCGGCTCAGGTATCCTTTGTTCTGCTAGCACATGCTCAGAGGAGGTTTTGGTTGTCGCGGCTAACTCAGGAGGATCCGGAATTTTCGTGGCAGAACTCCATCTAGACCTTGTCGACAGTAACAATTTCGACTTGAGGTTCGAATGGTCCAGTGATCAAGCAGAGAGCAACGGCAGCCTAGTAATCGATCATGATTTCATTATCGAACCGGCCTGGCAGATGCCGTTGCAGGTACTGCTGGCTGTACTTGTGTTGCTGATGCTTTTGGCTTGGCTCGCCCATCGCACTTGGGGCCCCGAGTCCTTGAGACCATAGCACAGCATTCCGCACAACTCTTGACCGATGACTCTCGGTGAAACTCCATGGTCCTGCTGCCCGACTACCCGCAGAAGACGATTCAAGCACATGGTTTGAGGGTAGAGAGACTGGCGCTGGCATGCAGCCTGTTGCTCATTGGAGCAGGGGGTTGGTGGCTTACACGCACAGCAACCATCGAGACTGATGCGGTGTCAACTTACGGGCCCATGGTGATTTTATTCGCTTCAGCTCTGCTGTTGAGGGACCTAGTTTACTTCGGCCCCAAGGAAAGATCTAGGCTGACTGCTGCTACAAACGCCTCTTGGCCCAGTATACTAGCCTTCTCGGGCATAACATACGGGCCCGAAGATCAAACAATAGCAGCAGCGATGTTGGTGATTATCGCAGGTTTCCTTTGGTGGTTCACTAATCAGCAGTTGGGAGGAAGCATCACTACTAGGAGATGGAGAGGTATGACCAGCATAGCCGGCCTTGCCGTGGCACTGGCTATTCTAGTCTCTCTCACCGACAACTTGGTTTTGTGGGCTGTTGTAATTGGCGCATCCTGCTTCACAATGATTCCGGACTTGTTAGCCAAGGACGATGAACATGAGGCAAGGACAGAGTTCGCGAGTCTGCTGGAGGAATTTGAATCCCGAGTTTTGGCATTGAGAGAAAACTCCTCAGGCATGGAACAAGTGTCATCCCTGCTCAAGATTGCTAGAGAGGAAGGATGGAGCGATCCGGAGAGAGGTATGGAACTAATCTCTCAGGCCGAGAGTGAAATTGAGAGAATAACCGCATTCTCAGGTGACCTAGATGCAATTCGTGCAGACGCTTTGGCAGCAGTAGAGAGGGCAGAGAGCGTAACTATCGAGGCCACTGGTCCGAGGAAGGCATTCGATCTTGGTGACAGAGAGGCTGACCTAGGATCATTCAGGGATGCTGAGCTACTCTATCGTAGGGCCAAGTCCAAGTCAGAGGTGATTGAGAAGCACTGGCAGGTAGCCCATGATTCGATTACAGCCGCGGAGTCAGCCATAGCAGAGCACTCCGGCCATCAGGCAGAGGGCGTGACATCGATTCTCAGATCAGCAAAGGAGGCAATGGAGGCAGAAGACCCAGTTGAGGCACTCCATATCGCCTCCTCGATTCCTGCACATATTGAGAGCATGGGTTCGACCGATGAGGCGGCGATAAAATCCCTGAGTGATGCCGAGCACGCAGTAGCGGCTGCAGAGGGAGATATCCAGATAGTGACTAAGGATAGGCTCGAACAGGCTCGTAAGGCTATTGAATCGGGTGATTCGGCTCTTGCTAAGGGTCTAGCGGACAGCGTGCTTAGGGATGTGCGGGCAACCTCTGAAGCGATGCAGGAGGTCCAACGCGCACTCCGTCAGAAGAAGCAGATTGAGGCTAGATTTCCAGACGCTTCCAAGCAGGACTGGTCTGACCGTTTACAGCAGATTGATGAGATGGCAGAGTCAGGAGACTGGGTGAGTGCTGCAGACTCACTACAATCTCTGGCTTCAGATCTGCAGACACTTGAACACAGCATCTCAGAGGCATCCGATCTGGTGCGATTCGTAGAAGACGAATGGAAGTCTCTCAGGTCAAAATTGGATTCAGCTGGAATCGGCCCAAGCGATTCATCTAGGATGGAAGCAGAGAAGTCAGTCGCTGATGCAGTCACCGCTCTTTCATCAGGAGACATAGAAGCATGTCATACTGCTCTAGCCTCAGCAGGGGAGTACCTAGAATCACTTGGGCGACTAGCCTGATTAGGCCCCATAGCAGTAGGGGCAGTGCTGTCCGATGACGTATTGCTCGGATTTCTGCTCGTCGGCAGAAAGCGGCTCGCGACACTTGAAGCACATCACAATCTCAGTCTCCTCAAGTTGGTGGTCCAGAGCGACTCTTTGATCGAAAACGAAGCAATCTCCGTTCCAGTGTGTTCCCCCGCACTCTTCGAAGTAGCCTAGTATCCCTCCTTCTAACTGTCTGACATCATCGAAGCCGGCCTTCAACATCACCGCAGAAGCCTTCTCACAGCGAATACCGCCGGTGCAGTACATCACCACGGTTTTCGATCTGTACTCATCTGGAAGATCCCCTATCGCTTCAGGGAATTCTCTGAAGGAGGCTATGTCTAGCTCGACCGCGCCATCAAACATCCCGACCCTAGTCTCGTAGTCGTTCCTCGCATCGAGAACGACTACCTCATCTCCGTCATCCAACATCTGCTTGAACTCCTTGGGCGAGATGTGAGGTCCGGTGAACTCCGCGGGTCTAATCTCGTCCATTCCAAGCGAGATTATCTCTCTCTTGCGCTTCACTAGCATTCTACGGAAGGGCTGGTAGTCGGTATGACTGACCTTAATGGGAATATCAGAAAAACGCTCGTTAGAGTTCAGATGTGAAATGAATAAATCGGTTGACTCCTTATTCCCAGCGAGGAAGAAGTTGATTCCGTTCGGGCTGAGCAGAACCGTGCCCTTGAGCCCCGCTTTCATACAAACATCGAACATCGGCTCGCACAAATCATCTCTATCTGGCAGGTCTACGAAGCGGTATCCCGCGATGTTGACAATCATGAGAACATCACTCCGGAGGCACAATCCCGAGTTCAGTACTCCGGTTGGCAATCTCAGCGAAAATCTCGGCAACGAATTCGTCTAGAGGAATGCTGTTTCTCTGCCCCCCACTTCGCCCCCTGACTGATACGGTGTCTGAGGAAACCTCGTCATCACCGATGATTACCATATATGCTGGACGTTGCTTTCGGTGTAGGCGAATCTTCCTGCCGATGGTGCTGTCAGAATCATCAACTCTCACCCTGACACCAGCCAGTTTCAGTGCTTCTTCAACTCTAGCAGCATGCTCCTTATGCTTCTCGGAGATGGTGATGACCTGCACTTGGATTGGCGAGAGCCATGTCGGGAAGTTTCCAGCCCAGTGTTCGGTTAGGAAGGCGACAAATCTCTCATGAGTCGATAGTGGGGCCCTGTGAATCACGAAAACCTCGCCGTTCTCGGCCCCAGTTTCATCCTTGTAGGTCAGGCCGAAACGCTCCTTAGCTGCGAAATCAAGCTGGATTGTGGACATCGACTCCTCTCGACCTAGTAGGGTGGTGAACTGAATGTCGACCTTGGGGCCGTAGAAGGCGGCCTCGTCTACAACCTCGACATAAGGCACTCCCAGACTATCCATAATCTGCCTGAGATGGTTTTCAGTGGCAGCCCAGTTCTCAGGTTGGTCGATGTATTTCTCCGTCTTCTCAGGATCCCATAGAGAGAGCCGGAAGTGATAGTCCTCGAATCCGAAGGTCGAGTAGTAGTCCTGCACCATGCGGATATTGTCTGCGAACTCCTGAGCGACTTGATCAAGCGTGCAGTAGATGTGTGCATCATTCATCGATAGCATCCTGACGCGCAACAGCCCCGAAAGAGTTCCTGAGAGCTCATTTCGGTAGACTGTGCCGTACTCGGCAATTCGTAGAGGCAGATCGCGATAGGAACGCTTCTTGTTGCTATAGACCAGATGATGCATAGGGCAATTCATCGCCTTCAGATAATAGGTGCCGTCATCCATCTCCATCGGTGGATACATCGAGTCGGCATAGTGAGGCAGGTGGCCACTGGCCTCAAACAACTGCTCCTTGCCCAGTACTGGCGTGGTGACGCGCTCATATCCGTACCCCTCCTCGGTTTCAATCGCGAAACGCTCAATCTCAGACTTGAGAATCTCACCGTTGGGCAGCCAAACCGGTAGGCCCTTGCCGATGAGCTCGTCAATCATGTAGAGCTCCATCTCCTTACCGATCTTCTTGTGGTCGCGCTTGCCAGCCTCCTCAATCTGGCGCATCCTATCCTTCAGAGCGTCCTTACTGGCATAGCACATACCGTAGATCCTGACCAACGACTCGCGCTTACTGTCGGCCCTCCAGTAGGCCTGACTGGTGCTAGTCAGTCTGAACCAACGTAAGTGGGATGTGCTAGGGACGTGAGGTCCACGACACAGGTCCACGAAGTCACCTTGGCGGTAAGCCGAGGAGCCAACATCGTGACCGATGTTGTCATCCATTATCTCGAGCTTGAACTGGTTTGAATCAAACATCTCGCGCAGAGATTCGTTGCCATGCTCCTCGCGAACCATGGCATGGTTGGCTCGCACATGCTCGTTCATCTTCTTCTCAATGGCCTTCAGTCCCTCATCTCCAATCGGGTCCATGTGGAAATCGTAGTAGAATCCATTGTCAATCGGTGGCCCAATGGTTGGCTTGGCGTTAGGAAACAGTTCAGTGACTGCTTGAGCAAGCAGATGGGCGCAGGAGTGACGCAGAATGTACAATCCCTCTTCTGAGTTACCTGCAATTGGCTGGACGGAACAGTCTGAGTCGAGAACATGCGAGAAGTCTCGCTCGACCCCATCGACTAGGGCTGCCACAGCACCTGACTTCTTGCCATGGACATTCAGAATGACTTCGCCGGCTGTTATGCCCGAGGCATACTCGTGTGCCGCATCAGCACCCACATCGACTGAAATCATACTCATTCGCCCTCTCCTCAGCGCGTTGGCGAGGCGCATCGGATATGAAGCCAATCGAAAAAACAGGCCGTAGGCCTGAATCACTCGAGTACGAACTGGGTTCCAGCGGTACCATCAACCATGCCCTGCAAATCGGACAAAGCACCGATTACAGCTCGACCTCCCGATCTAGATACGAAGTCACAAGCAGCCTCGACCTTCGGACCCATCGAACCCTCTTCGAAATCATATTCATTCGCCTCCTCAGGAGTTATCCTATCTATCCTGCGAGCATTTTCAGTTCCCCAATCGAGGTACACTCCATCTGTATCGGTAGCTAGAATTAGCAGAGACGCATCGAGCTCAAACGCTAACAGAGCACTCGCCCTGTCCTTGTCGATTACTACCTCTACTCCTTCCAATTTACCGTCCTCACGGTAGACAGTTGGAATTCCACCTCCGCCAGCGCAAATCACGGTGCAACCTTGCTTGAGCAGCCAATGTATTGGTCGCATCTCAAAGATTCTCTGCGGCTCGGGCGAGGCAACTACCCTGCGCCAATGCTCACCATCCGGCGCGATGCTCCAACCTCTTTCTTCGGCGAGCCGATTGGCCTCATTTTCACTGTATACCGGCCCAATAGGCTTGGTCGGATTATCGAAAGCTGGGTCCTCCGGGTCGACCTCTACCATCGTGAGAATCGCAGCCAATGGCTCTTCCATAGGAAGCAGATTACCGAGCTCCTGCTCTATCATGTAGCCAATCATACCTTCTGTCTGGGCGCCTAGGATGTCGAGGGGATACTCCTCGACTTCCTCGTAAGCAGCCGACTGCAGAGACAGAAGACCGACCTGCGGTCCGTTACCATGTGAGATGACGAGTTGGTACTCTGTGGCCAGGGGTGCCAAGGCCTCGGCTGCTACAGCCACATTGGCGCGTTGGTTCTCCGCTGTGAGCGCCTCCCCTCTTCTCAGCAGGGCGTTGCCACCTAGAGCAACCACGACCCTCATGCTGCTGCCACGCGAGCATGAAGCGATAAGAACACAGGCCCGTTGGAGGACTCATGGTGCGACTTGGGCTGCTAGTCAATCCCGACGCGGGCCTAGGGGGCCGTCTTGGTCTGAAAGGCTCTGATGGTCAGGCCGAACTCGCTCGCTCTATGGGTGCAGAAGATCGCTCAGGGCCTCGTATGAGGGCCATGTTGGAACACTTCTCATCGATTCACAGGGCCGGCTTTGAGGACATCTCTTGGGTGACTAGCGAGGGTCGGATGGGAACCGAATGGTTCCCTGAAGCAGAGATAGGCTCGATCAGCACAGTCCATTCGAGCAGTAGAGGGACTTCTGCTGCTGATACTCAGGATGCGGTTAATTCACTACTTGAGTCCGAAATCGACCTACTGGTCTACGCCGGAGGCGACGGAACTACACGCGATGTGGTGGCTGCATTGGAATCAGCAGAATCTTCTGAAACTCCTGTAATCGGTGTGCCGACAGGAGTCAAGATGCATTCGGGATGTTTCGCGGCCTCTCCCAAGGCAGCTGCAGAAGCGCTCTCCTCCTGGCTCATAGGGGATTTACTCCTTGCAAGCACTGAGGTGTTGGATCTTGACGAGGACCTGTACAGGCAAGGCAAGTGGGTAGTCAGGCTCTACGCTGAAGCGATTACACCATCGAGTCCCAGATGGATGCAGGGCTCCAAGCAGAGGATTGAGGCAAGTGGGGAGGAGGACACCACAGAAGGTCTAGCCGACCACATCCGCGAGTTGCTGGTTAGTGATAATCGCATGCTAATTTGGGGTTCGGGAGGAACCCTGCGCAAGATTGCACAGATGAATGAGTTTGAGCCAACCAATCTCGGGATAGACGCCACGATAGGGAACGAGCAGGTGGGCACTGATCTGAGTGAATCTGACTTGCTAGAACTGTTATCCGAACACGATGGCCCGACTACCCTACTTCTCTCGCCCATGGGAGGCCAGGGATTTCTGATTGGAAGAGGCAACCTGCAACTCTCTCCTCAAGTTCTCAGACTCATTGGAATTGAAAACATCCTAGGTGTAGTCACTCCAGCCAAGCTTTTGTCAGTACGTCGTCTCAGGATAGAAACTGGAGACCCAGAACTGGATGCTGATTTCGCTGATATGCGCTACATGAAGGTACTGCAGGGTTACCGCACGACTAGGGTTCTACCAGTCGCTGTTGACTGACTGAGGGGC
>CEUP01050120.1_pt1 | contig 14126 bp, 12 predicted proteins | sample 531371 | NCBI WGS metagenome assembly CEUP01 (sample SAMEA2622738, study PRJEB7988) | marine metagenome | biome: marine biome (ENVO:00000447); feature: marine epipelagic mixed layer (ENVO:xxxxxxxxx); material: "saline water (ENVO:00002010), including plankton (ENVO:xxxxxxxx)" | depth 150 m
AATCAGCAGGAAGACCCACAGCGGGTAGATCTTTAATAATGTTTTTAGGATCTGAACACCATATAATGTTTTCGGGTGCATTTTCTTTGTTTATAGGGGTAACAATAAGGTCTGCAAACTTTAAAGGGAACTTTTCTGCGTCAGATAAGCTAGTATCTAGCATAAACTGCAGCATAAAGTTAGATCTCCCCATACTAGACTCTCTTTCTAGTAGATCACCTTCTCTAAATCGTGTATCTGTAGGTTTCCAACTAAGATCTTCGTGTGTATCCAGGTCATAAACTAGCTGAGGGGCCAGAAGTCCATCGTACATCGCCACTTTTCGAGGATATCGAGCAGGCCAAACAAAGGGTTTATAGGAGCGTTCCCGAAGTTTGTTGTAAATAGTAAAGGTCGTCTGAGGAGTTCCAAGGAACATAATGCGAGAACTAGGCTTAGGAGTAAGGATAGACTCACATTCAGTAACCAATTGTAGAAGTTTTTCACGTTGCATCTCCGTCATGGAGTTATTTGGTACCTCTACATCATCTAAAACCATTAAATCTGCTCTAGATCCGGTTAACTGGCCAGTAATACCGACACTTTTAACACTTGGAGCCTGTGCAGCCTTAGCTGGACCCACATCAAAGGAGATTCTAGACCATCTTTGATCATCATTCTTAGGTTTTAGGTGGCTCATCCAGGGTACTTCTAGGATAAGTCTTTGACAAAAGATCGAGAACGCATCTGCTCTATCCTTAGAGGCAGAAACGACCATAACTTTCTTATCTGGATCATTATATAACGTCCAAAGAACGAATGCAGCAGTAATCCAAGATTTACCAACGCCACGGAATGCTTGGATTTGTAATCTTTTGGGTCCATTTTGTAAGTATTCTGCGATGCAGAGCTGAGCTCTAGTAGGTGGAGGTAATGCTAAGTGCGTCCAGACGGCTGTTAGAAAGTATCTAAAGTCATCATGGAGCTTTGTGTCTATTGTTTTCAAGTTAAACTCCATAAGGCCTTAGTAACGGCCTGTGCAAGGGCTCGATACCCAGTAGCTACATAGATCTGGCCAGCAACAACTGATATAGTTGCTACAGACCAGAATATATAGTAGTATCGTTGCTTGATCTGTCTTGGTGGATTAGTTTGAGTGGTCATTTGCGTGATCTGTTGCGTGCTCTATTCTTTGAAGGATTTTCTTTTACAAACCCTCCAGACTTTGTGCGAGACATGTCTGGTCCTCCCTTGCCATAGATTCCCGCATTACGACGGGCTCTGTTATGTTCGGCACGGGATTTTTTGTTGATCGAGAGTTTGTTCCTCGCCCTTTGCGAAGCGTTTTTATGGGCTCTAGAGGCTGCATTTTTGCGGTAAGCTTTCGCACTTGATTTAAGTTGGGATACAGGTTTACGTTTTGGAGCCATTAAATTGCACCGCTTTTTGTACGGCATCAAAATCTATAGATGGCATAATGTCTGCTAGTTTACCTAGAGCACTATTATCTACAGAGATACCAGTAATATCATTTTTGAAAAGCCAGTCTCCAGCAGCCTTAAGGTCTGCAGTTGTAGCTTCTCCTGATTGTATTTTTATTAAATATTCTTCCGTAAGAAGCTTATGAAGTTCGTTGAAAGTTTCTTCAGAAGCCCTTCTCGGAAGCTTCTTTACAGTTGCCATTAGCTAAATAGTTTAGTCTTTACAATTTCTAGTGCTTGGTCATCAAGCTTATTGTCTGTACGCTTTACATAAGCACTAAGTAAATCAATTACTAATTGCTTAACTGAGTCAGACTTTAGAAACGCGAGTAGGATTGGCTTGATTAGTAGGGTCATTTGTTTAAGGGGTTTAGTTTCTGCCACCATGTTTTAGGCGGCGGTGGATTTTTCTTTGCTAATGCAGCAGCGACTTCCTTCTTAAAGGCAGATATAGGTATGATATCACTGCACATGTGATATACACGTGTAGCAGGACGTATCATAAATCCTTTCTGTTGTAACTCTGCACATTTTAAAGCTCTAACTAATTCATAGTCAAGCTCCATCTTTGCCTGCTGTCTAGCTCCAATAGCTTTACAGCGTTCAATTAGAGAACCATCTAGGGGAACCATGAAGTTAATCTGTGCTCCCCAGTTCTCAGCTACAGTGTAGCTTTGTTGATCCATGTGATCATCATACGGAGTCGTGTGATTGCCCATATAAAATGGGCTAAACGTCATTGTGGCCCCATTACACGATATGTTGGGTCCAAGTACTTGTCTGCTAGGTGCTCCATTGTTTTGGAACTGCACAGCTTGGTTTGTGACATTTCCAGTAGCCGCAGCAACCGGATTCGAGGTGTTGTTGGTTTCTCCTTCTTCTGCATAAGCGGGGGTTCCTATTGTGAGAATACTGATAATGATACCGTAGTAGAGGTAGTTTCGATTTCTCTTTCTATCTCTGTTACTGACAGTACCTGACTGGCTGCTCTTGTTATTACTTCTAGAGAGAAGTCTGAGCCAGGTGTTGTCAGATTGAATACTGAGTCTGAGTCGACTATACCGCCTGAAGACGCTGATGAGTGGGTTATATTGTCTCCTGACCATGAGTTTAATGCTGATCCATAAGTTGTGGTGGTTATTTCCTCCGTAACTTCTTGGACCGTAGTGGTGGTTGAGTTCATTGACCCCTGTGTAAACTGGGGTGTGACTAATTCTGCTTTGACAGCAGTTGGTGAAAGTAGTAACAGCGCTAAAAACCATTTCTTCATTTAATCTTCCGCTGTGTCTTGAATAAATTTAAATAGTAATACTATAGCAAATCCGTAGACATAGCTCCATACTATTACTTGTAAGAAATCATTCATCTTTTTTCTTTACCATAGGACAATTCACTGGTCCTTTATCTTTATTTGAATTACCAGTGGTCAAACCAAAAGTAGCTAAAGCTCCGGTGAAAACGGATGCTACAAAAGTTATATCAGAATTTCCTGACTTCTTAATCATAGGTAATTCCACGTAATTCATTGTTATAATAAATCCGGACCAAACAACAACGCCTAATCTGACGAATGTTCCGAGGATTTGGATTTGGTGTTCTTGGTCTTCTGCGGCGTCTTTAAGTTTGCCGAGGAGTCCTTTTCCTTCCTTTTTTTCTTCCATGCATCAACTTTGGATTGTAGTTGTTTCTGAACCTTCTTCTTTATAGGTTCAAATAAAGACTGAGTAATAGTTGTAGTAGTTACTGCTATCACAGCTGTAGTTACAGCAGTTACAACCACCGCAGTTTCAGGTATAGGCATCTGTATATCGATGACTGGTATCTTTAACTTTGGTGGTTCGGGCTGTTCTGTCTTTTCACTCTCCTCCGCCTCAGTCTCCTCAGGGCGCTCTAAATCAGCTGGGGGTATGATCATAGGCTTATAGGCCGGAACGTCCGCTGTAGGCTGTCTGAGGTACATCTGAGGGATGTCCAGAGCCTTTGGTAGGTTAGGGCGTGGGAGGATGATGGACATTATCCTTCAAGAGCAGCGACTTTTGTTTCTAATGTCTCAATTTTAGCTATAGCTTCTTGTAAAGCTTTAGTTAGTAGTGGAGTGAATTTACCATAATCGACCCCTTGAGGGTTAATTTCAGTATCTGAATACTGCCCTGTCCAATCTCCTACCTTCTTACCTGAAGGAATTGTATCTCCTGCTTCATAGTAAGTAGGAGCCATTTCATCTTTAGTCCCTGTTACGGCTACTGGTACAACTGATTGAGCTTCGTGAGCATAGAATCCATCGACTTTTTCACTAGGTTGCTTTTTAAAGTTAAAAGTATAAGGTTTTAAAGCCTTTAACTTAGTTATAGCATTCTCTAGTGGTACTTCATTCTCTTTTAAACGATAATCAGAACTAGTATTAAATTGTGTGGCTGTTCCAACTGTTTTAATACTACCTACATTTCCGTTAGCTGGGTTATAGAACAGCATAATACTTGCTGTAGTATTGCCCGTTGCATAAAATTTACTACCTTGGTTTGCATTAGCTAATTTAATACCACCATTAGTGACACCTGAGTCAACAGCAGCAATGGTAAGTGGTCCATCATCAGAAGGTGCTAATGATAATCTAGTTTCCCATGAACCTGCTGCATAACTCAGTATTCTAAATTCACCAGCTGTGGTAGCTTGCATTAGCCACATATCAGCAGTATCATCACCTTCATCAGCCCAAAACTGTATGTTAGCGTTACCACCTTCAGCACCAAATACTGTTACACCACCTGAAGCTGTTGCAAAATGCTTAACGTTATCGTAATATAGTTCTGCTGCTCCGTTCTTAATACCTCTAAAGTATTTTTCAGTAGATATATTTCTTAATTGTACTTCTTCAGCACTGTCAATATACAATGAGTTTGTAGTATTTTTTATATGACTATTACTTCCATCATGGTAGAGTTGTAGGTCTGCAGAAGTACCAATCTCTAACTTATCAGAATCATCTAAACGTAATCCTGTCGTGGTTGTATGTGCCTTTTCAGTGCCATCATAATAAAGTTGAACTTCTCCGCCATCTTGGCAGAGGATCATTTTATTATCACTTGTATCAGTCAATCTTATATTAGAAGCACTTCTTATATATAAATCTCCAGTACCTGCTTCATCTATATAAGAATGAGAGCCATTATGGTAGATTTGTAGATCATCTCCAGTTCCCCACTTAGATTTATAACCATCATCTCTAACGTCATCACCTGCAATTACTAAACTGCCGGTCAATGAAACTCCACCTGAATTTGTCTCAAACTTCTTAACGTTATTATGATATAATTCTACGGCTCCATTGGCTACAGCTTTCATAGCTAATTCACCATTTGCTACATAAACCAGTAGATCACAACTAGCACCATTTGAAAGAATTATATTGTCACCGCCATCATGGTAGATTTGTAGATCTGATCCAGCACCAGCAACAAACTTACCGTTATCAGGAATTTTTAATTCTCCATTCTCTGTGATTACCAGTCTTTCTGTATAAGTATTCTCAAATGAAGCAGAATTATTTACTGTAAAGAACTTAAGTCCAGCATCATAATCAACATTGCCTACCCAATCGGCTGCTTTATAAGCACCAATTTTTGCTGCTTTATACGTAGTATTAGTATTATCAGTAAATTCAAACTCAATATCTGCAGTTTGTCCAGTTTCACCTGAAGCGGTTGTATCATTATTGGTCAGTTTTAACAGAGTTTGAGCAGCATTACCACTATTCTGTTTTGCTTGAATAATGCCACCTACAAGTGTACCAGTTGAAGTTGTCTCAAACTTCTTACCGTTATCGTAATAGAGACTTACAGCTCCATTTTCAACAGCTGTAATGAAGGTTTCATCGTCTCCTTTACTTTTTAAACGCAGGTCATCAGCACATACATGTAAAACTCCAGTTCCTTGGTTATCAATAAAACTGTGTGAACCTGAATGGTAAATCTCTAGATCATTACTATTACCAAGTCTAATCTTTACACTATCGTTTACATCTAACCCTGTAGCTCCACCTACTCCGGCAGGTACATCAGCCCATGTAAGACCACCTGTATTACCAGATTGTTTTTGCAGGTACTGTCCGTTAGTACCTGCATTGCTGATTTTGAGTCCTCCCTCGGAGGATTGAGTTAAAGCCATGTGACTCTAGCTCCATGGTATGCCAACAGCTGTAGTAGGTGTTTTCTGTTCGTTGACATTAGCATCTATTGCTGCTTCTATTTGAGCAACAGTACCTGCATTATCAGCGTCGAGTTTTGCTTTCACCCATCCTAAAACTGTTGCTTCTGTTAAATCGCCATAAGGTACAAGTGTATCTGGTTTTGGTAGATCCACTTCTCCTGTAGCTCTTGTCTTATATGTACCATCAGTACCGTTAACACGGTAGATGACTTTATTGACGTAGCCATCTGCTACTTCACGTTGAAGTGTATTCACTTCCCAGGTTTTTGTAATAGCCATTACTTTAAATTAAGGTTTGGGGTATTTGTCTTTTGTGGCTTTGATTGCAGTGGCAAAGCCTCCACTTGTTGTAATTGTACCAGCTACGATATCTTTATAAAGAAGATCTAACTGATCTCCGATAGATGGGTATACAGTGTCTTGAGATGCTTCTGGTAGTTCACCGGTTCTATCTGTTTTGTATTTAACTGCTGCAGCCTCATTGTTTAATGTAGTACGTGCTGCATCAATATTTGATTGCACTAACGTTACACGAGTCCAATCTTGTTCAAAAGCTCCGGTATTACTATCGCTATCATCCCCATCGGCAATATGGACCACCTTAGGGTAAGCTTTACGAACTGCGTCGTGATCAAAATAGATCATTGTCATTATGCGTCTACCTCTATAAGTGTGATTGTAGAACCAGTTCTAGATTTATAACCATCACTTGTATAAACATCCCTATCATAATGACCTCTATTTATATACATAGTAGACCCTCCATTTTGTATCCATTGAACTTTATAAGTATGAGATCCATTACCAGGGTCATCTAAATAAATAGCACATTCCACATCGGTACTGTAGTATCCACCTTTAGTACCGCCGCCGTTACCCATATAACCACCACCTATACAATTATAATTGTTTGAAGTGCTTCCACCCCCATAAATAACAGTACTACCTCTTAATAAACGTCGATACATGGTTGAGGTGGCTCCCCAACCTGCATCTACAATTACAAGCACTTTATTACTATCACTAACTGTAATACTTTTACTCATACCTGAAACATCTGCCCAACTTGAAGATGTTGAGCTAGCAGTTGCAGATTTGTATTCTTGTAATACTTCTTTTAGTTTACCTTCTCCAGGTGCTGTTGAAAGGTTAGTACCATCTCCAAAATAAATTGTCATTTAACTTACCTCCGTGAGATTCATTTTGTATTTTTTACCTGAGCGATTGTTAATCATAAAGATATCTTCTTCACCTTCTTGTAAGGTCCAATCACCCCAAGTACCGTCAACAGAGTTTGAACTACCTTCATTAGAGAAGTGTGCATCGTTAACATAAAGATTTGCCCATCTATAACTAGAACTACCTAGATTATATTGGCTATTAGTCCAAGGATACAAATGAGCTTGCGTCCATATCTCACCATCGTTTTGAATTTCTAAACGAGTAATACCGTTCGTTTGGACTTTTAGATGATTAGTTTTGTTATTTATGTAACCACAACTATCACTACTATTATGGTAGATTTTTAAATCTTCACTAGCTCCGTAATATGATCCATTGTTGTCAGGGAAATAACAGTGTCCAGATATTTCTACACCACCTGAATTTGTCTCAAATTTCTTAGAGCCATCGTAATAAAGGGATACAAAACTATCGTCTGCACATTCAATACTTGTTTCACCTGACTTAGCTTCAATGTATATATTTCCACCGTCATCATTATCTACATTATTTCTGATATAGATATTATTTGTATTGTTATCTATATAGGAATTAGTTCCATTATGGTAGATATCAAGATCATTACTACTACCTATTCTTAAATGCTCACTGTCTACAATGTGCATAGAATTGGTTAGATGTAAATCTCCCCAAACCTTTGCTCCTGAACTTAAAGTTTCAAACTTCTTACTGTTATCGTAATAGAGTTCTACAGCTCCGTTATCATTGAAGTTAGCAAAGTTCTCTGATCCATCATTGTCTGTAAGCCTTATAGTTGTACCACGAAGTCTTAATTCACCTGTACCAGAATCCTGAATATACGAGTTACTTCCATCATGGTAGATCAGTAGATCTGAACTATTACCGACTGATATTCTATTACCAGTCGAACTTCCATCAGGTATCCAAAGTGTGCCAGTAATTTCCACTCCACTGGAATAAGTAGAGAGTTTTCTACTGTTATCGAAATAGAGTTCTACAGCTCCGTTAGGGATAGCTTTTAAGCCGACTTCACCACCGACATTTAACTGAAAATTTTGAGCATTATTAACACTTAATTCTAATTGGTTAGTTGATGACTTAAATCTTAGATCACCGTCATTACTGTCACCAAAAGTAATTCTATGATTATCTTCTAACAGTATACCATTTGCATCTGTTTCGACTTGTTTAACACCATTATAGTATAATTTTACACCAGCGTTCTGGTTTGTTTCAATGGCATTTTCATCACCAGCACATTGTATATAAAGATCTGAAGTATCGTTTGTGATATAACTCTGGGAGCCGTTATGGTAAATTTGTAGATCTTCACTAGCACCAAGTCTAAGACTAGCACTGTCATCACCACTTATCTTCCCAAGTACATGGAAACCATCTGCCCAGGTATAAGCTTTTTTAACGTTATTATGATAGAGATCTACGGATCCATTAGCATTCGCAACAATTGCATTTTCAGAATTATTAACTAGAACACTAATTGCTGTATTAGTTTTTAAATGTAAAGCACCAGTATTATTATCAATTATTGAATCTGTTCCGTCATGGTAAATCTCTAAATCATTACCTGTACCAATCTGTAATCTAGCTGCATCTGCCATCTGCAGATTAGCAGCTAAAACTCCAATCTTTGTAGCATCTACAGCATCAGCAGCAATCTTAGCAGTCGTAACTGCAAGGTTCTGTAGCTTATCTGTACTTACTGTGTTATTACTTGGTGTACCAATGTTTACTGTTGATCCAAGGGCGACGACGTAATAATCGCTGCCACTAGCAGGAGCACTACTGAAAGTAACAGTAGAGCCACTGAGAGTAAATCCTTCGCTTGGTTGGCCTGTTCCAGCATTAGGTTTCTGAACGACTCCATTGACGCTAATGATAAGCTGTTGTGCGCTAGTTGGAGCATTAGATACTGTAAAGGCAGTTCTACTTCCATCAAATGATTCACTGAATGTACTTATATAAAAATCACCAGGTGTAGCTACATCATCCCATGTACTAGATGAGGCATTATATACCTTCATCTTGTTTACGTTAGTATCAAAGTATAGATCTCCGTCATCCAATGAGGAAGAAGGAGCACTAGATGCTACACGATATCTAGCATTAAAGTCATTAACAAGAGTCTGAGCCGTATTAACACCTGTCTCATCCATCACTAACCTATGGAAAGTATAGGTATGTAATGTAGAAGTTGTTTCTAATATCAAACCTTTTCCAGCAGCATATGTTGTGCTGTTGGACATTCCATTAATGGTTACAGTGTTTCCACTACCAGCTCCGTTGGCAATTGTTGCCACGCCGCTACCATTAGAGGTAAGATTACTAGCGAGGGCTTTAACGCTAACAATAGTACCGGCCCCATCATTAATATCGGGATTAGTGCTTGGAAAAGAAGTTTCATTTGCAACAGGGTGGAATCCACCAACTTCAGTGACTAATTCTACAATTCTTTCATTAACAGCTTGAGCTGAAGGGAGTTGTGCATCAGTAGCACTTCCACCAATCGATGTGACGATGCTCTTGCCATCCAGCAAGTTAAGCTCAGCAGTAGTACTGGTAAGAGCTGTGCTGTCCGCCAAAATAGAAGCAGTACCTGACTGCATGCCAGCAAGCGTTGTGAGTTCAGCATCGGCTAGTTTTGCGGTTGTTACGGCATCATCTGCTATATCACTAGTACCAACAGCTCCAGCAGCTATTTTTCCACTTGTAACAGCATCTGTACCAAGTTTAACGTTAGTTACGCACCCTGTAGATAGGTGAGCAGCATCAATAGAACCATCAACATAATGCTCAGAGTCGATAGCATCATCTGTTATATGTTCATTTTGAACTGCATTATCTGCTATTTTAGTTCCGTCTACAATATCAGCAGCTAAGTGTACTCTATCAATAGAACCATCAACATAATGATCAGAGTCTATAGCATTTGCAGCAATCTTACCTCCTGAAATTTCACCAGCTGCAATCTTAGAACCAAGAATAGCATTATCAGCTATCTTAGCTGTAGATATATTACCATCTAAAATTTTAGCTTCAGTAATTGCGTTAGCTGCTATCTTACTTCCATCTACAGCATCATTAACAATAGCCGCTCTGTCTACAGAGTTATCTGCTAGCTCAGAAGCAGTGATTGCATTGGCTGCTATTTGGGTTGCTGTTACTGTGTCGTTAACCAGCTTAGCACCTGTAATAGTAGTATTACCAATATCATCACCAACGATAGTACCATCAACAATTTTAGCTGAGTTTACAGAACTATTAGCTAAATGAGCATTATCAATAGAACCGTCTACATAGTGTTCAGAGTCGATAGAATCATCAGCTATTTTAGTTCCATTTACAGCATCGTTAACGATAGCATTTCTATCTACAGCATCATCTGCTAACTCACTAGCGGTTACAGCATTTGCTGCAATCTGTGTGGCTGTAATAGTATCGTTTACAAGCTTACCACCTGTAATGGTAGTATTAGCTATATCAGCATTTACGATAGTTGCATCTGTAATCATTGTAGATGTAACTACCCCTGAACTTCCCGTTGTTACTACGGTACCGGTTTCATTAGGAAAGGTAATAGTACGGTCAGCTGTAGGATCAACAACAGTAAGAGTAGTCTCATAAGCGTTATCGGTGTCGCCTTCAAAGTATAATTTAGTTTTTAATCCTAAACCTACATCACCTTCCATAACACCACCAAGCTTACTTAGTGATTGGTTATCGGATTCCTGGGCAATATATAGAAGTTGACTGAAGTTATCATTCAGTTCGTTAGACCGGATCGTAGAACCTGATACAAAAGTAGAGTTAATAGGATCTTCATCGGTATCGCGATAAACAATAACTTTATCACCAGTGCTCGGTTCTTGTCCACTGACAAACGTTATACGAGTGTTACTTGAATCTAGGGTGTAATGAGTGGTTACGGATTTAATATCATTGTTGACACGGACTTTAACGTCAGCGTCAGCTAGTATTGCGAAAGAGTAGGAGTAAGGACCAGCTTGACCTGAACCACCTACTATGTGTGTATTTGATGTGACTGCCATAATTTTTTAGTTGGTTCCGTAGGTTCTAAGCTTCTCCATATTTTCAATACGTTTAATATTACCCGGAGTTACTTGGTTAGTTTTAAGAGCTTCTTTCTTCTCTATAGCTATTCTTAGTCTTCTAGCTAGATCTGAATACTCAGGCTTCATAATCATCTCATGCTTAGCCCTACGTTTATGTCTAGTGAATACATCTTTAACTGCAGTGTAAAAATGAGCATCTTTTAAGTCATAACCATCAGTAATTTTACGTCCGGAATCTTTGTATTGTTGTAAGCTTTCTCTAAAGTATTCGCTACCAGCACCAGTCATAGTGTATTCAAGATCTTTACGAAGGTCTTCACCATTAGGTCCAGTAGTAGCTAATATCCTCTGCAATTCAGACATTTCATTTGAGTTTAGGTCAACACCTTCTATGTTACTCATAGCTTCAGGCATGTTAAATCTTATCTCTTTAAGTAGTAATCTGATAGGATCTCCATCCACAGGTACAATAGCTACAGGACTGCCAAAGTTAAATATCTTAAATAAAGCATTTTCAGGTCCGTATACTAACTTCTTGCCACTACGATCTTTACTTATAACATCGTATTTAGGTTTCAAGAATGATTTAGCTATAGCATCTCTTTTAATAATAAGTTCCCATAAGGTATTAGCTTCTTTCTGAGTAGAATCTATAACATTACCTAACTGTCCCATTAATGCAGAATGAGGGAATTGAGCTCTAGCTTGCCTTGACAAGATATACTCAACCTTTGCCCCGCCACCTGTATATGGGTCCATAAGAGCTGCAAGATCACCTGCGCCTGCTAACATAGACTGGTCTACGATCATAGATGCAGACATCCATCTTAACTTTTCAAAGGTTTCATCAGTTGTTTTTTCACCTAAAACATCTTGATATGCGAATGCGTTTGCTGTCATTGTTAATAATGGTGCAAATACTTCTGGCATCAACATGTTATCAATGAATGGTACATATATAGGATTCTTCTCTAAATCACCAAAAACGAATGAGTTTGGTTGTATATTATTTAACTTCCATAGATCACGTAGTTCCTTGTCATGTGGCATAGAACCAGTGATTCTACCACTAGCTGCAGCAAGAGCTCCCATGAAAATAACACCTGTACCTGTAGCGATACGGCCTTCAATAAGAGCTACTTCTTGAGCAACTTCATTAGGTTTTAAACCATATTTATCAAGTAAACGCTGTGATACTGGCTCTCCTGTATCTCTAGGTCGTTTTACTAAATCATAAAACTTATCCCTATAGTGCATAGCAGGAGTATGTTGAAACACAACATCAAGAAAGTTGAAACCAGGCCTTACTAGAGGGAAGAAGATTTTCATTCCTGGGATACGAGCAATAGACTCAAATCCTTCAAAGTTTTCTTGTAATCCTCTAGTCATAGCAGCTTCATCACCTGCTAGTTGAGCTGCTTTCTCTTTAACAATCCATTCTCCATCTTGATTCTTTTCAAATATTTCTTTCCGAAATCTCTCTTCAGTATCAGCTGCAATAGTTTTTAACTTTTTAAGATCTACATTGGGATTCTTTTCTATAGCATCTAGCGCTGCTTTCATAGCCATTCGTTGTCGGCCAATCATAGTTCTTGCGAACGCATCTCCAGCACCCATAGCATTTTGAGAATACCTAGTCCAAGGACTCATATTAAAGTCAACTAGGGAATCTTCCCATTCGTAAGCAGCTAGCATAGTTTGAACTGGTTTACCAGCTACCATCTTAGTACCAGGGTTTTTCTGGTAATGTGGCCTTAATGCTTTCCACTGTTTATGATCTAATTCAACTTCAAACTTCTGAGTATAATCTTGGTTTTTCAGTGATACTCCTAATTCCCAGTTACGTTTAGCCATGTGCCAGCTTTCACCCCAGGCTCTACCCATAGAGTATATCTGAGCAGCTGCTACAGCACCTTGTTTCTCATCTATATCAAGCCAAGGTAATCTTACTCCTGCTAAAGCTTGGAAAGGACGCATCATTGCTAAGGTATTTGTACCAAAGACTGCTTTTCTAATAGTTCTAGGTGCGCCTAAGATGGAATTAAAGAAGCCTCCTTGTATAACTTGGCGTAATTTACCTTTTATATGGACATCATCCATACGTCCGCCTTTTAATTTAGCCTTAAGGAACTCTAAATATTGTACTTGAGTACGTACATGACCATCTGAAAGTAGGTTTAGCTCCATTATATCTCTTAATTCTTCCCATCTATCAGCTTTCATGAGCTTATGTAGTTCACTAAAGAACTGATCTGCCTCTAAATCACCAACTTTCATACGTTTTTCTGCTAATTCCTTAACAGTTTTAGGTAGTATGAAGCCTGGTTGCTGTGCTTTACCATCTAATCCCCACATCATACCCATCTTTTTATTCTCTTTGAAGAGAACTTTCATAGCATCTATAAGTAATTCACCTTGACGCTGGATAGGTAATTTATCTGAGACACTGACAGCACCCATAGATACGTCAGATATAGTTCTAGCTAAAGCATTTAATACTAATAAGTTAGCTGATTTCTGTGTAGGACTGATAGTTTTAACTTTCCATGGTTCTCCATCTATCACACCTTCTGCATAGACTCTATAACGACCTGGTTTTTTTAGCATCTTTTCAAACTGAGACGCTATCTCACCTTCAGGTTTACCCTTTCTAAAAGTTTCTATCAGCTCAATCATGGGTCTAGCTTCTTCCATGATGAGTTTATTTATTTTCTCTTGGTCTAATCTGTTATCAAATTCTCTGAATGAGGCATCAGATATATCACCTAAGACTTCTCTAACGAATTCCTCGAAGCTTCTGTTACCAGCTGCTACAGTTCTAATTGAAGTTTCAGATGCGATAGGAGTATAACTTCTACCTGTTCCACCATTTTCAAGGTCAATAACAGACTCTAGTACATGCTGTTTACCAGCATTCTTGCTAGCTTTAATAGTAACACGTTCTCCTGGGTTGAATACTTCAGGATTTACTGCTGGTGTAGGTGTTTCAGCTGGTTGCTGTAGGCTTCTTTGAGTTACATTATCAAAGCTATCTCCTTTAGATTCACCTATTTTGTCAGCCAACTGTCGTATAGCCAGTTTGTCAGCATCACTTGTATTTGGATCAATAAGCGCCGCATAGTCGTCTTCGTCGAGGTGCTTACTATCGAAGTAGTCTCTAGCATCC
>CEUP01009941.1_pt1 | contig 14109 bp, 6 predicted proteins | sample 531371 | NCBI WGS metagenome assembly CEUP01 (sample SAMEA2622738, study PRJEB7988) | marine metagenome | biome: marine biome (ENVO:00000447); feature: marine epipelagic mixed layer (ENVO:xxxxxxxxx); material: "saline water (ENVO:00002010), including plankton (ENVO:xxxxxxxx)" | depth 150 m
GTTATTTCATTTGCTCTAGTAAATGCCAAATTACCTGATTCTGCATCAGAAGTAATATTAACAGAAGTTCCTGCTCCAACATGAAGTGAATCAGATGTTTTATAAACCTGACTACCTGCATTAGCTAAATCAGAAGAAAAAGCTGTTGCAAATCCAGAAACACCAAATAACTGTGATCCATCACCAGAAAATCCAGATGCAGTAACTACACCAGCAACTGGAAAACCATTTATAACTTCCCCAACTATCTGGGTCTTTGATTGAGCCATGAATTTATACTTTTAGTTTTATTTATATTCCCAATCTAGTTTGATGAATAGCCCAGTTACTACTAATTTCACTTTCACTCAATGCTCTATTATAGAATCCTGCAAAACAGAATTTACCACCACTTTGCAAACTTCCACCACTATCATAATGATTAAGACTATCAAATATTACATTATGACTTGACCAAGAACCACTATAATTATTATTTCCTACATGATTTCCATTTACATACCAGGACATTGATCCACCTGAATCTATCGTCATGTATACACAATATAAATTACCAGTGGACATACTACTATAAGAAAGATCGCCTTTAGTATCCTGATTACTATCAATTCTTAACGTACCTCCTGAATATCCTATAAAGTTATTGCCATCACTTCCTGTTGCCCACATCCACCAAGGAGATTCATCCCTCTGACCACACCAAAAGTGAGTAAACTCTTGACTGGATTCTCCACTACCAAACCTAACATCAGAATCAAATGACCACCATCCAGTAGAATCAGTATTAGGAACATGAATTTGACCACCACGAGTACTTTCATGACTAACATTACCCCATTGAGAAGTCAAAGTATTATTACCAACAGAATCAACAACATAATTAGAACCAGTCTTACCTGCAGTTGCATTCCAATAATGTATAAGACCTGTTTGATCGATATCTCCATACCCAAACTTTTCTTTATTTCCATCCCAGTTGGTAGAAACTTCTGCTGCTGTAAGTGCTCTATCCCAAGCTCTTACTGAGTAAATATTTCCCTTAAGAGGTCTATAATTACCACCAATTGCTTCACCCATTGTTGTTGTAGTATTGAAGGAAGAATTATTCTGCCATGAACTATAAGCAGGAGTGTTGTAAGACGGACCCAGATTACCATTTACATAGAATTTTTGAGTACTTCCATCCCAAGTAAGAATAAGATGATGAACCGTACTATTGGTAGAATTCTGATTACTATCAGACATCGATCCATATTTACCATCTAATGCACCAAAAAAATGATTTCCATCGTTTATCCCAATAGTCATATAAGAAGAACCTGTGGACTGTCCCTGAGAACTATTATGTAAAATCCACGTATATTGACTACCAGGCCAACCAGTTGTCCATTCACCATTTGTCCAGACTTCCCAAGTATGTGGTTGATTAGCTGTAAAAGGAGTAGTAAATTCTCCTATTGACCATTGACTAACACCATCAAAGGTAATTCCACCACCATGACTTGATGAATATGAACAATTAGTTAAAGAGACATTATTACTACCTTGTATATCAATCCAAGTATTTCCACTACCAGAATAAGAACTACTATCAGAAGCATCAACATTAAAAATGAGACCATTAGTTACATAAGTTGCACCACCGCCACCGCCACCACCGCCAGATGGTATTGGATCCTGCATAAAGTTGATAGGCATACTAATACCAAAGAATGGAAACTGTCCTAAAGGCTGAAATGATCCATGATTACTATTTGCCCAAGATGTATCATTAAAATTTGCTGCCTCTAATCTTATTTCTATTGAATCAGTATCACCACTAGTACTTGGTGCATATCTCATCTCATTATAAGTACCAGAATTAGAACTATAACTTACAGGTGATTCTGAATACCAGAAATTTTGTTTATTAGAACCTGGAGATCCATTAGTACTATTCCAATTATTATTATTTGGATGTACCAAACCTTTAATATAAACTGAATACCAAGTATCCATATCTAAATTATTTACACCACCATTAGGAAGTTCAATCTCAAAAGCACATGAAGTATATCTTTCTTTACTTGGAGTACCACCCTCACTATCCCACCAGTTATAAGAAGGCAATCTTAACGTAAATGCACCACTATCATATATTACTGTATCACCTGAATTCTTTCCTGCCATTACTTTAATCTGAACATTCGGAATAAATGGACCAAAACCAAGAGAATTATTTCTTGGTCTATATGTTGGTACACCATAACTAATACTTTTAAGATTCCATTTAGCAGATGCATTATCTCCTGTAGCATATGCATTCTTTGGCGTTACTTTTATTGATACTCCATCTGCAGTATGTGATTGAGCACTCCATCCACCATGAGTACCAAACTGCTCTGTCTGAAAACTACCAGTAGGTTTTTTCCATGTTGATAATAATCCACCATCACCTGGATCACCATTATTACCAGTTTTAGTTCCACCACCTAATCCTCTATGTCTTCCCCAAATTCTATAACCCTTTTTCATAACTTCTGATGTAGGTTCTCCTGGTCCAAGAACTGATGGCATACAATTAGGTCCAGACCATACTCTAGATCCAGTTAAATCTTTTTCATAATCATCATCAACTCCACAACATAATACTTCTACACTAGGACCAGTAGCACCAAATGGATGTTCAGAGCTTCCTGTTGGAGATCCCCCCCCATTTGAGATTGTTGCAGGGGTTATAGTTGAACCTGTTGGTGATGACTGATTACAACATAACAACACAGTACCAGATATATTTGTAAGTGGTGTAGTAGGGGGTGTAAAATTGCTAGTATAAAGTGCTTGTCCTTTTACCATTCGGAAATTACTAATATTACCATGCATCAAATAACTAGTTGTATAATAACCACCTATGGCTAGAGTTGTTCCTTGGTAGTTGTAGGAATCGCTCCAAGATCCTATAGATGTACCATCTACATATATGTAACACGTACCAGAATGTCTCACATAAGCACAGTGATACCAGTGGTTAGTATTTCTACTACTACCAAAATTCCAAGTACTACCACCTCTGTATCCATGCCAATTACCACCATTATGAGCAAAAGCTAACGTAACAGTATGATTAGTTGTTAAACCCTCTATTTGCCAAAGTCCTCTGTTGGATGTGTCATCAAATCTAGCCCAACATTCAATAGTAAAATCATCAGTTCCCATAGACATTTGATTACTAGAACTAACGGTTAAATAATCATTTCCACTACTAAAATTAACAGAATGAGATGAAACAGCATTTCCACCACCAGGAAGAGTAGTTGTTAATGGGAATGTTGGTACAGTATAGGTACTATTAGAACCATCATATAAAGCAATATTCTTCGATATACGGAAATTAGATATATTTCCATAGAATGACCAAAAAGCCATTCGACCACCATATCCCCATCCACCAATTACAGGTCTATCACTTTGAACAGATAAAGTAGCAGGAGTTGCTCCTTCTCCTCCAGAACCAGGACTATCAGATGCTTTAACTTTTACACCATCAACCCACATCCACCAAACATTATTTTGTCTAGTAATTGCTACATGATGCCAAGTACATTGCTGGATACATTCAGTATCCGAAGTCATAGTTGAACTTGGTGATGAAGTAGCTCCATAATTGAGAAAATAAGGACCAGTCGATCCTCTTCTAGTATCTCCTCTCGAAATCCACCAAGATCCAAGATAATTACCACCAGAGTTTCCTGTTCCTCTTCCATCCATAATACAAGAACCCCAACCATCAGTACCAGAACCAAATGCTTGAGTACCATCAGCTACCCTTTCAACATAAATCCAACATTCTACTGTAAGATCGCCAGTAAGATTAGAATGACCTGCTATATTAGGAACAATACCATTATAATTGTAATTAGATCCATAAGAACTATTATCCTCTTCACCAATTCCACCACGGAACCAGTTGCTAGATGTTGCTGTTGTATCTTCTGCAGTTGATGCAGTATATCTTGTTATAGTTTCACTCCAAAAATCATCTACTGCAGTTGATGGAAATGCTCTTCCAGTTCCCCATATAAGTCTTACTGCTCCACTTGCTCCATGTCCACCTCTTTGATCAGTAGAACCACCTCCACCACCATATTGCCCACCGTTTACTTGTGCATAACCACTTGCATGTCCACCATTACCCCAACCAGCAGCACCACCTGAACCACCAACACCACCACTTTGCCAATCATGTTGATGAGTAGATCCTGTTGTACCATTTCTTCCTTTTCCATATACACTTACACCTCCTCCACCTCCACCCCAATATTCATGACTTCCACCAGCAGTAGTACATCCACCACCACCGCCACCAGCATTACCAGCAGTTCCTGCGTTCTGCAGATGATTACCAGAATCTCCACCCCTACCACCATCTCCACCATATCCACCAGCACCACCGCCACCAGTATCATTACCAGTACCACTTATACTACTTCTATTACCATCTCCACCATTTCCTCCATTTCCACCACTATCTCCTACATATGTTCCACCTCTACCACCATAACCTGGAACAGTATGATCCCCATCTGCACCACATCCAGTACCACCACCGCCACCACCCTTAACAGTAGTTGCATTTATAAACCATGAATCTCCTCCACTAGTTCCATAATTATTCATATAAACATCACCAACTCCACCTGCACCAACTTGTATCTTATATGTTTCTCCTGGTGTTACTGAAATATTATTTTTATATCCTAATCCACCACCTCCAGCACCACCCATCTCATCTCTAGTAGCACCACCGCCACCACCAATACATACAGCACAAACTTTTGTTACTCCTTCAGGACATACCCAATCATATTGACCAGGTTCGGGAAAAAAAGCTTCTCCTGGTTGAGCTTCACCAGCACCATCTTCTGGTGCTTTACCGAAACCAAATTTATCTCCTGTATATATTGGCATTATAGTTTTTTAGGTATTTATATTTGATTAACCGTACTTTCCTGGAAAACCAATTGTTCCAGGAGTACCATTATCTTGTGCAGTTGCTAAAGTAGTATCCCATCTTATTAAAATAGCACCTCCACCTGGAGTTGATACGTTATCATTATTACCAGCATCACCACATCCAGCACCAAAAGATCCACCAGAACCTTTCGGATAACTACCATCATTATTCAATGTCATACCACCCATAGGTCCTTCAGAATCCTCAAATTGACGACAACCCTTATATCCAAATCTACCACCATTATGTCCTTGATTAGAACCACCATACTGCCATGAGTTCTGTCCTCCACCACCTCCTCCTAAATCACTACCATTATAATAACCACTATTACTTCCAAAACCTTGTAAATACTGTCCACAACCACCATAACAATACTCAAAATTTGGATCAACTGATTGAATATAAGTTAATTTTGTATTATCAGAATTAATTAGTGATGCACCACTACCTGAACTTGGTCCTTTGTAATTATATACATTACCACCTTGTGCTGTAGATCCTTGACTATCTCCTCCATTTGGTCCATATAGATCTACAGAACCACTATTAAAAAGCATACGAGTACTTCTCAGTTCACTATTACCAGAAGGATCAGAGAATGCAGGCCCTCCATTGTTCCAATTACTACCTTGAAAATTAGCAAAGTAATTTGTTCCTGTTGAAATATATGCTGTAAGATTCGTTAGTGGTCCATACCATCTTCCACCACCAGCACCAGCAGAACCGCCACCACCGCCTCCAGAATGATATCCACCACTACCAATAAAAGTTATATCAACATCTTTATTCAATAAAAATTCTGGTAATTCTATTTCATGCATTGTATTCCCAGTGTGATGACTATTCCATCCATAAAACAAAATACCATATCCATTAAGAACTATCTTTGATACACCACCAAATTCTTGAGGATTGCTATTTCCAAAGAAGTTAGCACTATTGGTGTTGTTCATTACTGGGTTTTTGAAATCACAATCAACATAAGTTCCAACAGTATATTCTCCTTTACTGTAATAATAATCTCCACCTAATAAAAATTCGGAAGGTTGATCTACATCATGTGCATTATCAGGGAATGTTCTTCCTCCCCATACTATTCTTACTGCACCATCTGCACCATACCCTGATCTACCCCTATTTGAACTACCACCAGAATTCCATCCATGTCCACCACCGCCTCCACCAGGCCAGCCGCCACATCCTCCATTACCTAATGATTGCTGATTATTATTATTATCTTTCATAAAGCTACCAGAATACTGACCCCAAGGAGCACTGAAAGTACCATAACCACCCCTACTAAAATTATTATTACCATGCCTACCCCCTCCAAGATCTCTATCGGCCTGACTAGTCCATCTTGGTGTATATTTTCCTGTGCCACCTGTTCCTTGCAATCCTACACCACCGCCTCCACCACCAGAAGAAGTATCACCTGAGTTGTTATCTTCTCCTTGTGCTCCATCTGCAACATAATTTCCAGCTGCTCCACCACCTCCACCACTATTATCACCACTACTTAGAATATTAGTACCTCCTTTTCCACCATTATATCCAGCAGTTACTGCTGTACCACCAAAAGTTCCACCACCTCCACCACTATCTGTGGAATTATTATTGCTTTGACCATTTCCACCTCCAGTTCCAGGACCAGCTCTAAGAAAATCAAAAGCCTTAAAATAACTTGCGTCAGTACCACTTTCACCATAACCTCCAGGAAATGATCTACCTAAAGGATCTTGATATTTAATAGGTGGTCTTCCACCTCCTCCAACTTTTATCTGAATACTTTCTCCTGGTGTTACTGCAATATTATTACCCCAAACTATTGCACCACCGCCACCGCCAGCACCACCGCCACCGCCTCCACCACCAGATCCACCAGGACCAACACATACAACTGATACAGATGTTACACCAGCAGGAACAGTCCAATCGTAAGTTCCAGATTGTGTGAAAGTTGCAGATTTAGCTATTGAATAATTAGGATCAGGACCAGATGGACCTCCACCACCATCAGGTGATTTACCAAAACCGAATTTATCTCCCGTATACTTTGGCATGATTAGTACATTGGTTGAGAGCCTATACGAAAAACGTCAGCATCGCTATCATATGTAGTGGATATATCAACATTAGTAGAGGGGAATTCTCTACCAGCACCCCATATAATTCTTACTACACCATCTCCACCCTTTCCCCATATATCACCACCATGACCTCCACCTCCTCCACCACCTGGAAATCCACCATCTGGACCATAATATTTTGTTTGACCAGTTACATTACCATAATTATTTCTCCATCTATTATATCCAGTCATTCCTCCCAGAGCATTTCTAGCTAAACTTCCTCTACCTGCAGGAGCACCACCTACATTTCCACTATAAGATCTATTACTATATCCATTTAACCCAGTATATTGCTTAGGTGATCCTCCTTTACCTGGAAAATCTTCAGGATCACTATCAGGATTTCCATTATTATTTGTATCGCCTCTTTGACCACTATTACCTTCACCATAGATACCAGTTCCTCCTCCACCACCAACATAAAAGTCAGAACTACCGTTAGCACCTGCACCACCGCCACCGCCACCATTATGACCCATTGCTCCACCACATCCACTATAATTGTAATTTGATGGGTAACCAGATGTATTCCAACCTTGACCATTATATCCACCTGCTCCACCACCACCTTGACGACATCCATTATATTGCATTCCATTTCCACCACGACCACCACCATCAGAGGTACTTGTAACAAACTCGCCACCCCGTCCTTTATTAGGATCATTCTGACTGCTTGCACAATTTGACCCACTTCTATAAACACCATATCCACCACCAGATTCTGCATAGGTAGTACCAGTTGGACTATCAGCACCAAATGGATTTTTTCCACTCGCAGAAGGAGAACCATAATCCGCAACCAGTGAAGCACCTACAGAATTAATACCAAAATCAGTAGTATCTTGACATGATAAGAACTTACAAGCACCTGAAGGAACACCTTGACTTGTTTCTGTTAATGGTGATGTTGGAGGTGTAAAGTTTGTATCATATGTCTTGTGACCTACAACATATCTGAAATTACTAATATATCCATGAAATCTCTGAGAACCACCAGATCCATCAGAGTAACCATCCATATTTGCACCAAAGAAAGCACCATATTGCATATTTTGATTATGGTTACTATTAGTCCAACCACCACAATTAACACCATCAACGTAGAACTCACCAGAAGAACCATTAGAAGCAACACAAACGTGATGCCAATTATTAATAGTTACTAATTTATTATTATTACTGGTATATTGACTACCACCATGCGACCCAATGAACATCTGACCACCAGGATTCATACGCCATAATGTATTATGATAACCACCATTACCATCCCAAGTAGTCCATACAACACTATGAGCATTCAATTCTGTAAGATAAATCCATGCTTCATAACAATATGGTGTACTACCAGGGATCTCAAATATAGAATTTCCACCAGCGTCATCAGAAATTTTTACAACAGAACTGCCATCAAGATAAAGTGACCCACCATTATTATTACCAGAAGCAGGAGGATAAACAGTAATTTTACTATCAGTTCCTTTAGGAGAAGTTTGACTTATTCCATGTCTAGTATGAAAACCACCACATCCAACTTGAACTTCTATCTTTTGTCCAGGTGTAACTGTAATATTATTTTTATACGATAATGCTCCTCCACCACCACTACCACCATCATGTTCTCCTATACCTCCTCCACCACCACCTACAGTAAGAACACTAATATTTGTTACTCCTTCAGGTACATACCAATCATAGTTGGTTACTTTTCCTACCCCATTCTGATCATATCCAACAGCATTACCATCAGCATGAAAAACTGCTTCTCCTATCGCAGTAGCTTTTGGTTTTTTAGGGCACAAATATAATTTTCCATGACTTTCACGATGAGGATACTGATTATCATACATTCTTTCCGACCTAGAATATCGACCCATTCCACAAAGAGTATCACCATTATTACCTGTACCATCACCATAAAGTCTAGACTTTGTTACAGTTACTCTTGTTGGATGAGCATATGACTGTGCTCCATAATTATAAATGGTATTATATTGGTTCTCTTGCCATGCAGCACCACCCCAATATCCTCCTCCACCACCGCCTTCTAATCTTCCACCTGCTCCACCACCAAATCCACCAATTGCACCATGACTATTAGAATTAGGATCTCTATTCTTCTGATTATATCTTTGATTATAATTACTAGCTTCCCAGTGTATTCCACCTAATCCAGATTTATTACTTATCTTATTAGACGAATCTAATATTGGCATCCCAGATCTTGCTTCAGTACCTACATCCTGTCCATAGTTATTATACCAAGGAGCATCTGCACCTGCAGCATTAAAAACATTAACAGTAGAGTAAGGAGTATAATTAAAACTTCCACCAAATGCACCCCTACCAAAAATAGCAATTCCCCAATTATTTCCAGCATTTATAGTATCTAATATCCAGTCAGTAGAACCAGTACTTGTTTCATCTCTTGCAGGTGTATCTTGACTATTCCAACTATTCCAATTTGCTCCATTACCACCTGAAGCAACTAAAAGACATGTAACAGAAGCACTCTCAATATAACTATTAGTTAATGCTGTTTCAGATTCACTTCCATCTAACTCAAACAAATACGTTCCTCCACCTCCTCCACCACCTGAATTTACAGAATCTCTAACCTCTCCACCTTTCTGACCTACAAGAATACCTATCCATCTACCACCAACTAAATCAACATCTCCCTCCAAATACCAAGGTGATCCTCCTTTATTTACAACATTATACCAATCAGGAGATTGTCCACCAAATGCACCTCTTATCCTAAATGTATATGTTCCAGACTGAGGTGCTCTTACAAAAATAAATCCACCATCAGTATAGGTAGTACTAGGATCAGTATAAAAGTGATAATGATTGTCAGTCCAAAATTTCTGATCTCTATACTCATTCTCAGCCATAGCTAATGTAGGACCAGCATTACCATATGCACCACAAGTAGTGAAGACCATACCAGCATTATTATATACGTCAACAGGACCACCTCCTCCAGCAGAAGTTGATGCTCCGAATCCAAATTTATCTCCCGTATAGATGGGTGACATAAGAAAACCCCCTATCTATATGTTATGTGCTCTGTGCATAACCACCATTCTTAGTGGCATATATCTGATAACTAGATGCTGTTGTATTTGTACCGCCCGTATAATGAACAAGATAAGAAACAAAGTCTCTCTGTCCACCAGTTTCCGTTAATGTCATTGTGGTTCCAGAACCAGTCAAGACACTTGTTGTTATTCCTGCTACTAATGCACCATCCTCAAATCCTCTAACAGTTACGTTAGTTCCGATACCAGCAGCAGTTGTACTATTACCCATAGCAGTTGTACCCTGCGTATAGATAACTGTTATCGTTGATGCATTTGATTTACCAGTATCTGCTGGCATGTTCTTAAAGGAAACAATACCAACATCAGCAACACAAGTATGAGTGTATATTGTTGCAGCATTAACATCTAGTTCTAACACAAGTGCAGAACCATCCATATATGTGACACCTGCACCGACAGTCTCAGTAACACCTGCTACTTTCTGTCCCGTATTAAATGTCCATGTTCCCGTATCTCTTTCCCATGTTAAATTCTTATTTCCGTCATTACCACCATATACTTCTATACCACAACCATCTGCTGTAGTATTACTTGCAGGGTATGTAGATCCAATACCAACTGTCTTGTCTTTTACGTCAAGTACATCAGTGTGGATAATTGTTTGTGTGCCGTCTACTTGGAGGTTCCCTGATAAGGTGAGGTTAGTACCAGTAGCATTAGTTCCTAGTTCAGTAACACCAGCAACTGCTCCATCAAAGGAAGATGCTGTTATAACTCCTGCAGAAACTGCTCCATATGGAAAACTCGGAGCACCGTACCCAGCTTTATCAGTAAGACTATTCGCTCTAACTCTTGACATTTGGGTTCACTCTCCCCCGACTATTATTTCTTTATTTATTTAGGTTAATTGATATTCCGTTAAAACATCATTTGGTTTCCATTTACATCAATTGTTGCTCCACTAAGTCCTGGATATTCATCAGTTTTATTAACTCCCTGATTTGGAAATTCCCTCGTCATACCATTGATAGTACCCCATACAATTCTAACTACACCATTACCACCAGCTCCTGCAGAAGAACCACTATGACCTCCACCACCTCCACCACCAGGAAAACCACCATCTGGTCTACTATGACTTCCTTGACCTTGTGTATAAGGAGAATAAGCTCTTGAATATGTACGATCAGCACCTGAACCAAGAAGGAAATTTGTACCGTTATTATTGTTTCCATTCGGAGTTGATGAACCAGGATTTGCATAATCAGACGCACTCGAATTATTTGAGTATCCTCTTAAACCAGTATTATGAACATATGAATTTACAGTAAGTCCATTCGTTTCACCTGCCCAAGGATTATACGATCCACCCTTTCCACAAAAATCATATTCATTTCCAGGAGTATTTTGACTTTGAGCAGCAGCACCATCAGTTCCTTTACCATAGATACCAGTTCCTCCACCACCAGCACTATAATAATTACTAGATCCATTAGATGAACATCCACCACCACCTCCTCCATGTGCTCCTTTAACAGGAGCCCATCCAGAATATTGTGGATTTCCTGGAGTTCCATCACCAGTCAGTCCTCCACCATTATATCCACCTGCTCCTCCACCACTTTGACGACATCCACTCCAAGCAACTCCACTAGCACCATCACCGCCACCATCATAATCCCCACTACGTATTCCCTTAGTATTATTTTGTATATGACCATTTGCTTGAGTTTTATCGGCACGTTCCCCACCACCAGCTACAGCATAATCTGTTCCATTATATTCAATCTTTGAATCCTTTCCCTCCATTCCATAACTACCGCCCCAATTTTGCTCAAATCCACCCCCACCAACAACAACAGTAACTGTTTCACCTGGTGTTACTGCAATATTATTTTTATACGCTAATGCTCCACCACATCCTGATGCACCATCATGTTCTGGTTGACCGCCTCCACCTCCACCAACACAAATAACAGAAATAGATGTTACTCCTTCAGGAACAGTCCAATTATAAGTTGTTTGAGCATTCCAAGTGTCTATTTGATGCCAATTATCAGCATGAAAAACTGCTTCTCCTGGTTCACCACCAGCACCACCGCCTGGTTTGTTTAAGAAAAAAGCAGTACCGACTCTAGATAATGCTGGCATATTTAATACGTCCTGAAATCATTATTTGATTGTCCTAAGACTTGATAATTCACTGTTGTTGATGCAGATCCTACTGTATTGATTCCTACAAAGTTAAAAATATCATATGCTTCTGTCGATGATGCACCAACAGTACCACCATTCCAACGAATAGATTTAGTAACACCATTTAACTTAACGGCATTACATGTTTGTGCTATTCCTGTCTGCTGAACAAACACACTAAATGTCAACAAGTGATTATCAAAGTCAGCAGTTGTAGGAATATTATTAACCTCTAATGTAATATCTCCTGTAGGATTAGTTGTAAATCCAATATTAGATGATGAAGTATCATAATTTATTGTAACAATATTACCACCAACCTTAGTAACTTTCTCTGCAACATTTTTTAATCTAGTCTCTGTTGGATTTAGAGTACCTGCATCTACAGTAGTACCAGTAATAGTAGTACCTGTAATATTAGTCGCAGTTATGATACCTGTATTAAGAGGGATATTAAACTCAAATCCTCCCTTTGTATTATTATATGTTAATTTCTTATCTGTTGTTCCAAAAACCTGAATACCTGCACCATCTGCTAATACATCTGTAGGTGTTGCTGTAGAACCAATACCAACTAATTTATCCTTTATATTTAATTCTTCAGTATCAATTGTGGTCATTGTACCAGCAACTGAGAGTCTACCATTAACCTGTAGATTCGTTACGATACCAGCCTGTGCGATTATAGTACCACTAAGAGTTAGACCACCACCAGATATCTGAGTATCACCGCTAAGTGTTGGACCTGCAGACCCCGTTCTATTCTTTATGGTATCAACATTTAGAGATGACATTTTTTATTACTTTTTAGGTATTTATGTTGTTAATAACTATACATCACCAGTATTAAGACTTGGGAATGCTCTATTATGACCCCAAATAATTCTTATTTGCCCATGTCCACCAGCACCAACTTCACTACCACCATTTCCACCACCACCGATATACGCATTATAAGTTGTACCAGGTACTACTGCAATATTATTCTTCCAACATAATGCTCCACCACCACCTGTTCGTGTTCCATAATTACCAGTATTACCACCACCTCCACCATAATATTCTCCACCATTCCAACTTGGTGCATCTTGACCACCAGATCCACCTTTTGACCAACCTGTTGCATCAGCACCTTTACCATACATTCCTACTCCACCACCACCTGTAAGATTACCTGTACCATCTCCAGTTTGACCGTACATTGATTGACCTCCAGCACCAGATCCACTACCATGATTATAAGTATTGGCAAAAAATTCTGTTCCACCAGAACCTCGTTGTCCATCACCACTATATCCTGCAGCACCACCGCCACCTGATGTATAAGAAGATGAATATCCAGCACCACCAGTCCAGTTTCCGCCACTATCACCACCACTAGCTACGCCACCAGCACTAGAATTAGTATGCCGAGACTTACCACCACCAGCAGTAAGAGTTACACTACCAAAAGTAATTGTAGTATCTCCTGTAGAATCAGTCCATCCACCTCCAGCACCAATACAAACAACACAAACTTTATGCACATCTGCAGGACATGTCCATGTAGTTGCATTTCCTGCAGAATTTAATACCGCTTGTCCAGCAGGAATATTAAAATCAAGATTTAATGCCATCATTAAACTAGTATTTCTGGAAGTAGACCCATAATTCCAAGAAACGTCCCTATTTACTGCTCCACCAGAGGTATCATCAATTCTCCATGAGAAACACTCAGATTCATTACTATGCTTAC
>CEUP01003999.1_pt1 | contig 13965 bp, 11 predicted proteins | sample 531371 | NCBI WGS metagenome assembly CEUP01 (sample SAMEA2622738, study PRJEB7988) | marine metagenome | biome: marine biome (ENVO:00000447); feature: marine epipelagic mixed layer (ENVO:xxxxxxxxx); material: "saline water (ENVO:00002010), including plankton (ENVO:xxxxxxxx)" | depth 150 m
AGTGCGAGATCACGCGTCCGTCCTTCAAGCTCCAAGCGAACCCGGATACCCCATATATGTGATATCTGAAGAGGCTTTTTCTGACCGTTAATACGATTTTTGTTCCAAGGTGTATGGATTTTAATTGCCATGAGTTGTCTCCTGTATAATAGGAGACTTAAGTATGGCAGTCTGATTGACAGGCGCACTCAGACAAAACGCGGACATTCAGCATGCAGAAAATTGACTAGCCTTTGAGTAGTTAATTGCAAAAAAAATTATGCCACTACATCCTAAATTAAAAGCTTCGTGTGGATAGTTACAAGTAGAGTAATGCAGTGCTTAAAGCTAGAAATACTGTGCACTCAGTCAACTACACTGTCATCATGACCATAATTATCACTCACGTAATCGCTTTCAAAGTCAGCTTTGATCGCTAAAGATTGACTGAAAGTCTCTTTCGCAGTCGTCTCATCCCCTTTAGATAGATAGGCGAAGGCTAGACTGTCGTATACCTGAGGTGCATCTGGAAAAAGTGAAACTAAATAATAGAACATGTCAAATGCCTCCGTAAATGATTCTGCCCTAAGGAGTTCCATTCCAAGTTCATTGATGGTTCTGCCAATGAATCGCTCGTATCCCTCATCGCTGTAAGCTAGTTTAAACTGCTTTGAAAACTTCTTTTTCCCGTTGGTCTTATAGTATTCGTAAGCAAAATTCTTTTCCAACTGCCTAACTGGCGCATACTCCCCGTTTTTGATAAACGAGAGTATTCGACCAGATATGAGTTCCGCGACTAAGTTGTCACTATTTGCAAGAACCACAATTTGATAGTTACGAGCTAGGTCAATTTCCACGGCGGCACTGACTCCAAGTCCGCCACCGTATGCCCCCCAATGAGGATCATCCATAGCAAATACTTTGCGATTAATTGGGTTTGAGTTTTGTAATAGTTTATCGGTGTAAAAGAGCGCTTTATAAAATCGATGTACGTCTCTTATAGTTGACTCAATACCGCCATCTGGACTTGGATGCTCAACAACACCCACTTCCCTCAATGTACTGTCGTATTGATAAGTATATTTTACCGACTGGTGATCATGTGAATAAGAAGGCTCGAATGTAGTGTCTGTCATTTCCGTCGGTAAGAATATCTTATTTTTCAGTAGTTCTTCGAATGGCTTACCCGTAACCTTTTCAAGAATCTTACCCAATACGATATATCCGTAGTTCGAATATTGATTGTCAGTACCGGGTTTGAATATAAGGGGGCGATCGATCAATATGCTCAGTTTCTTATCGAGAGTATCAAATGCAAGAGGGTTTTCCCGATATTCAGCGACAAAGATATCTTCAAAACCAGCGCTGTGATTTAGTAGTTGTTCGATTGTTATGTCTTCAGTAAAAGACTGTTTGAAACCCAAATCAAAGGAAATCAGCTGACTGTTCAACCTAAACTTGCCTTTTTCAATTTGTTGTAATACCAATACTTTAGTGAAGTCCTTCATAATCGAACCAAGGTTAAACCGAGTTTGCCCCGTGTTCTTTATTTGCTCTTTAATGTTCTGAAAGCCATAAGACGATACAAATATTTCTTTATCTTCTTGTATTACCAGTACACTTCCGGAAAACCACCCCATATTATGAAATTGCGTTGCGATGTCGTTCGCGATTGCAGGAAGAGTCGTATTCTTTGCGTTTTGGTCATTTTCGTCACCAAAAGCAAAAGAGCAAAAGGAAAAAAATAGGATAAAAACTAATGTTGTTTTCTGATTCACTTGGTTGACGCTCCACTGTCATATTTATTTTCTATCTAAGCGTTAGTGTAACACCATTCTGTGATGAAGAACGATTTGCTCTACTCTCTTCGGAAAACTTGCGAATGAGAACATTTACTTAGCTGTTGTACTTCGTTTTAAAATAAAAATGCAAACCTCAGACTGGCTTAGGTTTGATTAGAAATTAAAAATAGTGAACGGCGGCTTCACGTACACTTCTGCCGTTTAACTACAATCGCGTTCGGCAGCTTCTGGCACACAGCTGCCGAACGCGATTGTCCAACCCTAGAATGCAAATAGCCCTTTTTTATATGCAGGCAAAATTACGTACAAATATTTGCAATGTACTTATGTACCGTACATAAGCTTAATTATTGACTTTTGTACCCCTCCTATACATAATGTACATATATTATAACTTATGTACCCAACATATGGCACAAATAGGCTTTGCGAGAGTAAGCACTAAAGATCAAGATTTATCAGCTCAGTTGGAGGCTTTGAACGATGCTGGTTGTGAAGAGGTATTTCACGGCAAGCAGTCGGGGAGCTCAGACGAAAATGAAACAAAACTAAATGAGCTGATTAGTTATATCCGAAAAAATGATGTAGTAGTGGTTACAAAACTAGATCGCCTTGGTCGCTCACTTCGTTCTATTTTAAATACAATCGACGCTATTCATGCCAAAAAAGCCTCTCTACGCTCTTTAGATGGCGTTATTGATACTTCTAATGACTCACCTTTTTCTAAGGCTCAAATATCCCTTCTTGGTGCGTTTGCTCAGCTTGAAAGAGATTTAATTGTGTCCCGCACATCTGAAGGTCGAGAGAGAGCCATGAGAGCAGGTGTTAAGTTTGGTGCTCCAAAGAAAATTGATGATAAACAAAGGGCGCAGATAATAAAGGCATATAACGCTGGAAAGACCATGAACGAACTAGCCAACCAATATCAAGTAGCCAGACAAACTATATCTCGTATTGTGGGAGGTAAGCGTGGATAGAGGTCAGATTGCTATTGATAAATTGAATGCTTGGTATGAACAGCAGACAAAAGAATCCATTCAAGACTATATCAAAGGCGACGGTGACCTAAATAAAGGGCAGATAGCTCGTGATGCTGGGTTTGGTAGAAAAGCATTAATGGACAGGATGAATGGCAACTCGCGACTACAAGCGAGATATGAAAAAATCTTCAAACAAATGAGCGACAAGAAGTGGCTAACCATCGAGCGAAACTCTGGAGATAACACCTCAGGTGGCGGAACAGACCTAGATAAACAGAGGCTAGAAAAGAAACTAGAACAAGCACAGAATCGTGTGGCTGATTTAGAGTCGAAACTTGCAAAAGCCAATGCCAAGATAGCCCAGACTGAATCGCAATTTTCACAACTAAGTGAAATGCGCGAAGTCATGATTGAACTGGGATATCCGACAAGATGATCTTTGGTCAAGGTGAAAACAAAATCACCGATTTCGAAATCAGAGTCACTAACATCCGCCAGCTCAATAGCAAAACAGCATTGTTTTCTGGTGTAGCAACGAATAATACGTTCGTTGTCGATGGTTCAACGCTTATTTTCGTCGATACACATCCAGATCATTTAGGCGGAATGCAGCCCCAAGTTGGCCAACACTGGCGGGTATCAGGATCATATTCAAAATCGACAAAGAAATACGATAAGTACAGCCGACCTGTTATCAATATTGAAGCAACTAAAGCTGAATGTATTGTTCCCGTTGCTCATGAAGCGCTCATCAAATTTATTGCCAATGATAAAGACTTCGCGGGGATCAGTGAAAGCAAAGCTAGAAAGCTAGTCAAAGCGTTCCCAGATGACCTCTATCGCGCCGTAATAAACAATTCAATCGAAGACCTTGCCGACATAGCAGGTCTTACCCAAAAAAGCGCAGAAAGGCTGAAAAAAGGCTTTAGCAAATACCACAACATGAAGTACGCAAATTGGTTATCAAATCATGGCGTGCCACTGAGCATTGTTGGCAGGATCATCAAATATCATGACTTCAGAACGATTGACTTGATCACGGAAAATCCATGGCGTCTCATGGATTTTGGTTTGTCATTCAGTGATGCAAGTTTGATTGCGCGACGGATCATTACATCAAAAGATGGCTCACTTGATGAGGTCAATTATACAACTGACCCGCGACGAATTGTTGCTGCAACTGAAGATGCAATGAACACGATTTCCAAACGTGGTCATACCGTTGCTAGTCGACAACAGATAATTAGACAGCTGCTCGAAAAGCGATTTGATAAAAAATTAGCTGAAACAGCGATTGAACTTGCTATTCATATCAAGAAACTCATTCGTGTAGATGAGAATAAATACATGCTTACCGGCACGTATATTCAAGAAGCAGTTATCGCAAAGCGGCTTCTAAAATTAGCGCAAATAGAACAATGGGGTGAGCAAGAAGAAAAGGCGTTTACTGAAGCAATTGCAGAAGACAAAATCTTAAGCGACCCAAAAAAACGTTCTTTGGCACAAAAACGCGCTATTCAACGTTCCGCGATGCACGGAACATCTGTTATTACGGGCGGTGCAGGCACAGGTAAGACAACGGTACTTCGTGCCTTGCTACGCACTTATGACAAGCTTGGATTTGCTATTCAGGGAGTTGCTGTTTCCGGCAGAGCATCAGAGCGAATGCATGAAAGTACGGGCTGTTCATCCTACACAATCGCGAAGTACCTCATGCAAGACTCTCCCAAGCATGGCGATAAGTATGTGCTGGTTATTGATGAAGCCTCAATGCTAGACGTTCAGACGATGTTCGCTATCGTGACACACCTTCCAGACACAGCAAGGATCGTATTCGTGGGTGATGTACAGCAGTTACCCAGCATAGGTCCGGGCCGCGTGTTTGCTGATATTATCATTAGCAAAAAAGTCCCTGTCTCTGTGCTTGATAAAGTGCGACGTCAAGCAGACGACACAGGTATCCCTTCGTATGCTGCATCAGTGATTGCAGGGAAAGTTCCAGAAAAATTGAGCACTGGCAACATCACATTTCACGATGTCGAAGTAGAAAAAATCGAATCTGTAGTAAACGAACTTGTAAGCTCAATGGACGATGAAGTCCAAGTCATCGGAATGACGCACAAAGGATGGAAACACAATGCAGGTGTCGAACAAATCAATCGCAACGTTCAAAATGTTCTCAATGCTGATGGAAAGCCAATTACGATAAGCATAAATTCACAACCGCACCATATCGATATCAGAGAAAACGACCGTGTTATTTTCACACGAAATAACTACAACAAAGGTGTCTGGAACGGCACTCTAGGTAAAGTGGTAAAGGTTGAGCAACAAAACGATGTTTACGCTGATGTGCTCACCGATGAACAGGATATCATTGGGATCACGCATAGCTTGTTATTTGAAATGCAACTCAGTTATGCAATCACGCTTCATAAAGCGCAAGGGTCACAATTTAAACGTATTATCGTTGTGCTTACCAATGATCAAATGCTCGACAGAAGTTGGCTCTACACAGCGATTACGCGGGCAGAAACCCATGTTGAAATAGTGGGCCCAGAAGAAAAACTGATTAAAGCCATCAAGACAGAAAGCAAAGCCGCATTGCGAGAAACAAATCTCGATACGCTACTCTCAGGAAATTTTGTGGTTTTGGAAAATGTCAGTATTGCTAATAAAAAAAGGAGTGAGGAAGTATGAGTGGGACAGACTTAATGCAGAAACAGCTGTGGGAATATCGTCGTGAGTTAGATATTGACAATGCAAAGTATGAGGATGAAATCGACAAAAAGCTTCTCATTACACCGAAGCAATTTGAACAGAGGGTCAAGCTAAGTCCAGATCATCCTGATTTCGTTCAAATCTTATCTGATATAGATGCCTACTATACGTTTTACATGTCGTATGTAAAAAAAGGTAACGAATATATGTCAAACTAGGCCTGCGTCCGTTTGAGCTTGGCGCTATTACCGACATCTTCGAAAACATGGTTGCCCATGGTCGTTTTGAGTATCAGGGACATTTTGAAAAACTTGAGTATCGCGGAAAGCCGTTTTAGCACTCCCGCAAACCTACATCGCAGATGATAAAGTTGCTAAAACTAACCAAGGGAAAAACAGGTTTCTCATTTTCGGACACTACACTGGCACTTTAGGGATGCAGATGTCCTAGCGAAAAGCCTAGATAGTCATCGTTCAGAAAACAGAGAGACCACATTATTTGCAAATTTAATTTCTACTGAGTAGAAATTAGTTAAGTCTTTTGAGCGAAGTAGCGGTGTCTTCTCATCAAGCATGACAACATAGACTCGCTCGTTTTCTAGAAATGCGACAAGCGTTTGTTCGTCATCAGTGTATGTCCAATTGTCAAAGTGACTTAATCTGAACGCGGGATTCGTTCTGAAGTAAGTAAACATGCCGCCTTCTGTTGCCGCCGCATCAGCAGCCCACTGAGATATTGCACCGCCCCATCGATAATTCTCAAACGCAAGTTTCGTGATCATGACAGATACATAATCATTTGATGCGTGTTTATTTAGACTGATATTGCTGTAGTTTCGACTGATTAAAAACTCCATTCTATACCCCCCCACACACTGTTTATTTATACAGTATAAATCCATGAGAGAAATTTGTCACAGCGTGTATAAGAACTACTAGATAAAAACAGCGCAGCAGGACGCTGCGCGTCGTGACTAACATTACAGCAACACCTATCCCCGCCCTGCTAAACCAGATTGCCGCAAATAACTGACTGCATCGTTGGTAACGATGCACGTACAGATGATCACACTACTGACGACCAAAAATTCATGGACGAATGGTTACCACCGCATGGATGCGGTGCATTATTCTCTGCTTTCTTCAATCTCCTGTTTGAGTTGTTTATTTTCAAGTTCAAGCTCATGAATTCTTTGTTGTAGTTCGCTTTCCTGAGTACCTGTCTTTTGTTTATTTAAAATCGCTTTGGCATCTAGGTAGCATCTTTCCAAGGTCTCGCCTTTTGATTTAAACGAATGTCCAGCTATTTCAGACACTTCCATGATCGCTTCCTCTTTAGTGAGGCCTAATTTAATGCGTTCCATAAACAAATCGGTAAGTGATATTTTTCTTCCATCATGTGGTCTTAATCCATAACCTGCAAGTATGTAGTTAATAGATGAAAGTCCTAATGCCCTACCTCGCCCGGATAAAAATAAAGCTTTCTCGCCTTTACTACAGGTCTTTTTTAATTTTTTTCTATGAGCCTTTATATAGGTTTTAATTTTACGATAGAGTGCTGAAGGGAACGGGGCTACTCTTTTACCTTTGAAACTTTCAAACTTTGACTTATTGAGGGTTATAAAAACATTGGCATCATCTTGATTTGGGAGAGAATCAAATAGATCAACCGTCAGTGTATGCAGCTCTTCCCTCCGCAACGCGGTGTCTAGTATTACCTTTATCATAATAGCGTCACGTTGTTTTAGAGGGCTCGAATCTTTAGATGCGATTTTATATGCGTTCAACCAGTCATCATAACTAGACTTTGGCTTTGCACCTTTTGAAGTGGTTTTTTCCAAGATTGGAATGAGAAATTCGTTTCTCATTCTACTACCACTTGGCTTACGGACAGGAAGTTCGTATCTAAGCCCCCTTTCTCCATCTGTAAAACCTATAATCCCCGATATAACTCCCAATCTTTTTTCTAAAAACCAATAAAATTTATAGATAGTTTTCAGCTCACCGTTTCGAGAGCTTGGTTCATTGATGTCGGTATTGCTTTCTAACCATTTTTGATATTCTATGAGCGTGGCTTCATTAACCATGGTGTAGGAAACTGACCTGCTTGAGTCTCTAATCCGTTTGTAATAGAACCAATTTAAAAAACTGCAAAGACTGGTAGCTACTCTTTTAGCTCTACCAACACCCTTCTCATCAACAACGAAACTTCGAATGTACTGGTTTACATCATACAACGTGCGTTCTTCAAGACTAAGTTGTAGATTGATGATCATCGGTAAATATGGGGCTTCTATGCCGTTTAACGTAAAATTGTCTCGGCATTTGATGTTCTTAAACATTCAAACACCCCTCAGTAGTTTGTCTTCTCTCAATTTACGCAATTGTTCTTCACGTATAGAGAGTGACTTCTGTAGCCTTTCAACCTCTTTTTCTGCCAATCGGGCCTCTGCTTCTGCATCCGACCTTTTCTGCTGTTCAATAGTGAGTAGTTCAGCGTACTTTTGAATATCGTCAGTAAGTTTTTCAATCTCTGGTTTGAAATCGTCCTCAATTGATTTTTTGAGCCTATTCGCAAATTTGGTATCCACTTTTGCAGGATCATTTTTTATTGCCTTGATTTCATCCACAAAGGCTTCATACCGCTTTTTCAAGTCAGTGTATTTGTATAACGTTGTTCTTGTAGTTTCTAGGTTGGGCAATCCAAATCCAGTAAATTCAAGCACTTTGACTAAGCTCTTTAGCTCAGACAGAGTACCAAGCGGGTCTGATTTTGCTTTTTCCAATTCTTTTTCAAGTTCTGTGATCTTGTGCTCTAGGTCGTTCTTCGCTTTGTCGGCAGCAGCTTTATTCTTTTCATGTAAGCCGGAGGTGTTTTTAGTCATTGGAAGTCACTCCTTTCTTGATGGCAGCATCCAAAAGCTTCCCTCCCACCCTAAATATCTCCTCAGAGGCTCTCTGTGGAACTTCCCCTCTTTGCATAGATGCAACCCTCAGGAAATTCGGACAATCGCCGCACAGATCTTCTGAGGAGCTCAGAATAGAGACCAAAACTCTACCTTCACGTTCCACTTTGCATTTTGCCCGTTCTACTAACCGTGGGGTCCGTCCAAAACATAAACCTTTAGCCAAAGGGAAATCGATGATCAAATCAGTTTCTTTGGATGCATATTGTTCGGGTTCGTTTTCGAACTGTTCACCATGAATTTCTAGTTGGTTTTGAAATATACCAATTAATTCATCAGCAAATTGACCACCAATGTCTGCATCACCCGCTGCGGCACGCTTGGCAAGCCTCTTTGCTTTCTCGCTCATCACTTCTCGCAGTATTTTACCTTGCTGCTTTTCTGTCAGATAAATTGCGGTCATTTCATAAGTAAGATGTCTCAAATGATACGAAAGCGCTTCAAAGTTACCCGCCTCGTAGCGATAGAAATACATAATTGCAAAAAAACGACGGAATTGATGCTCACTGAATTTAAACGCCTCAGCCTGTTCGACGTCTAGCTTTACAACATCCCTACAAAAACGAGTCATTGTCTCATCGAATCTTAAGCCTGTTACTCCGTCAAATAGCGGACTCTTAAACTTAAAAATGGAATGATCGCCTGACTCTTCTCTGTATAGACGGCTCAATCTTTCAAGTACGCTTACAGCTTTTTCCATAAGCTTAACTGCCGGAAAACGCTCGTATTGACGAATGGTTTTATGAACGTACATCTCAATCCACAGTTGACCTTCGGTTTCCTTGATACAATCGGCCTTTAACCCATATACGCCACTTTCACGACCCGCTGTAAATGCAAGCAGAATCAATGCACAGGAAAGTGGGAGATAGCTATGCATAGCGGTATAGAGCGACACTCCTGATGTGTCTAAATCACGACCATAATACACACGGTTATTTCTTAAGTTCATGATTTGAACCCGAGTCAAACCGACCAGAGCGGCTATTTCTTTGTCTTTCTTGCCCTCTTCTATGAGTCGTAAGATTGTGTTGACGGTATGCTCAGGAAGCAAAGATTTGCCAGTTGGTGATGGGTTCAGTCCATCGAGAGGAAATGGAGAGGCGGTCTTACCCTTAAAGACATGGTTTTGGGTCGATTTTCTCAAAAATGCCCCCACATGTTTAGAGGGTTCATATTTATCCTCGTAATCCTTTTGGGAATCGACCAAAGCATCATGTAATTCAAAGAGAGCATCTGAATAATCGACAATGTAGCGTGCTGCACTGTCCATCACTTTTAAGAACGTATTAACATCAACGTTTCGAGTACGATTCTTGACTGTATTGTATTGAAGCTTTTTGGTTATTTCTGCAATCTGCTCATTATCAATATCACTGTCATCAACCTTGATGGGGTGTCTGAATAAACCCTCCACAGAAGATTGATTCACGTAGCGGCGAAGCACGTTTACACGGTCAACAAAACTGTCATCGCTTACAAAGGTGTTCGACGTCTCTTTAATAGATAGTTGTTCAAATTTAGTTTTATGATGCTTTTCTAGTTGGTCATGGTAAGACTGAATTACCTCTTGGCAATCAGGACAATATCGCGCACTATATCCATTAATGCCGCAAGCAAAAAAAACCTCTTCTCTGTTTACTGATGCGGGACTTTTTTTGTCGGGTGACCACTTAACTGGTATTGATTGAAGGTCATGTTTGTCAAAATACTTCTTCAGCTTTCCGGGGTAATCTAATGCAACTGATTCCTTTTTACTCAGCCGTTCAATAACATCAGCAATATCATTCTTATCAACACGCTCAATATCATCATAAAGGCTGTAGATTTCCCTAAGGACACGCTTTAGTTCATTAACATGGTGACGCATCGCACTGAGACTTCTTGCTTTGCCAAAGTCGCTTACGTCACTGCCTAGTTCAACGGTAACAACTAAACTTCTCTTTACATCATCGATGAGGCCATGCACATCACTAAAGTTCTTATTAGGCGCTAACACGCCATCAAATTTTATAATCTCTTCTGCTGGATTATTACTATTAACGGGATCTGACACGTACCAGACATTTTCATCATAAGGAGAATGTAACCAGTCGAATTCATCAGGAAAACCATTTCCACCATCTTTTACATGCGACCTTGGGAATAAATTGACTACGTTAAGCATCTTGCATCTCCTTCAGTACATCTTGATACGGATTTCCATTTTCAGATTCATATTGGTCGGCGATGTTTTCTGATTGCAGTAATATCGCTTCGTGTGCAGGGTCGGATTCAAGTTCTCGGTAGATGGTATCTATAAATTGACACCACATATAAAATGTAGATGCTTGCTCTTCACTCAGGCCTTTGACATGAGATGCTAGTGCACGTTTCCATAACACCATTTGAGTAACATTTTGTTGATTCACAAAAAAAACTGAAGAACGCTCTTTGCACGTCAAGCACTTGAGAAACATCCCACAGCCGTCTCCCTTCACTGTACCTTCCTGCACACCTGCATTAGGGTCATTGCAAACAATGCCACCGAAGCCGTCATCTTTTATTTTTTGTTGCAGCTCTCCAAATGCTTTTTCATCGTATCCCACCTTTGCGGCATAATTTTCGATATCTATAACGACCAACGCCTCTAGCCATTCCATGAATTTTCTAATCTCATTCTCAAGCTTTTTGGTGTACGCAATTTTGTCTAAATAATGTTTATTAGTAACAAGAGATGTGACATGCCGCCCCTTTGACTGCGCTGATTTAAGTCCTTTCTGTAGACCTTCAAGAAGAATTCTGGATTCTCGAATGCTCTTTGCTGTTAGGCCTGATGCGATTGGCGATAACAGTGCTTGTGTATGTACGTTAAACCATTCGTCGCTCGGGGTTGATATGACGTGTTTATCGTTCGACGTATCTGATTCCTTATTCAAACGGGTGGAATTTTGATAGTTGTATAGAAAGAGGTTGCCCTTATCTCTCGGAATTGTGTGTCTCACATACGAGTTTGTCGCTTCTAAGAGTTCGTTAATAACCTCATACGCCGAATGCCAGCCATCTTTTTCAGTTAATAAGGCTTCAACTAAATAATACTTCCGATATTTCGCACGAGGCTTATCGAAAATGGTCGCTATTGCATGGTCATTAACTTTAAGCGTACTATCTCGTGGTAAATTCCTGACAGAAGAAGCATTAGCTGTTAGTTCATCGACTAATATGAGCTGAGCAGAAACCAACAATTCTTTACTCGCCCCCACCATCTCAATGACTTGTTCTGCCGTAATTGTAATATCGCGTTTTTGGAGGTACTTCCTTAACCGATTATATTGATGTGTCAGCATAGAGCTATATCGAAAACCCACACCATGAAACTTGGATTTTTCACTTATTACACAATAAAGCAGTCCGCGAACAAGTTCCCTCTTTGTTAGATTGCCCAACTCAGGCGTGTGGGGATTAGTATTACCTCCACTAGTACCTTTCTGCCAACTAAGCCATTTCTGCAAAAGGTCAAAGTGTTTCTCGCCTTTTCTCGCTTCGTTAATAAAGCGTAATCGCCTTTTCTTGGCCTTTCTGAATGTCGCTTCAGCGATATTCCTGATTCTTACTAAACGATGCAGCAGCGCTTCTTCCATGAGTTTATGAAAGGGAGCATCTGAGTGATCATTTCCCAAGTGGGCGAGTTCTTGAGTGGCGTTTATATAGAGTGATATTTTGATATCCCGATCAGGATCATCCGGTGCTACCGAGTCAATAAACTCAGAAATGTAATCTTGATATTGCTCAGGAATATCCGCTGACGAAGTCGTATCAAGGACAACCTTTTTCTTGGCATTAGCCCGAATAACGATGTTTTCTTTGGAATCTTTATCTGGATGCGGAAGCTTTATAGAATCTGGAGCAAAACCAAAATCAGCCAAAAAACCAAACCACCAGTTGATGGCAGAAATGTGCTTTTGTCGACTACCGACTGAAGGGAACTCCTTTTTAAGGTAATTACTTAACTGAATCTTGTATAAGAGCCAGTCACCTCCAATAGGATTATCTTTCCCATCTGTTGTTTTTAGGTAGGAAGCAACTGCACTATCATCCTTTACTAAGTGTTCACACCACTTCTCCAACCCTTGAATTCGTTGGTAAATGGTTTTTTCAGCGCCATTTATAATACGACCTTTATTTTTTTCGATAATCGCGCATAACGTATCCGAAAATACATTTTTTATAAATTCTAGAGAATAGGATTTTCCTTTTTTTGTTCTTATTTTCATAAATCATCAACGATGAAAAGGGGGCTATAGCCCCCGAGTAACGTTAGTTACATAACCTCTGATTGTTGCTCTGAGTTTTCAGGCTTTTTCAAATCAGGCATGAGTTTACCTCTGACCATCGCTTCAATTTCATTGGATACATCAGGATTTTCTTTAAGCCATTTGATCGTATTAGCTTTTCCTTGACCGATACGTTCTTCACCATAGCTATACCATGCTCCAGCTTTGTTTATGAACCCGAGCTTCACGCCCATGTCCACGATCTCACCATGTAAAGACGAGCCTTCTCCATACATGATTTGGAATTCGGCTTGCTTAAACGGAGGAGATACTTTATTCTTCACTACCTTGACACGGGTTTCGTTGCCAACCACCTCGTCACCTTCCTTGACAGCGCCGATTCTTCGGATGTCCAAACGCACTGAAGAGTAGAATTTTAGCGCGTTTCCGCCGGTAACAGTTTCAGGATTTCCAAACATGACTCCAATCTTCATTCTGATTTGGTTTATGAATACCATCAGTACGTTCTGAGACTTTACATTACCTGTCAATTTGCGCAGTGCTTGAGACATCAATCGCGCCTGTAAGCCAACATGCGAATCGCCCATTTCACCTTCAATTTCCGCCTTTGGCGTTAATGCCGCTACAGAGTCAACAATAATGACATCAACAGCACCAGAGCGGACCAACATGTCACAAATTTCAAGCGCTTGCTCACCTGTATCTGGCTGAGAAACCAAAAGTTCGTCGATATTTACGCCAAGCTTTTCTGCGTATACTGGGTCTAGCGCGTGCTCTGCATCAACAAACGCACAAGTCTTACCCTGCTTCTGCGCATTAGCAATAATTTGCAATGTAAGCGTGGTTTTACCTGAAGATTCAGGACCGTAAATTTCGCAAATACGACCGTACGGTAAACCGCCGATACCAAGTGCAACATCAAGACCAAGCGAACCTGTACTAACACATGGCATTGCTACTCGTTCTTGCTCGCCCATTTTCATTATTGAGCCTTTGCCAAATTGCTTTTCAATTTGCCCAAGTGCTGCTGCTAACGCTTTACTTCTGTTTTCGTCTTTAGCCATGACTAAGACCTCCTGAATCTGTTATAGCTGCTAAAATTTGTAATGTAAATTGTTCAAGCGGATAAGTTGGTTACGCAAATGCAGTATTTACCCACCCACCCATCGGCTTGAACAACTTTTTTACTCGTTGTAATGGGTTACCAAACATAACACCAATCTTCATACGAATTTGGTTAATGA
>CEUP01105071.1_pt1 | contig 13925 bp, 20 predicted proteins | sample 531371 | NCBI WGS metagenome assembly CEUP01 (sample SAMEA2622738, study PRJEB7988) | marine metagenome | biome: marine biome (ENVO:00000447); feature: marine epipelagic mixed layer (ENVO:xxxxxxxxx); material: "saline water (ENVO:00002010), including plankton (ENVO:xxxxxxxx)" | depth 150 m
ACCATGTCGATGAGTGGGAAGATATCACTGAGGACTTCTATCAGCGTTACATGGAGATTGGCGTTTGCGCCATCCATAAAGATCTGGTGCATAAATGGCTTGAAAGTGACGACGGTAAAACGCGCACTTGCCAATACTGCAAAAAACAGGAAACCAAGCACGTAAAAATCGTGCAAGTTGAACAGGTAGAGTGGGTGTAATGCCCACGTAGGAGAACGCTATGCGCTTGGGTTTGGATTTTGACGAAACCGTCACCCTTGATCCCGAATTATTCGGGCAATTAATTTCGTTGTTTACAGCTCGCGGCCACGAGGTCATCATAGTTACCATCAGGCAAGTATCAAACAACCTAAATGCGGATGTATTAGCCTTCGCGGAAGAACATCAGGTTGAAGCTATTTTTACAAGCGGCAAGCAAAAAGCGCCGTTTTGTGACAATTTAGGCAAGCATGTTGATGTATGGATGGATGATTATCCAGCCGCGATTCCGTCAGTAAATAAATTAGCGGGCATGGCGTTTAGTTGTGTGAAGATGAAAGATCTTAACATTGAGCCAGACGACGAAGAATAACGATAAGACTCGGTGGAGTCATAGGAGTAACAATTGGTAGACGAAGTTGATAAGATTATTTCAGAGGCGCACGGGAAGGCAAATGGGTGGAACATTGACCACTTCAATTCCGGCACGCCTTTTAACAAACACTTTTTCTATGTGGTGGATCCACACCTGGGTATGATACAGATGTTTTCTGTCCACAAAGAAACCGTACCAGCGTCTACGCCTTTGGCAACTGGCGATTGTGTCAGCGCCGTGGCTCACTTGATGAAAAAAGCCAGTAAGAAGCCACTAAAACCAAATATGGTTAACGGTTTGGCTGGTGCTTCACTGCATTACCTCATCCAGACGCAAACGTACAGAATGTGGAAGCAACAAACGGCGCCAGATGACCGATTCCACGCGTTATTGCTGATTTATCGTCAGGGGGCCGTAGAGAGCCTGATGCGACCAGCGATGCTTAAACCCAAAGGGGCGATTGCTTCGACTGAGGAATTAAAGGGTCTGGTTGAACATATTATGGGAACCGACCGAGTAAACCATCCCGATTGGTTTAATTTCATGAAGATGAAACTTAAATAATTCACTATCAGGCCCCAGGAAGGGGCCTTGGATGTCATGTCATCAAAAAACTTTATAAACATGTTGAACATGCTCGGAGATTGTTCTTACTGTTAATTAAAGCCTCTAAGATAAATGAAGCGCGCAGCAATTTAAGGTGGAGGCCGCAAGAATGCGCCCTGTTACCTTGCTTAGAAGCGATAGCTTACACTGCCGGTCATCACGTCGTAGTCACCAATCTTCTCAGCGGAAAGATCGATTGAATAATTGTCACTGACATCAAAGCCAAGGCCCATGGTGATGCCAGATTCCGTTGATGTATCATCGTCACCAAGAGCATCCACACCATTTTGCGTGCCGTCCAGCCAGATTTGCGTCACGGTTGGCTTCAGGAAAACATGGAAGTATTCACAAGGGTAGTAAGTAAGGCGGAGGCCGAACTGTGCCATGCCGTCGATGTTAAGCTTTACACCAGATTCTTCAAACTTACCTGCGCCAGAACCAATTGCGATCACTGGGCCAAAAGAAAAGTTTCCGCCGGTATTACGCATTTGATAGGCATAGCTCACTGTTGCCGCAGACAGATCAATGTCATCCAGTTCACTGTCGGTCAGGTAATGGTAATTTACCGCCATATGATGGCTGGTGTTTGCTTGACCTGGGTAATCAGATGCTGCTGAAGAGATGGCAGATGTGCACAAGAGTGCAGTTGCTAATGCAAGTCGTGTTGCTTTCATAGGATCCGTCCTTAACGTTGTCTTCCTTGAAAACGAACTATGTTGTTCGTTATATAGGCTAATTTAACACAATATGGTGATCTCAGACCTTGAGAACACGCAATTCTTTTAACGCATAATGCGCGGTCGATGCTCCTGCATCTGTTGTGGTGTTGGTCGTCCCCAGTCAATGTTACGGACGGTAGCTTGTTCTGGATGGAATATTTTGTATTCAGCTTCCAGTGCAGACTCGCCATTGCCACCGTGCACGCATCCGTCGTACCCCATTTCCTTAAACCAGCCGACATACTTGTCATTGTCGAGGATCGGGTAACCATCCAAATACAGGGATTCGATGGCGCCTGGGATCTTCTCCATGGCATCCAGCGCTTCATCTACGCCAAGATGGTCTAAATCATACTCTTCAACCTGAACATCCCAGTTGTCGGTATTAGTCAGGTGGTCAGAGTTTTCCCGCAGAATTTCCATGGTTCGTTCGCGCCCAACCACATTGATGAGATGCAGCGCATCGATGAATGGATCTTCGGGGTCGTTCACTACGGGTTTTTTAATAATGAGTTCAGCCTCGATGACCCGGGGAGATACCGGCGTGTCGTTGTCATTTGAGTTAGCTGCATACGCCATAGCTACCGCCTTTGAACCAAAGCTAATGCTGGCGCGACGGGTATGCAGTGCATTGTTTGGTTGTGCTTCCCCGAGTTCTCCGCGATATGCAATGACGCGAATATGCTCAGCACTTTCAATGAGCGGTTGCATCTGGTTAGCCAGCTCTCTATCCGACGGCACGGCGTCATGTGCCCCTCGAAGGATATTTTTTAACGTGTCATCATCGATGTTTTCGGGAAAATGCGGACGGGCCAGTTCATGCGTCTTATTTACCCATTGCTCCGGTGAAAGCATGTTAGAATAGGCGTCATGCCATTGGGTTAAATGGGTGTGAAAAGTTTGTGGGTGCATATCCTTTGCTTCCGTGTAATCCGTTACAAACCATTGATGTTATCAGATGCTAACGACCTCGACGTTTAGTCATGGTCGCCGCCTTCCGGCGTTAACTCATATTCCCCATCCAGATAGTCATCAAGTCGCCCAGCGGCTTTGAACTTCGCCTTTAGCGCAAATTCGTCATCCACCGAAAACCGATTGGCCCATATCTCATCGTCGGGGTCGAACCAAGGCTTACTCATGGCTTCGCACGCGAGCTGATTCATAAAGCTGCCGTATTCGCTATTAAATTCAACAAGATTTATTAACTCATCAGATAACCTATCTAGTAAGAAGGCGTGGATGGGGTCTACCATGATGCGGCAAAACTCTCTCTGGCCGTACTCTTTGAAAGCGTCATTGATAAAGCTAACGCTTTCTTCAGGTAGCGCTTCGATGATGAGGGCGGTGTACTTAAAGTAGATCTCATACTGCTTTCTGACGTTGTAAACACCCTCAAGATCATCTTTGAGTTGTTTGCCAAATCGTTTCGTCTGCTCAGTGATCTGACTTAGGACAATGTCTTCACTTAGTCCATTCATTATGCCATCTTCCCATCAATGTAATCGTCAAGACGCCCCGCATCGTTAAATTTCTGGCGCAGTTCGAACTCTTCGTCTTCAGGTAGTCGGTTGCACCACATTTCGTTTAAAGGGTCGTACCATGGTTCTTCGGCAGATTCTGCTTGTAGCTGTTGCGTGTAGCAATTGTAGAGGGTGCGGTCGTACACTGGTTGCTCAATGATTTCTTTGAAAAACCGCCTCGCAGATAAAGTTGCGCTAAAAATGGCAGCCATTAAAAATGCAGCAAAGAAGTAGCCAACCAAAATGAATACTGTACTCACCCCAGAGGCATCCGAGGGTAGGGATGATGCACCGTAAAAAAGCGCTCCCTGTAAAATAAGTAAACGTTTTTGGCCGTCAGTGTTATTTTTATGAAAAATGCCAAATGACAACATAATCACTGAACACACAAGGATAAAGTTACCCATCACGATGTTTGATGCGGGCACAGGGGCGAAGTAAATCAACAGAGCAAATCCGATCGCTGAATACATCAAACTACGCGCGCACACGCCACTAAGGGCTGTCGCATGTTGTTTAACAATCAGATCAAATGATCGCTTATCATTACTGTTTGCTAGCAGCAAAAAGATAACTTCAGAGAATTTTTTTTGAGTCATGGCAAGTCCATTTTGGGACGGTTATGCCCCAAGCGTGATTAATTACAACGAATGGCACTAAAATGAGAGGAGTAATACCAGCGGCCGCCTTGCTCTTTAATGTAATAGCGCTCCATGATGCCACCTGGCTCATGACTCGTTTTTAATACGGTAACTTCGTCACCGCGATTGATTGTTTTGATGAACTTAGCTTTGCACTCGCCAGCCTTATGTTTAGTAGTGAGTTCCACGCGTTTATCCGGCGTTTGTCCATCGATAACGCCATAGGTATCGCCATAGAGTGCGCTTGATAGTGCGTCATCACGCTGGCGTTCACTGCGGCTATAAGAGGCTGAGCTACCCGCAGCGACTGCACCAGCACCAGCAGAAGCACTTGAGGCAGAGGCCGCAGCACCGGTTGCACCGGAGGCGACAGACACGCTAACGGCCGTTGCTGTTGTTGCGAATAACCCAAGAGATAATACGGATAGGGTAAGTAATTTTTTCATCATTAGGGTTCCTTTTAATGGTGAACATTCATCGTTAATACTCAATAGGTATAAGTTACCATAACAAAGAAACCAAAACAACACTTATGTTGTTTTATGACATTTAGAACCATACTTATTGCAAGATTCTTGAGTATGTTGCCCCGGCAATCACACGCCTTACCTGTTCGGTATTTTTGGCATTGACCAATAGTGCAATATCACTGGCTGATTTGTTTTCAAACGATAATGTGCGGATCTGTCTGACTTGTTCAGGTGACAATCTTCCTTCAGGTCCACAGATCACTTTCTTGGCATATTCTGCATCATCCCATAGCGCGCGGATGAGTGGGTTTACTGTGACTTGTTTGGATGCCTCATAGCGCGAGATAGCGTCGTCACGCTGTTGCAAGGAAACACCATTTTTCTTTGCTAACAAAGCGAGTTCATGAAGGAATCGTACCCCTTTGAATCCGCCTGGTATCATGTTGAGTGACGTACCAGACTCCATGAAATAACCAACCGCTTGTTCTTCCCAATTCATAATTTCATTGTAACTGCGATTAACGGTGACTAGTTCAGATGCGAAGACGACGTTCTTCTTTCCTAGTGATTGCCGGCACGTTTTATGGAAAAGCTTGTTTCCCCCGGATTTAATTTCTCTTACGTGCTCGCGCATTCGCTCTAACCAGTGCCGCTTAGTAATGCCTGCGTATACTTTTGGTAAGTAATCAGGCTTGTCTGTTTCGTGAACGCTATGGATGTAACCTGAGTGAAGCTGTGGTTTAAATTTGAAATGCTTCATAACCACAGTAAGTGGCAGTGAGAAACGCCAATCCGGTTCTCCATTGTCTTGCTCATGCAAAATGATAAGCCCCGGTGAACGATGCTCTAGCGATCTTTGTGAGTCACCTGAAGTTTCTAGTTCCGCAGTGAATACAACGACTTCATCTATACGATGGGCCACTGTTATACTGAAGTCTTCAGCAATTATGTCGCACCCATGTTTCGAGGACTTTGCAAGCTGAGCAACCTTGCCTGGGATCTTCTTGAAAAGTGGGTGTTTGCTAGTGTCTTTGTGAAAAAAGCGTTCACAGCTTCCCTGAGGGGATACCTCGTAGCGAGATGAACCATGGAGCCGCATGTCATTTAAAACATTATTAAGGTTTTGGGCTAAAATTAATGCTAGCCGAGTGCCCAGATGAGGGCCAAGTAAATATTCGAGTGTTTTGGCGTTGATTACGCTCATGACATCATCCTTGATGTAGGCCCCTTATTCCTTAAGGGTGTTATTACGCCGATACGTTGATGTTTCCGCCGATACGGTTGGTGCCAACTGTCACTTTGCCATTCCGAGAATAGGCGGTGACGCTTTGTTCTTCGGTGTCTTCGGCGTCTTTGGTGACGGCTTCCGTCTTTTCCTGGCTTTTGGCACTATCGGTGATCTGCTTGATGGTTTCGACGTCGACACCGGGCAGTTCAATGTTCCCTTGTCGAGCGCTACCTAAACGTTCAATGAAATTGGCAAAATTCTGCGCCATAGATACAGGTTCATTGATATCCACGTTTCATTCTCCAGTTATTCGTCATCGCTCTCCAGCAGTGCTTTAGCGATATTGGCTAAGCAGCGCGCTTCCAGTTGAAACATGACATCGATATCAAGGTCATAGTTCTTGCTTAGTTTTGCTGCCATCTCTGGAGTGAGTCGTGCACCGTCTGCAAGGCGGCTAATACTTGATGGGTTGACACCAACTGTTTTGGCAACGTTCGTTTGCGTCATGCCAGCCAATTCAACGGCTGAACCTATGTAAAATCCAGCGCCAGCAGGAGAGGTGCCGCTTTCAACGGCATTACGAAAGAAGTGTGCTAAGGTTTTATCGGTCACGTCCTGTGTCCTTTATCAAATCCATTTGTAAGTAAGCCCTTATAGGGGAGGGCAGCTTGTACGTTACTGTTTGTGAGAGACAGTCATGATCACCCAATCTTCAGACAGACCACGATGTTCTACACCGAAAGGTGCTTCTTGGCCTTCAAAGATGTACTCCACCTCACACTCAAGTTCTCGCCCCGTGTATACCAGAGGTGCACCGTCACGCATCTCCTGACCGGTATGCTGCGTTTCTTTCAATGTCAGCGAATCCCCAACCTGAAAGTTGCGGTCGTTCTTACGAATTTCCCATGGCCGCTTTCCAGAAAAGCTGGCTTCGAACAGTTTTGGATCGGTTTTTAGAATGTGGTGTGTCATGACTGCGTTCCTTACAAATCAAGTTCTGTTAGACGGCTTTTTTCAGCAATCGAGCTTGCTCTCGTGACCAATCGCGATCTTTTGCGTCGTTACGCTTGTCGTGCGCTTTTTTACCTTTAGCCAAATGGAAGGCGAGTTTGACGTAGTTCTTCACCCAGTAAAGGCTAACGGGGATCAGTGAATATCCCTTGCGTTCGACAGCGCCAACCAAGGTGTCGATCTCACGCTTGTTCAGTAACAACTTGCGAGGGCGGGTTGGCTCGTGTGTGTTGTGCGTTGATGCTTGGAGCAACGGAGAAATATTCACGTTGTGAATGTGCACTTCGCCATTACACACTTGAATGAACCCATCCGTGATGTTTACACGGCCTTGTCGAAGGCTTTTTACTTCCCATCCTTCCAAAACCAAACCAGCCTCGAACTTGTCTTCAAGATGGTATTCATGGCGAGCCTGGCGGTTCAGCGCAATGGTGTTGTCTTTTGGTTTTACTTTTTTAGTCATTTCGCTTACTCGATTAATTCGTTAATGGCAGGTATTGTATCAAAACAACCTTATAAAAACAACATATATGTTGTTTTATTGTTGGTGGTCAGGGGCCATTTTAGCCCGGTTCAACAAGGCAATGAGTTCTTTGTTCTCTGGGTCTACAAAGGTAAACGCTTCGTCAATGAGCATGATTTTGGTCTTTTCCCCTTCAATCACTTCATAATAGTCAGGGTTGCTTCGAATGAACTCACCAGAGACTTCCACGATGGACGACTGCACAGGCCCATGTACCCGCACCTCATCAGGCATAGTGATAAAATAGTCACCCTTAGTGTTTTTCTTTAGCACTGTGCCAGCAGCAATGTACTGAAGCTGTTTAAGAAGTCGTATCGTCTTCATTTTTCTGGTTCCTTAAAATCTTGATGAGAGTCATGACCAACGCTCGGGCAGGGTCATCATCATCGGACATGTACTTTGTGCCATGAATAGTCATTCGCCCACCTTCTCCGGGGGCAATGTATTGTGCGCGATACCGCTTCTCGGAGCGCTCCCATGCCAGCGGAGAAACAAATGCCCCGTGCTCTATTGCAAGTTCCATTAACTGCTCCCAGTTATCCGTGTAATCTGGGTGACATGCTTCCAGTCTGCGCAAAGGGTCAATTGCATAAAGTGCGCTGCCAATTTGTGCAGATGTGTGGCCTTCAGGAATAGGGGTGAATTCCCCGGTTAACTCGGCAAGCGCCTGGTTAAGCTCTTGGTCGGTTTTGTCTTCAAATTCATCAACGGCAAGTTTTCGGCTCATTGGGCAAGTTCCTTTTGCAAAGAATTAATTTCCTTTCTCATTTCACTAACAGTGAGCGTTCGGTCATTCAGCTCGTAATTAAAGACATACCCATGATCATCGGATTTTGTTCGAGTCAGGACGTTGTCCGTAAAGGCATCACGTGGTAGTACCGCTCCTTCACGGTCTTTTCGCTTAATTACCATTTTCGGGCTGTAGTTATGTTTGTTGCTATAACGTCCGTAGCTATCCCTGTCTCCCGTATAACACAACAAATTAAGGATCGTTTTTACAGGGTGCACATATTTCTCAGTTAACGCATTAATAAGTGTGTGCGCTACCAAGACATAGTTGTTGATGTCTTCAAGAAATCCGCGCTCATAGTTCGAAAGCGCAATCAGCGGTTCGCCATTACGGAATTTTAATTCGAATCGGTAAAGGGGATACAGTGTTGTTGCGTGATCAGGAATGCGCTGCATCGACATGTTCGCCGCATCGAGCCTGCTTTCAAACTGAGCAAACTTATCGGCATTGATATACTTTTTCGCTTCCATTAAGAGTGTTTCAACACTATCAATACCATTGTCTTTGAGCATCGCATTAACTGCTTTGCGAACGCGTAAGCATTCTTGCTTGATGTCCACCGTGATATTGCCAGCAAGCACCGACGGTAAACTGTCAAATTCACTAAATGCTTTATCCAAGTAGGTATCGTTTATACGTTCTTCAATACTGGCTTCGCGATAAAGGCGCTCAACAAGAACACGAAAACTTTCAGGCTTTTCCTGAACGTCATTTTGAACCAGTTCCACATCCAGTGTGTTTATCACATCAATCGGTAAGAAAAATCGCCCGTCAGGTAACCCAGAGGCATTTTCTTTACCAATACGGAAGGTGACACTATCAAACTCTGCGCCGGGCCCCTGGCGAACGTATACGCGCTCTACCTTAAGATTGGTGTTCTTTCGTAACGTGATCTCAATGTCATCACCTTCTTTCAACTGCTTACTGTCAGCCAGTTTTCGCGCAAATCGCTTGTTTTGACCGGCGAATCGCACGCTGGTGGTGATGTCGTGGGTTAGACGAAGTTGATCGCCCACCACGGGAATAAAGATTTTCATATTCATCCCTGAATCAAATTTGTGTCGTTATCGACTGTAAGGTTGAAGGGGAGTCATCACCTCTTGGACCACTCCTTTAAACGTTGCAATAGCATCGGACTTGCCTTGTGCATAACCAATGCCGTTTGATAATCGAAGTGCCAGCTCGATGTCACCTTTATCTAAAGCACGTAAAATCTCATTTCTTGCAAGTTCATAATCCTTCCAATCATTGAAAAGTCGGATTTTTACGTCATTCAGTGCACTCTCTTTATCGTCATAGGAAAAGAGTCCAAGATCACCATTAATCGACATGTACCAATCACTGCTTAGTATGACCGTATTAACCGAATCGATATCCTCGATTTCAAAGAAGGCGGCTGCCGGTCCAAACTCAATAAAGGGGTAGTCCGGGTGCTTTTCGCGAAGTTCAGGTTTCATGTTTTACCTATGCAATACGTGCGTACTTGCCGACAATGAATGGGATCTCGCGCTGCAACATCACAGGCATGGCATTGTTGTTTTCAATCACGAGTACATCGAATGGTTTTCTCTTGCTATCGGTGTCGGTATACATGGCCGAGAAGATAGGTGCCAGTTTTGCCGTGCTATCATCTTCGTAGCGGTCTTTGTGGATGCTCCATATTTCGGAAAATTGCATGGTGATATATTGAAGACTTTCCATGTATACTGGAAGCTCAGCGGTTGTTTTTGATGGCGCATTGATTGCGTCAAACGTCTTCTCAAATCTGCGTGCTTGCCCATCAGGGAAAGCAAAGTCGATGATATCTTGTGCTCCTAATTGAGTCAGACCAATTTTATCGAGGGTCTCTTTAAGGTTTAGCGACGTATCGTCACCACGAGCGGCCTCTGCGATATCAATAAACTCTTCGACAAAGTTCAGAGCCACTTTTTCCCAGTGTTCAACTGGTCCAATTGAGCCAGTAATTTGATAACGAAGAAATGTGCGCACTTCATCAAAGTCGATCAGGTCGAAAAAGGAGAATGAGACGTGTTTTTGAGTTGGTTTTAGTGGGGTGACGCCAGTGTTATAAATCAAAACAGTCTGGGTACCACATGCCTTAAGGTAAGCCTCAATGTCATCAGGATTCAAGATGAGAATAGGGGTCATTATAATACGTCCTTGTATGTTTTATCTGAGAACTCCGCTCAGATTATTAATCTTTACTGTGAATTAGTTTCACTCTCATGTTGTTCGAGGATCCAGTCAACGAATGCGCGTTGTTCTGCTGGGCGACTGATATCAAACATCATTTCTTCAGAGTTGGCCCAACGGTCAAACTCTTTGTGCACGCAGCTAATACGGATGCACGAATCAATGATCATCATGTTTCGGCCAAAGAATTGCCAGCTGTAAAGGTCGTCCAATGTATTGTCGAGTAAGTCATCAAGATCAAGCCAAATAAGAAGATCTTTTGGCGTTAGCTTTGCCGTTCGACAAAAATCATAATCAACAGGTTGTTTGTGGGACATCCTTACTATCCTACTGCACATAATAATCGATTACTGAGTGTACCAAGCCAACATAAAAATAACAACTTTTATGTTGTTTGCCATTAATAGGTAACTAAAGATTAAAGGAAAGCCCCGAAAGACGGGGCTTCGTGGAAATATTAGGCGTGTGCTTGACGCGCATTTGCTATCTTAGCGTCTGCTTCAGCCTCTTTTGCCTGCAACACATCCAAAGGCGTATTGAACACGTCTTCGTCGAGCATGTTGTTTCGTCTTGCCACAGCAACCGTAACGGCAGTGTCACCTGTTAGATTGACTGCGGTTCTGATCATGTCCAGTATCGGGTCGACAGCAAGCAGTAACGCGATCCCCTCAATGGGTAAGCCAACCTGGTGGAATACCATTGAAAGCATGACTATTCCCGCTCCACGTACCCCTGCGGTGCCGATCGAAGCCATCGTGGCTGTCACTACGACAGTTAGTAAGGCAGCCATTGTTAAGTCGATACCATAGATAGAGGCAACAAAAATGGTCGCCGCTCCTTGCATACATGCCGTACCATCCATATTGATGGTTGCTCCCAATGGGATAGTGAATGATGCACTTGATGGCTTGACACCCATGCGCTTCTCAGCAGTTTCCATGGTTACGGGGATAGTTGCACTTGATGATCCGGTTGAAAAGCCAAAGAGCCAGATTTCACGCATCTTGGAAAAGAAAATAACCGGGTTTAGTCCGCCAACAAACTTAACAATGGCACCATAGGTTATAAAGCAGTGTAAAAGCAACATGGTTAGCAGAACGGCAACATAACCAATCAGTGGTAGCAGTGTTTGTACACCATTCTTAATGAATGTGTTGGCCATTAAGCAGAAAATACCAAATGGGGCAAACTTCATGATCATGACTGTGAGGCGAAGAATGATGTCATTAAACTTATTTGCTGCATCTGATACCGCCAGACGGGTTTCTTCACTAACCTGGACGGCAGCGATACCAAACATGACGACAAAGAAGATGACGCCCAGCATATTATTTTCCACCAGCGCCACAATGATGTTTTCAGGAATGACGTTAGCAAACATGGCAGCGAGGCCACCCGTTTCCTTAACAGCGACAGCGCCGGATTCAGGTAACTGCATTACCTGACCAAAGCCAATAAGAGAATCAAATAACAATGAAAGACCCAATGCACCAGCCAAGGCGATTATCGTTGTCATGAGATAGAGCCCAATTGTGCCAAGCGCAAGGTTTTTCATTTTACCCAGATCTGACATGCCAACAATGCCCGTTAGCAACCCGCCAATAACAAGGGGGATAATGAGCATTTTTAGACCGTTCATGAATAGGGAGCCACCGAGGGCGAAAATGTTGGTGGATAACCAAAGGATTGTGTCATTTTGTGCCAGCGAGGTGCTGCCAACAGGGATGAAAATAAACGCGGCTAGAAGCACAGCGGTTACAATTTGAAGTGATAAATCTGCCTTGATTTTTTGAATCATACGCACATCCATGTGTTGTAAAATGGATGACTATTGTATCACAACACTTATGTTGTAGGTGTTTTTACCGATTTTAAGGGCAAAGTGGGCACAAAAGCCCACTCGTTAGCAGTCCACTTCGTCAAGGAATATTTCGAGTTGGTTGACCACCCAATCCCAGTAGCCAAGTTGGGTGTCGCCGGCACCAGCTTCTTGCTGGTAACTATCACGCTCAAGCCCGAGGTAAGGGTATTGGCTCCATGAATGACTGTCCGGAACGCGTGCGTCATATTTGGCTTTTAGCTGAACAGCGGTTAGGTAAAAGTCTTCCTTGAAATCTGGTTGATACTCCACCAGCTTTTTCGGTTGATACTTTTCATCCCCTAAATACTCAGACTTCACCCTTACTTCATCAAAGCTATTGATGAATAAGTCTCGCTGAACCTCTGTATAGAACGTCAGGCCTTCCATGTCATCATCAAGTAAACCAAGGCGGAAGTCCTTGAATGACGCTAACATCCAAAGGTTATCTAAGGTCTTGGCGATCGCTTGGTGTGAAGGGTCATCAGGATTAAAACCTGTAGACTCGATAGAGCGCGTCTTAGCAGCATTACTTTCTTCGATGTCGTTCCAGTAAGCTTCAAGTGAACGGGCGCCTAGTGATTTTGCCACTAGATGTGCCAGTTGCTGACGCGTTGGCTCAGGGTTTTCTTTTAACTGCTGTTCTAAGTTGTAGATGAATGTTTTGAAATGTTTTTCATCTGATAAATCGCGTAATTCTGACATAGCCAGTTTCTCCGTGTATGCATTGTATTTGTAAGGGGAGTGGAATTGCTTACTCAATGCCATCGGTTAAACGTAGCTTTGAATAGGTGTTTATTGGGTTTTTCGCCGTAACGCTTTTGCGCCCACTCCGACAGGTGCCCACCAAGAACTTTATAATACCACCAAGATTGAAATAAATCAACGGAAAAGCAAAATGTAAAATATGTGGACGCTTTTCCAGAACTCATGTTTTTGCGTTAACAAAAATAAACACACTGTTAATCTTTGCGAACAAAGAATGTGCAAATAAAGCGTTCCGACGTGAAATCTCCCCTTTTGACATCGTTGGCATAGCACTTGTATTGCTACATACATAATCAAGGAGGATTTGGCGATATGAATGTTTTGACTAAAGGATTGGTAATGCTGACGCTTGCAATGGGTGTCATGGGTACAGCATCCGCCGAATTTATTCGCACTGACTGGAAATCAGAAGGCGACGCCCAAGTGGTCACTGATAAAGACACGGGTATTGAGTGGATGAAGCTCAACCAAACTCGCAACTGGTCAGTGGATGAGGTAGCCGCAGAAATGGGGGAAGGTGGTAAATTCGAAGGGTTTCGATTTGCGACTCAAGCAGAGGTGTTTGAACTCATGGATAAATGGTTTCCATCCTCAAATATTACTGAAGATGAGCCTTTTTATCAGCAAACTACTTATCGCTACACCTACAGTAGCTCCAATGTAAATACGACAGGTTTCTTTAACTGGTTCGGTTACCGACAGTCCTACTACCAAAGCAGTACAGACTGGAGTCGACTTTCTTACGGTTTTATAAATGACGTAGAATCTGGGGAGATCACTATGTCAGGGGCGTACCACCGAAACTACTGGCAAACCAACGGTACTAAACGCCGCGTGTACTCTGACTGGAGTACATTTGAATCAACCACTAAAAGCATTAACTATGGCGTATGGATAGTTTCTGATGGCGGGGCGACGTATTCATCCTTGAATGATCCGACACTGAACATTAACAACCCTAACGCACCAATTAATGCCAGTGCACCATTGGCGCTCGGGGCTATTGGGCTTATGCTGGTGGGTA
>CEUP01029479.1_pt1 | contig 13794 bp, 11 predicted proteins | sample 531371 | NCBI WGS metagenome assembly CEUP01 (sample SAMEA2622738, study PRJEB7988) | marine metagenome | biome: marine biome (ENVO:00000447); feature: marine epipelagic mixed layer (ENVO:xxxxxxxxx); material: "saline water (ENVO:00002010), including plankton (ENVO:xxxxxxxx)" | depth 150 m
TATTGATTACATGGCTTCTCGCCATATCGATATCAAGATGATGCCAGAAGGAGGAGGTCAGTTTGCCCTGTGGTTGAGTAATTCAGAACATCAAATTGAAGCAGAGTCCGAACTCAACCACTTTTTGGCGAACCCAAATGATGCCAAATACCAAGCGGCCTCTTGGGATATGGCCGAATCACGTACCAATCATTTCCAGTACCAGTCACCGAGTATGCTGGCGATGATCAAAGCTAAAGCCGGCCCAATGACGTTAGCGATCATGCTGGTCTGTATTGTTATTTTTACTATGCAGCAATTGGGTGCAGGTAAGGCTGTGTTTTCGGCGTTGCACTTTCCTGCTTTTGCTGGCCAAGAGTGGCAGCTATGGCGTTGGCTGAGTCACGCCGTTTTGCACTTTTCTGTTATGCATATCGCTTTTAACTTACTGTGGTGGTGGCAGCTTGGTGGAGATATTGAACAACGCTTAGGGTCGGGGAAGCTTCTACAGCTGTTTGTTGTATCTGCTGCGCTTTCCGGGGCGGGGCAGTTCTGGGTTGAAGGTGCTAACTTTGGCGGCTTATCTGGTGTCGTATACGCCTTGGTTGGTTACTTGTGGATGCTGGGTTACAAGGCTCCCCAAATGGGCTTAAGCATGCCCAAACCTTTGATTGGTTTCATGCTAGTTTGGTTGATCTTAGGATTTGTTCAGCCATTTATGGCCATCGCGAATACAGCTCACCTGGCGGGTTTACTTGCGGGGATTACGATAGGCCTATTAGATGCAGGTCGTTACAACAAGGTGTAAAAAAAGCGGCAATAAGCCGCTTTTTTGTGGTTATGCTTTTGGTCGTTACTGGTATAGATATTTAGTAAACAGCAGGTCTGCAATCACCGTTTTACCAGTCTCGGGCAGTAAAATGGAGTTAAGCTGCTCAACTAACGATTTACGTAAGTCTTCACGGCCAGCAAGAGATGTAATGGTGTCTTCAGACTGCTTGCCTAGTAGTTCAATAACGGCATCTCGAATCAATGGCTGGTGCAGTTCAATGATGGCTAGGTCTGTTTCTGCGGCCACCATAATATCGATACGAACTTGAATGTAGCCCAGCTTCTTACCTTTGGTGTAGAAATTGGTAGTGAGATCTGGTTCAAGTGTGAAGTAAGCGAGTTTAGGTACGCCTTCTTCCTCTGCCAATGTCGGAAGACTTATTAACAAAGTCCAAGCGACAAATATTTGGGCTAGGTAACGTTTAATCATATTTATAACTTTTCTTTCTTCCAATCACGATACTCGAATCGCCAGAGTCTTGTTACAATGGAGCATCTATTTGTAATAAAAATGCGTTAAGTACTCGATGTGGTGGTTAACACTTCAGATCGAAGCTTTATTGTACGACGATAAGGCTACTTATTGAATACTAGTATGAATCAATTGATTGCGCTTTATTTATCTGCACTGCGCCAAGTGAGCTGGCAAGACCCAGCCGAATTTAATTTTCCCAACGTGAATTCTGAAAAGTGGGTACTTGAGCATGGCTCATTATCCCGCCTATTAAGCTCTTATTGCGAAGGGCTAACGGTTGACCTCGTGCATAATAAAATGGTCAAGGCGGAAAGGTTGAATCAGCAAGAGATTGAATTGCTGGCTCAAGAACCGTGTTTGTTACGTAAAGTTGTTCTAAAAGGCGATGGCGAAGCTTGGGTATTAGGGCGAACACTGATCCCTCTCTCTTCAATGGAAGATCAACAGCATGATTTGGCTCAGCAAGGTGAGATTCCTTTGGGCTTGACGGTGTTCAGTGCAGAAAACGTCAAGCGAGATGCCTTGCAAGTGGGCTGGGCTGAAACACCAGAAGGAAAAATGCTCGCGCGTCGTTCAAGATTATGGATGAACCACAAACCTATGTTGGTTGCTGAATTATTTTTACCAACGGCCCCAATGTATACCAAGGAGAGTAGGAATGACGGCTAGTAAAGCTTTCGCTTATTGGCAATTAATGCGAATGGATAAGCCGATTGGTACCTTGTTACTCCTATGGCCAACCTTGTGGGCGTTGATTATTGCCGCGCAAGGGATCCCGGATCCGAAAGTATTGGTGGTATTCATTCTGGGCGTGGTGTTTATGCGCGCCGCAGGGTGCGTAATTAATGACTTTGCAGACAGAAAAGTGGACGGTCATGTAAAGCGCACTAGCCAAAGGCCATTACCTTCCGGACGAGTCACTTCAAAAGAAGCGATTACGCTGTTTTTGATTTTGGGTGTCGCTTCGTTTTTGCTCGTTCTAACAATGAATCCGTTGACGATACAGCTTTCGTTTGCCGGCATTGTCTTAGCTTTTATCTATCCATTTATGAAGCGTTTTACCCATCTGCCACAGTTGTTTCTTGGTTTGGCTTTCAGTTGGTCAATACCTATGGCTTGGGCTGCGCAAGCGAACGAACTGCCAATGGTTGTGTGGTTTGTTTTTATTATTAATGCACTGTGGACCATTGCCTATGACACGCAATATGCCATGGTTGATCGTGATGATGATTTGAAGATTGGCATTAAGTCGACAGCGATTTTGTTCGGTCGCTTTGACAAGATGGTGATTGGGGTATTGCAGCTTATTACTTTAGCGATGCTTATCTATCTTGGCATTTGGTATCAACTGGGTGCCAGCTTCTATTGGAGCTTGTTGATTGCTGGTGCGCTCTTTGTCTTCCAACAGCACCTTATTCGTCATCGAGAGCGAGAGCTATGCTTTAGGGCTTTTCTCAACAACAACTATGTCGGCATGGTTATCGCTGCAGGCTTACTGATAGCCTTTATTTAGAATGAAAAAAGGGCATCGTATAGATGCCCTTTTTGTTTATTTTTGTTCTGTTGTCTGGCAGATACTTTCTTTAATGGTCAACTTCACCTCAGGGTAAAGCATAGAGTAAAGAAGCTCTGCGAGCGTTTGGCATTTCTGCTTATCACAATTGCCATCAATATCGAGATAGTCTTGCTGTTTCAATGTGCTAAACATTGAAGAGAACACGCCTTTATCAAAGAACTCTGGGGCATTAATGCCATGCAGGCGACCTAAGCGCTGTGCGATGTCTTGGCTCTTCTGTTCTAGGTCTGACTTACCAAGCTCAGGGTTAGCAACCAACAAGTTCAGAGCAATGGAGTAACGCTGCAGGGTCTCAGTAATGGTACGACCGAGCAGAACCAGTACTTGTGTATTCGCCTGGCGAATCGCGACATTGTGCTCGGCGTCTACCGTCACTACACCTTGGCGAGCCAACTCTTCGATGTACGCTTCTGTCATCTCGCCCAGTTTTTCTTCCTCAATACTTAGGAACAGCTCCTGTTTGAGGAATGGGTACACCAGCGCTACGTTTTCTTTGATCTGCTCAAGTGATAGTTGCTGTTGGCGCACGAGCATTTGAGCGATCAGCGATGGTAACGCTAACAAGTGGATGATGTTGTTGCGATAGTAAGTCATCAAGATAGACTGATTGCGATCCAGAGAAACAATATCGCCCATCGAGTCAGATTCTGTGAGGAACTTATCTAATGACTCCGCATGCTTAACCAACGCTTCTGCATCTTCACTTGGTACAGTGAAAGTGGATGAGTAAGGCACGTTTTTCAGCAGTGAAAGGTAACAATCAATTTGATTAACCAAGCTGTCACGGGACAATGCGCGTTGGCGAGAAGCAAGTAATGCTGTTGCACACAGTGTTAGTGCATTCGCTGCAGCTGCATCGTTAATGTGAGTCATCATCTTGGTCGCTAAGTCATTTACCACAGGGTTAAGCCACTGAGGCTTACTGCTACCCATAGGATCGATGTCTTTGCTCCACTCTGGCGCTTTCTCATTGAGGTATTGGTTAAGCGGAATAGGCTCACCAAAGTTCACGTATCCTTGGCCAAAATTACGCAGCTTACGAATTGTTCGCAGTACTAAGCCTGCGTTCTCTTTCTCTTTGCGTTTTCCGCGAAGCTCTTTAGCGTAAGTGCCTACTTCCATCACGTGCTCGTAGCCGATGTAGACAGGTACTAAAGTTACTGGGCGGTTCAAACCACGTAGCATGGCTTGAATCGTCATCGCCAGCATGCCGGTTTTTGCTTGCAGTAGACGACCCGTGCGTGAGCGACCTCCTTCACTGAAATACTCCACTGAGTAACCTTTGGCAAATAGCTCAGCTAAGTATTCGCGGAAAATCGTTGAATAAAGCTTATTGCCTTTAAAGCTACGACGAATGAAGAACGCACCGCCACGACGGAAAATTGGTCCCGCTGGGAAGAAATTCAAGTTGATACCAGCGGCTATGTGTGGAGGTACCATTCCTTCGCGATAAAGAACATAGGAAAGAAGCAGGTAGTCCATGTGGCTGCGATGACACGGAACATAGACAATCTCATGACCATCTTGCGCAAGCTTACGCACAGTTGATGCGTTGGTGATATTCAAACCTTGGTAGATACGATTCCATAACCAACCTAAGATGCGTTCACCGTTTTTAATCAATGAATAAGAGAAGTCCGCTGCGATTTCATCCATGATGGCATGTGCTTCTTTGCGCGCCTTTTCTATAGGGATGTCTTTTGAGTTCGCTTCGTCTCTAATTGCTTTTTCTATCGCTTCTGACTTCATCAGGCGTTTGAATAGCGCTTGGCGGCTTGGCAAATTAGGGCCAGAGGCAGCAAGCTTCTGACGTGAGAAATGTATGCGTGCAACACGCGCGAGTTTATGCGCGATAGATGTATCGGTGCCGTGAGAGTCCGCCATGTATCGTAGGGACACCACTGGGCTGATACGAACCAAGCAGTCGCGCCCTGAAAGAATCACTGCTTTGGCTTTTTGAGGGCCATTCAGTGATTGTAAGTAGGGTTTTTGTTGCGACTCTTTACCTGGTTTACGACCCCAAAGAACAGTCGTAGGGATAACTTGAACATCCAGTTCAGAGTCGAGTTTATGCTGTTCCAGCAGTTCAGAAAACTGTGCGATAGACTCATTTGGAACATCGTGATCACTGCTCATCACTGTTTCGCGAGAGGAGGTAAACACAAAGCGTTTAAACGATTTACCGTTGATTTCCACTGACTCAAAGGGATCTGGCAACCCTAACTTCTCAACCTGTTTTTGCAACGTGATTAAGTCAACATTTGATCGGTATGGCAACGCATAGATAATAGGTTTATTGATGTCGATATCTAGATCATCAATAGGGTTGGCTGGAATAGCGGTGCCCTTTACCAGAACCGACAGTGGCAGCTTAAGTAAAGAGCTAGAAAATGATTGTCCGGAAGACATAAAGCTTCTGAGCCTCAAAATAGATAAATAGCATAAGCGCATTTCCAATTCTCAAGTATAGAAGTGGGGATGCGCCCAAGCGGATATTTTTAGCCAGCAAGGATATCAGAAACTGGTCGAACCTTTTACTTAAAATTGACTAGTAAAACGTCAATTTTAGCCAAATCTATTCACTGAGCGAATTTGTACGCTTTATCTAAGCCGGGGCGATAAATTTAAACGGTAGGGCTTGCCGGTTTTCTTTACAGTGACTGAGTTTATCTACGTGCGTTCAAACGGAGTAGGCTCTAGTAGTCGTTCCTAGTGATCACGCTATGCATATTTAAGGCGTTTTGTGTGCTTCGTTTTCTGAATTGAATGATGTGTTAGTTAAGCTATTCAAAAAACAATCAATTTGCTTTTCATTTAAAACATTACTGGATATACTCACAGTTAACTGTATAAAAAGACAGGTGACTTATGAAGCCGTTAACGCCACGCCAGCAACAAGTATTTGATCTAATCAAAAGTAAAATTGATGACACCGGTATGCCACCGACACGCGCTGAGATTGCACGTGAGCTTGGCTTCCGTTCAGCAAATGCAGCTGAAGAACACTTAAAAGCGCTTGCTCGTAAAGAAGCGATTGAAATTATTCCAGGAGCATCTCGCGGGATTCGAATCCTACTTGAAGATGCCGCCAATGATGAGCAAGGCTTACCACTAATTGGTCAAGTCGCTGCGGGTGAACCAATCTTGGCTCAAGAACATGTAGAAACACACTATCAAGTGGATCCTGGCATGTTTAAGCCTCAAGCTGACTTTCTGCTTCGCGTAAATGGCGAGAGTATGAAAGATATCGGCATTATGGATGGTGACTTGTTGGCTGTGCATAAAACGCAAGATGTGCGTGATGGCCAAGTGGTTGTGGCTCGCGTTGACGAAGACGTCACTGTAAAACGTTTGGAGCGTAAAGGTTCAACAGTACTGCTTCACGCCGAAAACGAAGAGTTTGAACCGATTAAGGTAGACCTTACGTGCCAACACCTTTCTATTGAAGGACTTGCGGTTGGTATCATCCGAAATACTGATTGGATGTAATTCAATTAGATGAGATTCATTCTCACTCGTTGATTTTGTAATTGATATTCATTATCATCTTCTTTCTGGTATGGAAGGAAGATGATAATGGCCGCGAATCAAAATTTAGCTAAACAACGCTATCAAATCCCGGCAAATTTATTGCAGCCTCTGTGGCTTCGCAGCCGCGAAAGCTTAGTGGATAATGGATTGGTTTATGATCCTATCGCCGCTCGAGCCTGCCAACGTTGTCATCTTGCTCCCGAATGCTTATCTGGTGATATTGACCAAAAGCAACTTCTTCATGTCACTCTTACCCAGCTTTGCGATCAACAGGTTTCGGCGTTCATCAAACGTAATCCTGATGGATGGATTATTAATGTTGGAGCTGGCCTTGATACTCGCTTTTATCGCGTAGACAATGGTCGTTGTCATTGGTTGGAACTGGATGTGACTGAAAACCTTCTCTGGCGTCAAAAGCTATTCCATAAAAGTGAACGCTATCACCATGTATGTGGTAGCGTGAGTGAACTTAGCTGGCTTGAATCATTACCTATCCCAGATAAAACACCAGTGATGATAGTTTGCGAACATGCATTGCTCGATTGTACTGAAAGAGAAGTTGCTAAATTTGTTCAAGCTCTCGGTTGTCATTTTGATAGCGCAAGAGCTTGCGTAGTGCTCGCTGGCGATCTGAGTGCGTCTAAATTGGGACAGAAGATGGGGGCAGGCCACTATGCGCATGGCTACAGTAACCCTAACCAAGCCATGCTTAACTACTTACCTTGGGCTCGCTGGGTAAAAACCTATTCTCCTTTAGAACGAGACTGTGGCCGTTGGAAGCTATGGCAACGATGGCTCACAAAATTGCATCCACTTAAGCAGCGTCTTACACCAGTATTAGTTCAGCTTCGCTGGTGATCCCGTTACACTTGCCATTCAATCCTTATTAGAGTGGCAACGTGCAAATACTTCAGACTCTCTCCAATCGCGATGTGCACAAACAAGTGCTACTGCTCGCGATCCCCATGGTTTTCTCTAACATTACCGTTCCGTTGTTGGGCTTGGTCGATGCTGCGGTGATCGGTCACCTTGACCACGCTTGGTATCTAGGTGGTGTGGCACTGGGAAGCACGATGATCAGTGTGACTTTTTGGCTACTCGGTTTTTTACGTATGTCGACCACGGGCTTAGCAGCGCAATCTTACGGCGCGACTAATAAGCATCAATTGGGGCTGGTCTTTACTCAAGGGGTGGCGATGGCTTTGGGCTTCGCTGGGTTGTTTCTCCTATTCCATCAAGCCATTGCGGACTGGGTATTTAGCTTTAGTGACGCCAGTGACAAGGTAAAACTCTACGGTGAGCAATATTTCTCAATTCGCGCTTGGAGTGCGCCAGCGGCATTAGCCAACTTTGTTCTACTTGGCTGGCTACTTGGGACACAAAATGCCAAAGCGCCAATGTGGATGGTGATCATTGCTAACGTGACTAACATAGCACTAGATGTGCTGTTCGTGATTGGCTTTGGTTGGAAAGTCGAAGGTGCTGCGCTGGCTTCCGTCATTGCCGACTATACCGGAATGAGCTTTGGTCTGTGGTGTGTATGGCGTAAGTGGCATCAAGATAATTTGCCACCAATACTTGGCCTAATTAAAGATACCACCAATGGCCTCAGTCGGTTTGTAAAGCTTAACCGCGACATCTTTCTGCGCTCACTGTGTCTGCAAATGACCTTTACCTTTATGACCTTCCAAGGTGCCAGCTTTGGTGATGAGATTGTCGCAGCCAATGCGGTATTGATGAGCTTCTTGATGATGATCTCCTACGGTATGGATGGGTTTGCTTACGCGATGGAGGCGATGGTGGGCAAAGCGATTGGCGCTAAGGACCGCAATCAGCTTAATCAATCATTGATTGGTACCTTCTTCTGGAGTTTGGTGATTTGTCTCGGACTGACCATCGCCTTTGCGTTTGCCGGATCGAACCTGATCAGCTTGATCACGGACATTGAAAGCGTTCATGCCATTGCACTCAATTATTTGCCTTGGCTGGTGGCAATGCCACTTATCTCTATGTGGTGCTTTCTGCTTGATGGCATTTTTGTCGGCGCCACCAAAGGCAAAGAGATGCGCAACAGTATGTTTTTCTCTACCTGCGCCTTCTTTATTATCTTTTACTTCGCGATGGGCTGGGGTAACCATGCGCTATGGTTGGCAATGCTAAGCTTTATGGCAATGCGAGGCGTGACACTTGGCTTGATATTGACTCACCAGTGGCGCAGAGGAGAGTTCCTCGTTTAATAGATGATTGTTCATGATGAACCGGGCTATAAGCCCGGTTTTTTTATGGGGCTTATTATTACGTATCTGTAAAAATGATTTTCGATTTGGTGGGATTATCATTTTCTGTGAAATGCCTAAAATGGCAACCAACAAAACGACGCAGAAGTGAGACGAAAGCTCTACTACGCTTACTACGTCATCTTAAATACCTATTTGAAGGAAACATCCAATGACACTTGAACTCAAACCAGGTCAAACTCATATCCAATCAAAAGCAATGGTTGCTTGGGCAGCTGGCGAACCTCTAAAGCGTGAAACGGTTGATGTTGAACTACCTAAAGCAGGTGAAGTTCTTGTTCGTATCGTAGCGACTGGTGTTTGTCACACTGACGCTTTCACACTATCTGGTGACGATCCAGAAGGTATCTTCCCTTCGATTTTAGGTCATGAAGGTGGCGGTATTGTTGAAATGGTTGGTGAAGGCGTGACTAGCGTTGAAGTTGGTGACCACGTTATCCCACTTTACACAGCAGAATGTGGCGAGTGTAAGTTCTGTAAGTCTGGTAAAACTAACCTTTGTCAGGCAGTGCGTGAGACTCAAGGTAAAGGCCTAATGCCAGATGGCACAAGCCGCTTCTCTATCAACGGTGAGCCAATTTACCACTACATGGGTTGTTCAACTTTCTCTGAGTACACGGTACTACCAGAAATCTCACTAGCGAAAGTAAACAAAGAAGCACCGCTTGAAGAAGTTTGTCTTCTAGGTTGTGGTGTGACAACGGGTATGGGTGCGGTACTTAACACAGCTAAAGTTGAAAAAGGCGACACAGTTGCTGTATTCGGTCTAGGTGGTATCGGTCTTTCTGCAATTATCGGTGCTCGTATGGCTGGTGCTAGCCGCATCATTGGTGTCGACATCAATGAAAGCAAATTCGAACTAGCAAAACAGCTTGGTGCGACTGATTGTATCAACCCAATGAAATTCGATAAGCCAATCCAAGACGTTATCGTAGAGATGACAGACGGTGGTGTTGACTACTCATTTGAATGTATCGGTAACGTAAACGTGATGCGTCAAGCTCTTGAGTGTTGTCATAAAGGCTGGGGTGAATCTGTAATCATCGGTGTTGCTGGTGCAGGTCAAGAGATCTCTACTCGTCCATTCCAACTAGTTACTGGTCGTGTATGGCGCGGTTCTGCTTTCGGTGGTGTTAAAGGCCGTTCAGAACTTCCAGAAATCGTAAACCGTTACATGGCGGGTGAGTTCGGACTACAAGAGTTCATCACTCACACAATGGGCCTAGATGACGTAAACGAAGCATTCGAACTAATGCACAAAGGTGAGTCTATCCGTACTGTTCTACACATGGATAAGTAATTCACTTAGGTCTCTTATTGGCTTACTGTCCTGTCGATAAGAGACCGTCTGTTCACCCAGACATCTTTTTCACCACCTTTCGCCCGGGAGGTGGTGATATTCCCTTTGTTAAGAGTGTCTTTACCTGTGCGCTTTTACCAAAGTGAATGCCTTTTAATTGAACCGTCAGCTTTATGGAGCCTATTCAATGATTATCGAAAATATTAGCCAAGCCAAAGTTGCTGGTGGTTGGCACAAACAATACACACACGACTCTGTAACGCTGAACTGCAATATGCGCTTTGCGATCTTCTTACCGCCAAACGCATCGAAAACCAAGCCAGTACCGGTTCTTTATTGGTTATCAGGTTTAACTTGTACCGATGAAAACTTCATGCAAAAAGCAGGCGCCTTCCGCCGAGCTGCTGAACTAGGTATTGCCATTGTTGCTCCAGACACTAGCCCTCGTGGTGAAGATGTCGCTGATGATGAAGGTTACGATCTTGGTCAAGGTGCTGGTTTCTACCTTAATGCGACGCAAGAACCTTGGTCACGCCACTACCATATGTATGACTACGTGACAGAAGAGTTACCAGCGCTGATCGAAGCTAACTTCCCAGTATCAAGCATTAAGTCGATCTCTGGTCATAGTATGGGTGGTCATGGCGCGTTAACTATTGGTCTTAAAAATGCTCAGCGTTACCGCTCAATTTCAGCATTTAGCCCGATCAGTAACCCAATGCAGTGCCCTTGGGGTCAAAAAGCATTTAATGCTTACTTGGGTAATGACTTTGAAACGTGGAAGCAGTACGACGCAAGTGAACTGCTTAAACAAGCGGAAGCGAATCTACCAATTTTGGTTGATCAAGGCGAGGCAGATGGCTTCCTAGTGGAGCAACTAAAGCCGGAAGTACTGATCGCTGCTGCTCAAGAGCATGATTCCGATGTGCAAGTTCGTATGCAGCCGGGTTATGACCATAGTTATTTCTTTATCTCAACGTTTATCGATGAGCATTTGGAGTTCCACGCGGCTTACCTGAACCAATAATCTCGCGACTTATATTGGCCTGTGTTCTCGTGGCGCAGGCTTTTTTGTACCTGAAAATAGGAAGATGAAATGAGCTGGTTTTTTCTACTGATGGGAGTGATGGCAGAAGCTCTGTCTCATGTGGCATTAAAAGCAACGGATGGTTTTAGTTTGTCCAAACCAGTACCTGCTGCATTAGTGATTACTGGGCATTTGGCTGCCTTTCTATTCTTGGGTCAAGCGATGAAAGAAATGCCTGTTGGGATTGTACACTCTTTATGGGCTGGCCTTGCGATCGTTACGGTTAGCTTGATATCGACGTTTGTTTATCGCCAGCATTTAGATACGAGCGTATGGATTGGAATGTTGATGATTGCTGGTGGGGTAGTACTGATTAACCTGTCACAAGGTCATGCCCACTAATTCCATATCTGTAGATATAAAAAAGCCGTCGCGATAGAGCGACGGCTTTGTTGTTACTGCGACTAGTTAGAACAAACGGTTTAAACCATTGAGCGCCGCGACGCGGTATGCTTCCGCCATGGTTGGGTAGTTAAAGGTCGTGTTAACAAAGTACTCGATGGTATTCGCTTCGCCTTTCTGCTCCATAATGGCTTGGCCGATGTGAATGATTTCAGCAGCACGTTCACCAAAGCAATGAATGCCTAGAATTTCTTTTGTTTCACGGTGGAACAGAATCTTCAAGCTGCCAATGTCTTTACCTGCTATTTGAGCTCGTGCAAGGTGTTTGAATGAAGAGCGGCCTACTTCATAAGGCACCTTAGCCGCGGTCAGTTCTTGTTCTGTTTTACCAACCGAACTGATTTCTGGAATGGTATAAATGCCCGTTGGAATGTCTTCAATCAGGTTACCATCAGCTTGACCTTTTGTGATCGCTTGAGCGACAAATCGTCCTTGGTCGTAAGCTGCGCTTGCCAGACTAGGGTAGCCAATCACATCGCCCACGGCATAGACATGGTCAACTTCCGTTTGATAGTTGCCATCGACTTTTAGTTGGCCACGTGAGTCTGCTGCTAGGCCAACAGCTGCTAGGTTCAATTTATCTGTGTTACCAGTACGTCCATTGGCGTAAAGAATACAGTCGGCGCGCATTTTCTTGCCTGATTCTAGGTGAACAATCACCCCATCTTCGGTGCCTTCAATCTTCTCAAAGGTTTCATCATTGCGAATCACCACACCGCTGTTCCAAAAATGGTAAGAAAGCGCGTCTGACACTTCGTTATCTAAGAATGCGAGTAGACGGTCACGCGTATTGATCAGATCCGTTTTCACTCCTAAACCACGGAAAATAGACGCGTACTCACAGCCAATGACACCGGCACCATAGATAATGATATGGCGAGGGTCGTGTTTAAGGTTAAGGATCGAGTCGCTGTCGTAGATACGTTCGTGGGTGAAGTCAACGCCTTCTGGTTGGTATGGGCGTGAGCCAGTTGCAATAACAAAGCGGTCAGCGCTGTAGGTCTCTTCCGTACCATCACTTTGCATTACGGCAATGGTGTATTTGTCGATAAAGCGTGCGGTACCAAAAATCAAAGAACATTGGTTACGGTCATAAAACCCTTGACGTAGTCGAGTCTGTTTGTCGATTACCGATTTCGCGTGGCCGAGTATATTTGAAAAAGTGGAATGTAAGCTGGTGTTGTTATGACAAAATAACGGGTTGTTGTTGAACTCGATAATACGGCTCACGGCATGGCGTAGTGCTTTTGATGGAATGGTGCCCCAGTGGGTACAACCACCTCCGACACTACTTTCCTTTTCGACAATGGCTACATTCAATCCCGCTTTGGTTAATCCCATCGCTGCCCCTTCACCGCCGGGACCACTACCAATAACGATGACATCAAAGTGGTTACTCTCCGCCATATTTTTTTCCTTGTTATATTGTCTTAACATTGCTGTAGCGAGATTTTAACTGATTCCTAAGTTGGGTAAACGAAAAGCGTACTAGAGAGTCGGTGAGATCACGTAGAAACGTTCAAATCTGAGAAAGGAATGCGGTATATCTCTAATTGGACGCTAAAAGATTGAAAAATGGTTTGAACTGGGTTTAATTGCCCCTCGGTAGTCACAGAGAGAGATTTTTGGGTTATCTCCCTAAGTCAATCGTTGTATATTAATGGCTACCAAGATAAGAAAAAGAATAGCAGTTATGAAGTCCATGGGAATCCGCGCACAGCAGAAAGAAAAAACGCGTCGTTCATTGATTGATGCGGCATTTAGTCAGCTTTGTGCAGATCGAAGTTTCTCTAACCTCAGCCTACGAGAAGTTGCGCGAGAAGCGGGAATCGCACCTACCTCATTTTATCGTCACTTTAAAGATATGGATGAGTTAGGGTTAACCATGGTCGACGAGGGCGGTTTACTGCTTCGTCAATTGATGCGTCAGGCTCGCCAGCGCATTGTTAAAGAGGGCAGTGTGATTCGCACATCGGTAGAAACCTTTATGGAATTTATCGAAAGTAGCCCTAACGTCTTTCGATTATTGCTGCGTGAGCGCTCTGGCACCTCTGCAGAGTTTCGTGCCGCAGTCGCGAGAGAAATTCAACATTTTTCAGCTGAGTTAACGGAGTACCTTATCGGTACAGGGATGACCCGTGAAGAAGCTTTCACTCAAGCCGAAGCATCGGTTACCTTGGTCTTTAACTCTGGCGCAGAAGCTTTAGATTTAGAAGGACGTGAACGCGACGAGCTTGCCGAGCGTCTAATTATGCAATTGCGAATGATGGCCAAAGGGGCTTATTGGTATCGCAAAGAACGTGAACGTAACCGATT